>SDBT01006051.1_pt1 | contig 20209 bp, 18 predicted proteins | sample 2277101 | NCBI WGS metagenome assembly SDBT01 (sample SAMN10404973, study PRJNA504765) | marine sediment metagenome | isolation source: marine sediment core GS10_PC15, 103 cmbsf | place: Arctic Ocean: Southern Knipovich Ridge | collected 2010 | reverse complement strand
ATATCTGCAATGGGCCTGATCTTGTCATAGAGTGCCTTATCTGAAACAAATATAAGCGAGGGTTCAGCATCCTTCAGGATATACTCATATTCTTCCAGGCTGATTGTGGGGTAGACAGGAACATGGATAATACCGGCCTGGGCCACACCCATATCCACGAAGTTCCAGTGTGGACGGTTGTTGGAGATGGTGCATACCTTATCCCCTTTTTTGAGTCCCATTGCCATGAGCCCATAAGAGATATTATGGGAAAAATCAATGTATTGGTCGGATGAGAAACGAACCCATACCCCTTTTTCCTTTCCGGCTAAGGCATCTTCCATCCGGTACTTCTCGCGATAAAGATTCAGCAGATCGAATGTCCTGGTGATTTCCATTGTTTGTGCTTATTGGTTTAGTGTACTCAAATATATGAATTAATTTGAGTTAGCTATATTTGTAAGCTGGGTTCTCACTAAAATATATGCCGATTATGAGAAATATGCTGATCCCTTTATTAGTAGCCGGACTGAGCCTTGCCTTTGTGGCCGATAAGCCTGCTTACAGGATCTATAACCCAAAGGGGAAGGATATTCCCTATTCAAAAATGGTCAGACAACTTGAGGATGCTGATATCATTTTTTTCGGGGAGCTTCATGACAATCCTATTGCCCACTGGCTGCAAAGGGAACTGACCGGTGATCTTCATGCTTCGGGTGAAAAAGAACTGGTGCTCGGAGCAGAAATGTTTGAATCCGATAACCAGTTGTTGCTGGATGAATACCTGGGTGGCATGATCACCGAGGCAAAGTTTGAGGATGAGGCCAGGTTATGGCAGAATCATAAAACGGATTATAAGCCCCTGCTGCAATTTGCCTTTCAGGAAGGGATCCCTTTTATTGCCACCAATGTACCACGCAGGTATGCTAACCTGGTATATCGTGAAGGATTCGAGGGACTTGAATCACTTTCCGCGGAAGCCAAAGAATACCTGCCTCCCCTCCCGGTTCCTTATGATCCGGAACAACCGGGATACAAAGCCATGTTGGAGATGGGCCAGATGGGCCATGGCAAGGTCAATGAGAACCTGCCCAAGGCACAGGCCATCAAGGATGCCACCATGGGGTATTTTATTTTAAAGAACTGGTCAAGCGGAAAACAATTCCTTCATTTCAACGGGGCCTATCACTCAGATAATGCGGAAGGGATTGTATTGTATATCAGGCAGCAGGAACCTGGACTAAAAATCAGTACCATAACTACGGTACTGCAGGAAAGCACTGACAGTCTTGAACAAGCTTCTGCAGGCAAGGCTGATTTTACCATAGTGGTCCCGAAAAACATGACCCGGACCTATTAGCAGGGATCCTCAGCCTGCTGCATTTTCAACCATGGTTGCTATCTTTACAATGGCCTTTGCGATGCCAGCAGGATTTTTACCACCAGCTGTGGCATAGAAATCCTGTCCACCCCCGCCGCCCTGTATATCGGCTGATACTTCACGTATCATCTGCCGTGCATCCAGAGACAGGTCTTTCACCAGGTGATCCGAGATCATAACAGTCAGGTGGGCTTTTCCCTCCAGGTTGGCACCAATTATCAGGACCAGGTTCTCTATCTCTGATCTTAATTCAAATGCCAGGGTTTTGATATTCTCGGCAGATTTCAACTGGATCTCCTCGGCAATGATATTGATTGATCCGACTTTCCTGCATTTACTGCTCAGGTTTTTCCGGGCGATAGATCTGATATCACTGTGAAAATCATCACGTTGTTTTTTAAGCTCCGAGTTCTCGCTTAAGGTTTTTTCAATGGTGGAAAGAATATTATGTGTTTTAAACACACTTTCGATCTTTTTCAGTATTTCAAATCCCTGGTCCACATACTTCTCTGCTGCAGGTCCGGCCACGGCTTCTATCCGGCGGATCCCAGCGGCAATGGCACTTTCTTTTACGATCTTCAGGAAACCTATATTTCCTGTGGCCTTCACGTGGATCCCCCCGCACAATTCCACCGAATCGCCAAATTTTATGACCCGTACCTGTTCGCCGTATTTCTCACCAAAGAAGGCGATGGCGCCCATATCCATAGCATCATTCATTGAAACCGAACGGCTTTCTTCCAGTGGAAGGTCATCACGGATAAGGCGGTTTACAAGTTTTTCGATCTGATCCAGTTCCTCGTCCTCTACTTTCTGAAAATGCGAGAAATCGAATCTCAGGTAATCCTGATGGACCAGTGATCCCTTTTGTTCCACATGCTTGCCGAGAACCTCACGCAGGGCATAATGGAGCAGGTGGGTGGATGTGTGGTGGTAAGAAGTATTTAACCTTTTTCCCTGGTCGACAGTTGCCATAAACGGACCCTCGGGATCTGCCGGGAGCTTATCTGTTATATGAACGATCAGGTTATGCTCTTTTTGCGTATCCAGGATCCGGATCTTTTCGTTCCCTTTCTCAATCAAGCCGGTATCACCTACCTGTCCGCCACTTTCTGCGTAGAATGGCGTCTGGTCGAATACCAGCTGGTAACTGGTTCGTTTCTTTTCCTCGGTCTTACGGTACCTGGTGATCCTGATCTCGGCAGTTAATTGATCATAACCCAGGAAACGTGTTGATCCTGCCGCCATGATCTCTTGCCAGTCCCCGTGGCTTACGGAGGCAGCTTTTTTGGAGCGGGACTTCTGTGATGCCATACCCTTTTCAAAATCTGCCTGGCTTACATCCAGGCCATTTTCCCTGAGGATCAATCGGGTAAGGTCAAAAGGAAATCCATAGGTATCATAGAGTACGAAAGCAGACCTGCCATCGATGGTAGACTGGTCCTTACCTTTAGCATCGGCGATCAACCCGTCCAGCATGCGGATTCCCTTGTCGAGGGTTTTTAGAAAGGAGTCCTCTTCTTCCCTGATCACCTTCTCAATCAATTCACGCTGGCTCTTTAACTCCGGGAATGCTTCTCCCATCTCCTTTACCAGTCCCCCGACAAGTTTATACATAAAAGGGTCATCCTGTCCGAGGAAGGTATATCCGTATCTCACGGCACGGCGGAGTATCCGCCTGATCACATATCCAGCCTTGTTGTTGGACGGGAGCTGCCCGTCAGCTATGGAGAAAGATACCGCACGAATATGATCAGCCACCACTCGCATGGCGATATCTGTTTCTTGTGCAGCGCCGTACTTACAGGATGTAATGCCTGAAATTTCGCCGATCAGCGATTGGAATATATCAGTATCATAATTGGAATCCTTCCCTTGCAGAACCATGGCCAGCCGTTCCAGTCCCAATCCCGTATCAATATGTTTTTCAGGCAGGGTCTCCAGTTCTCCGTTTGCCTTTCTGTTATATTGGATAAATACCAGGTTCCATATCTCAATTACCCGGGGGTGGTTTTTATTGACAAGATCAGCACCGCTCTTTTTTTTGCGTTCATGATCGGGCCTGATATCCACGTGGATCTCGGAACAGGGTCCGCAGGGACCGGTATCCCCCATTTCCCAGAAATTATCCTTTTTTGACCCCTTTAGTATATGATCCGGGGATATATGCTTGCTCCAGTATTGCCATGCTTCTTCATCCATTTCCATTCCATCTGTCTTATCTCCCCCAAAAACAGTGGCAAATAGCCTGTCTTTCTCTATGCCAAGTACATCAGTAAGGAATTCCCATGCCCACCTGATGGCTTCTTTTTTGAAATAATCCCCAAATGACCAGTTTCCGAGCATTTCAAACATGGTATGATGGTAGGTGTCATGACCGACTTCTTCCAGGTCATTGTGCTTCCCGGACACCCTCAGACACTTCTGTGTATCGGCAATCCTTTTGTATATAATGGGCTCATTACCAAGAAATAAGTCCTTAAATTGATTCATACCCGCATTGGTAAACATCAATGTAGAATCATTCTGAATTACCATGGGGGCTGAGGGAACAATCTTATGTTTCAGCGATGAAAAATAATTAAGAAATGCCTGACGTATCTCCTTGGATGACATAACCATAGAATGAATTAATTGTAACCTTCCTTTATAATTTTCGTTAAATGATCTGCGTTTAAGGCTCAAAACAAACAGCTGTAAAATTAGTTTTTTTATAGAGAGATTTGTTTGAATTTCGTTGAATAATTATTTTCGTGACTAATATTGCATTGCATGAGTAGAGAGCGATTTCATTTTAATCCAGTTTCGCATCGTTTCGAGCCACATAAACCAACTTTAAAGGCCCGGCTTAAACGGTATGCTCTGTACGCAACGATGGCAGTTTCCCTTTCCCTGCTGATCAGGTTTGCAAACCATCATTATCTGTCAAATCCGAAAGAAGCCAAATTGCTGGCAGCAAAAGAGACAATTCTTGATCGATACCGGACCTGTGAGGAAAGGATACAGGAACTTGAAGCCATCCTGGTTGATATCCAGCATTGGGACGATAACATATACCGCTCGTTTTTCGAACTGGATCCCATACCACATTCGATCAGGGAGGCCGGTCTTGGTGGTTCCGAACGTTACAGCAGTTTGCAGGGTTATGAGAGTTCTTCCATTATGGTGGACCTGAACAAGCGCGTCGAGTTGACTAATAACCGGATGAAAATACAATCCCGCTCCTTCCACGATCTTCTCCTGGAAGCGGGCAGGCACAGCAACTTGGTACTGCATAAACCATCTATTCAGCCGATTTCCCTGGAGAATTTTTACTGGATCAGTTCCGTGTTTGGATACAGGATAGATCCTATATATAAACGCAGGGCCATGCACCGTGGGTTGGATTTCGCCGCGGCCATAGGCACTCCTGTATACGCAACGGGTGACGGGGTGGTAAAACGGATTAAAGTGGCAAGGAATGGGTACGGCAAGGAGGTAGTCATTGACCATGGTTTTGGATATACCACCCGTTACGGGCACCTGCATGAGATCCTGGTACATGCGGGACAGAAGATCAAGCGGGGGAATATCATCGGTACACTTGGTGATTCAGGGAGATCTACAGGACCGCACCTGCATTACGAAGTCCTGGAGAATGGCCGGGCCAAAAACCCCAAACATTACTACGCGGAAGATCTTAGTCCAGGAGAATATTCAGAAATTATCAGCCTTTCCGGTGAGGTTGATAAATAATGCTTTTTGTCCAGGAATAATTTTCCTAATTTTGTCAGCCAAGTGCAATAATATATGGGCAAGTCAAAGTTCCGTTTCAATACTGAATCACTAAATTATGATGAGGTCAGACCAAGCTTTAAAAAGAGGCTGCTGATCCTGGTTTCTTACATCTCCATCCTGGCCGTGATTGCCATTTTGCTGAACACTTTTTATGCATCTGTGTTTGATACCCCCCGGGAGAAAGCGTTGAAAAGGGAAAATAGTCTGCTTAACAATCAGTTTGAGGTCCTGAACCAGAAGATCGGACACCTTGAAAACGTGCTGGACGATATCGAGAAAAGGGATGATAATATTTACCGGACCATCTTCAATGCAGATCCTATTCCACACTCGGTGCGTGATGCAGGATTTGGCGGTGTAAACCGTTACGAGTACCTGGAGGGCTATGACAATTCGGACAAGATCATTGAAACAGCCAAACGTCTTGACAAGCTGACCAAGGCGGTCTATGTTCAGAGCAAATCCTATGATGATGTAATTGATATGGCAAAGAGCAGGGAACTTCAATTATCCTCACTGCCTGCCATACAGCCTATTTCCAATATGGATCTTACCAGGACGGCTTCCGGATGGGGATACCGGATACACCCTATCTATAAGATCAGGAAATTCCATCCTGGGATGGATTTCACAGCGCCTACCGGGACGGAAGTATATACAACTGCTGATGGGACTGTTGAACTTGTGGAGCGATCAAGGCGAGGATATGGTAACAAGGTAGTGATTGACCATGGCTTTGGATATAAAACACTTTATGCCCATCTTGAAGGGTTCAATAATCTCCGGAAAGGTCAGAATGTGAAACGGGGAGATATTATTGCCTATGTCGGCAACACAGGACTCTCAACAGCGCCACATCTGCACTATGAGGTCCATCTCAACGGGAAAAAGATCAACCCCATAAACTATTATTTTGAAGATCTGACCGCGGAGGAATACGACCGGATGATCATACTCTCCATGCGCCCCGGGCAAAGCTATGATTAAGACTTTCTCATTCCTGTTTTGTGTTTTTATTCAAATCCCCGCTCCGGCCCGGACGGATTCATCTGCTATATCTTTCGATACATTGACTGTCATTGGCGTGGGAGATATCATGATGGGAACGGATTATCCCTCTGCTATATACCTTCCGCCCGGAAATGACTGTAAACCCCTTTTACATGATGTAAACACTGTACTCAGGGATGCAGATATCACCTTCGGAAACCTGGAGGGAACCTTTGCGGGAGATATCGGAAACCCGAAAAAATGCAAAGATACCACCAAGTGTTTCGTGTTCAGGATGCCCGACCATTATGTTCACTGTCTCGTGGACGGAGGATTTGACATGGTCAGCATCGCGAATAACCATGCCAATGATTTTGGTGCCTCCGGGAAGCGGCAAACAGAATGGGTTCTTGAAAGCCACGGTATAGCCTATGCTGGCTCCTATACCTCTCCTGCTGTGATCGTTGTAAAGGACGGGATACGCTATGGGTTGATTGCCTTTGCTCCCAATCTTGGCTGTTACGGTCTCGATGACCTGGACGCAGCAGCCTGGATGGTCGACTCGCTCAGACAACGCTGTGATATACTCATTGTTTCTTTTCATGGTGGAGCAGAAGGAGCTGACCATCAGCATGTAACCCGCCGGAATGAAATGTACCTGGGTGCAGGCAGGGGGAATGTGTATGCCTTCGCCCACAGGGTGGTAGACTCGGGTGCTGATATTGTTTTCGGGCATGGTCCGCATGTAACCCGGGCCGTTGAAATATACAAGGACAGGTTCATCATTTACAGCCTTGGAAATTTTTGCACCTACAGGAGGTTTAACCTGAGGGGACCCAACGGCATAGCTCCCATTATTAAAGTCCAACTCACTCCGGCAGGCAGGTTTCTCAAGGGGGAGATCATACCTGTCAACCAGCCCGGCAGCGGGGGAGTAAGCCTTGATCCCCGGAAAAGGGTTATTTCCAAATTGCAGGAGCTTACCCGAACTGACTTCCCTGAAGTCCCACTGGATATTGATAATAATGGCATAATCACCATACCAAAAGATACCACAACCATCGTGCAGGGAAGTTATTATTGATATTTCAAACCAATTTTCCTATTTTAGATAAAAATTATTCCACCTTTCATGCCCTATAAAGAACCCAAGGTAGAAAAACTGTTTTATAGTATTGGTGAAGTAGCGAGGATGTTTGATGTGAATACATCTCTTATTCGTTTCTGGGAGAAGGAGTTTGATATTATTAAACCCAAGAAGAATAAAAAGGGTAACAGGCTTTTTACCAAGGAGGACATAGACAATTTTCATATCATCTATCACCTGGTCAAGGAAAGGGGCATGACCCTGAAGGGTGCTCAGATGAAGATGAAAGAAAACAAAGACGACGCCATACATAACCTGGAGGTGATCCAGAAGCTGCACAATATCCGGAAAATGCTGTTGGAAATCAAAGAAGAGATGGATCATTGATCTATTCTATGCAAGTAAGGGAAATCACAGGTCATATTGAATCTTTTGCTCCCCTGTCGTATCAGGAGTCTTATGATAATGCAGGTCTTCAGACCGGCCACCCGGACCAGGAAGTAACTGCTGTATTGATTTGTATTGACATTACCGATGCGGTGATTGAAGAGGCCCTTCGCCTGGAAGCCAACCTGATCATTTCTCACCATCCGCTGATTTTCAGTGGCCTCAAAAAACTCACCGGGTCTAACTATACGGAACGGCTGGTTATCGAGGCCATTCGGCAAAACCTGTCAATATATGCCGCGCATACAAACCTGGATGCCGTACATACAGGTGTCAACCATAAAATGGGTGAAAAACTGGGTTTGAAGAATACCGGAATACTTGTTCCTATGGCTGATCATTTACGGAAACTGGTATTCTTCGTTCCTGCAGATCATGCTGATACGGTACGGCAGGATATATTCAAAGCCGGTGCAGGTCATATCGGTGCCTATGATATGTGCAGCTTTAGTGCTCCAGGGGAGGGAACCTTCAGGGGATCTGAAGAAAGTGATCCTTTCGTGGGGGAAAAAGGAAACATGCATACTGAACCTGAATATAGGGTGGAGACGATCTTTCCGAAAGAAAGGGAAAACCAGATCATCCGTGCACTGATCCGGTCGCATCCCTACGAGGAGGTTGCTTATGATATTTATCCCCTGGCCAACAAATACGACAGGGCAGGCTCAGGGGCCATTGGCGAGCTGGAGAAACCTCTCGATGAGCAGTCTTTCCTGCGCTTGCTCAAGGAGCGCTTTAACACGTCTGTGATACGACATACCGGTCTCCTTGATAAGAAGATCAAAAGGATAGCTCTCTGTGGCGGTAGTGGAAGCTTCCTGCTATCCAGAGCCATTACATCAGGTGCAGATGCTTTTGTAAGCGGTGATTTTAAATATCACCAGTTTTTCGATGCCGATAGCAGGATTCTGGTCACTGATATCGGACATTATGAAAGTGAGCAGTTCACCAAAGAGATCTTTTATGAATTACTTACAAAAAAATTCACTAAGTTTGCGGTTTATTTGTCGGAGGTGAATACAAATCCAGTAAATTATTTTTAAAATGGTTGCAGAAAAGGCAAAGGCCGGCGATGTCGCTGAAATGTCCGTAAAAGAGAAATTGAAGGCTATATATGATTTACAACAGGTTGATACAGACATAGATAAAATCAAGATACTTCGTGGTGAGCTACCGCTCGAGGTACAGGATCTGGAAGATGAGATTGAAGGGCTGGAGACCAGGGTCGGTAATATTGAAACAGAGGCGAAGACCCTGCAGGACGCGATTTCCAAAAAGAACAACGAGATAACCAATGCCCAGAGCCTGATAAAAAAGTACGAAGAACAGCAGAATAATGTAAGAAATAACAGGGAGTTTGATTCCCTTTCCAAAGAGATCGAATTTCAGACCCTGGAAATCGAACTGGCTGAAAAAAGGAAGAAGGAATTCAGCGAACAGGTCGAAGAGAAGGAAGTGCATATTGCCGATTCAACTGTCATCCTGGATGAGAGGAAGGGTGATCTCAATATTAAGAAATCCGAGCTCGATGAGATCATCTCCGATACCAAGAAGGAAGAGGAGATACTGGATAAAAAGCGCGATAATATTGAAAACATGATTGAACCAAGGCTTTACACTGCCTATGAAAAGATCCGCAACAATGCCAGGAACGGTCTGGCAGTTGTAACTGTTGAACGGGATGCCTGTGGTGGTTGTTTTAACAAGATCCCCCCTCAAAGACAATTGGATATTGCTTCAAGGAAAAAGATTATCGTCTGCGAATATTGCGGCAGGATACTTGTTGACACCGACAAGGAAGAATAAGATCCGGTAAAATAGTATTTCATAGGCTGTCCAATCCAACCGACAGCCTTTTTTTTAAGTTGGCAAAGATCACAAAGTATATCGCCATTTGCCTGGTCATGATCGGAACCGCGACCAGGGCTATTTCGCAAGACGCTTCGTCAGAACCATATTCCACAGTACTCAGACAGATTCTCAGCCTGAATTTTGACGCTGCTGATAACCTGATCACTGAGTTTTGTGGAGACCCTGAGATAGGGTCCGAAATGATATATCTTCGCAATTACCTGGAATTTCTTGATGCGCTGATCGCAGGGGACAGGTCCGGCTATGAAATATACCTGTCAGGAGCCCAGGCCCGTCTGGATTCAATTCAATCGGGATACAGCCATCTCTCAGTCCACATACCGATGATATCGGCCATTCACCTGCAATCCTCCTTTCTGAATGCCCTCCATGGTGAGAACTTCAAAGCTGCCCGTAATTTTTACGTAGCCAAACGATATTACCTGCAGGCGAAATCTGCCCGGCCGGGGGATCCTTTCAACGGCAAACTTGAAGGATTGATCAATATCATTTCAGGTTCAGCCCCGGCTGAATACCATTGGTTGATGAGAATTTTCGGGATAAGGGGGGATATACAGCTTGGCCTGGATCAGCTCTCGGAATATCATGAGGGTACATCCGGACCGGACAGACTCGAATCCTGTCTGATCATGCTCTATGCCCGCCAGATTACAGGGCAGGGGACAGGAGAACAGATTGATGATTGTGGTGAAGATTTAACCCTGCACAGGTACTTTCATGCTTATCATGCTCTCAAATCGGGTCACAGCCGCGAGGTAATTGAATTGCTGGATGCCTGGGTGCAGGATACCGGAGAGATAGTCCTAACCTACCTGGACCTGTTGCTCGGTGAGGCTTTGCTGAATAGTACCGATACAGGGGCCCGGGATCAACTGATTCGTTTTTTGGACAGGACCCGGGGGGATCATTATGTAAAAACAGCCTGGCATAAACTCAGCTGGCACCATTACCTTGATGGTGATTCTGCCGCGTACTACATGGCAAGGAATAATGTGATAGAAAAGGGGAACCTGATACTGGATGCTGACAAACAGGCATTCAGGGAGGCAAGTGAAGATGTCCTGCCCAATGCCTTCCTGCTAAGATCGAGGTTATATTTTGATGGAGGATATTACCTGAGATCATTTGAAACCCTTCAGCAGATCAATCAGGGTGATCTGGCCGGCAGAAAGGATTCATTGGAGTATACCTACCGGCAGGCCCGGATCGCAGACCGGCTTGGAAAAAGAGATGAAGCCGTTTCAGGATATCATGAAGTAGTTAAGACCGGGATGGGCTCCACCTGGTATTTCCCTTCAAACGCTGCCCTTCATATGGGAATGATCTATGAAGAAAGGTGTGATACGGCACAGGCATTGAGATTTTACCAGACCTGCCTGAAGATGAACAGGTCTGCTTACAGGAACAGCATTGGGACCAAGGCAAAACTGGGCATCAGAAGATTAAAATAAAATTATTCATTTGCACGGTAGAACCGGTTTTCAGGTACATCTTTGAGGTGATCCCTGGTATCCTCATAAAACTGCCTGAAGCCGGATAATTCGGTTTCGGTAAATTCTATCCCGCCGATCTCATCCTCGGAAATGTTGGCAGGGATCAGTTGAAATTTTCGTTTATCCCCTTGCAGTGGTTTGTGAACCCATACGGGCAGGTAATCGAACCCGGTGATCCTTGTCCTGTCCGTTTTTTCCAGTTCAAGTCCAAAAATAATACCCCCATCCCGGTACCTGTCGCGCTGGTTCGAAATAAAATTCCCCAGCGAATAGACGACCAGCTGATGAAAACCTGTATCGGTTTGTTTATATTCCACAGGTTGTATGACATGAGGATGCGAACCGATTATTACATCTACACCCTGCCTGAACAGGAATCCTGCGAGTTTACGCTGCAGGGTATCTTCCTGGCGCTGGTACTCTTTTCCCCAATGGACACTGGCAATCACGAAATCAGGTTCAACCAGTTTCACCTTCTCAATATCCCTTTGTATCATCAGGGTATCGATATAATTAACGATGTTCGGGGTATCGGCCTGCAGCCCATTTGTACCATAGGTATAATTCAGCATGGCCAGCATGATATCATTCTTCTCCAGGATGAGGGGGTAAGTTTGCTCCCGGTGACCCGAAGAAATAAAGGAGCCGGTCAGGATCATGCCTTTCCGGCCCGTGACCTCCTGCGTTCTTTCGAGTCCCTCTCTGCCCCTGTCCAGTGCATGGTTGTTGGCATTAACAAGGACATTGAAGCCTGCATTCATCAGGCCGTCCAGCAGGGCATCCGGACTGGAAAAACGGGGGTAGCCTTTGTATGGCGGACCTGCCAGGGTGACTTCCAGGTTGGCCACTGCAATGTCAGCTTGCTGGAGATATGGTTTGAGGTATGAAAAACAAGTCCTGTAATCATAGGAATCTGAAGAATCTATATGGGCTGCATTGATCTGGGAATCATGCCCCATGACATCCCCCGCGAAAACGATCCTCAGGGAATTCTTACGCGTACCCCTGTCCCCGCCAACTTCATTACCGGCAAACCCGGTTTCACCGGCTGCAAGCAGCAGGAAAAAAAGAATGAACCTATGGCTTTTCATATTCATAATTTATGATGTACCCGGACCTTCATTACCAGCTCCCGCCGGCACCACCTCCGCCAAAACTGCCGCCGCCGCCGCCGCCAAATCCGCCACCTCCGAATCCACCGCCCCCGGAGCGGAAACTCCCGAAACTGCCGGAATGTGACCTGCCTGAGCCGCTGGCAAGGAAAAGGGCCAACAGGAAAGGCACATTATGCCCCACGGCATATTGTCTGGCGGACCTGGCCCGGCCAATGACCGAAAACAGGATGACAAATAAGATAAAAATAATGACTGGAATGGCAGAAGAGTCCTCCGTCTGGTTTCGCTGCAGGTATTCATCTGCTGTATACTCTCCCCTGGTTAGTTCCATCAGGGTATTACTTGCAGCCTCAAGTCCACCGAAATAATCCATTTCTCTGAAGAAGGGGATCATTTCAAAATCAACGATATGGTGAGCGGTGATGTCCGGTACAGCAACTTCCAAACCATACCCGGTAGCGATATAAACATCTCCATGCTGCCTGTCAGGTGAAGGGTTCAACAGGATGATCGCCCCATTGTCCTTGTCTTTTGTGCCAACTCCCCATTTCTCTCCAAGCCGGACGGTAAAATCAGCAATGTCATATCCTGCGATATCATCCAGGATCACGATATAGATCTGTGTGGATGTCTCATAATAAAATTCCTGCAGTTTCTGCTCCAGCTGATCCCGGTTCCCCGCCTCCAGCAAGCCTGAAAAGTCATTCACCATCCTGGGCGGTTGCATGGGATCGGGGATATCCTGCCCTGTCCCCGGGGGAGTCATAAACAGGCCAGCCAATAATATGATGATAAGTTTTTTCATTTTTCCTCCTGTTGGTCACCGAATGATATATCATCGGGCAATTCATTTACATCATCGTCCTGATAAGGGAAATGTTCCTTGAGCTGGGCTCCCGCGGACCGGATCCCCCATGCGAGTCCCTCAGCAAACCTATCCTCGAGGAATTCCTCCTGCATCTTCTCCTTGATCTTATCCCAGAAATCTTCCGGTGTAACCGCATTGATCCCTGCATCTCCAAGGATGGCAAACTTATGGTCATCGACGGCAAGGTAGAACAGTACCCCATTTCTTTTGTCTGTTTTGTGCATGCCGAGCTTTTCAAAGAGGTAGGCTCCCCTGTCAAGGACATCAGCCTTGCAATGCCTTTCTATGTGGACCCGGATCTCTCCCGAGGTGTCCATTTCGGCATCCGCAATGGCCTGCCGGATCAGTTTTTTCTGATCGTTGCTGAAAAAATGGGATGGTTGCATGATCTAAAATTCTACAGTTGGTGCCTCTTCGCTTCCTTCGGCTGCCTCGAAATAGCCTTTCTTGTCAAAGCCGAATATCGAGGCCAAAATATTCTTCGGGAATCTCCTGATATAAGTATTATAGTTACGGGTCGTGTCATTGAATTTTCTTCTTTCAACAGCAATACGGTTTTCCGTACTTTCAAGCTGTTGCTGCAGGTCCAGGAAACTCTGGTTGGCTTTCAGATCGGGATACCGTTCCACCACCACCATCAGCCTTGAAAGTGCAGAACTCAGCCCGTCCTGGGCACCCTGGAATTGCTGGATTGCCTCTGCATTAAGATTTTCGGGATTGATATTAACAGATGTGGCCTTGGCCCTGGCTTCAATCACCTGGGTGAGTGTTTCCTTCTCAAAATCTGCATAGCCCTTGACGGTATTTACCAGGTTGGGGATGAGATCAGCGCGTCGCTGGTATGCAGTTTCAACCTGAGCCCATTGTCCGGTAATAGCTTCATCCATTTCCACAATGCGGTTATAACTGCCGCAGCTTGAAATCACTGCGATAGCGACTAGCCCAAGGATCAGGTAAATAAATTGTCTTTTTGTAATTTTCATGGATCAGGTTTTTTAAAGTGATTGAAAAATGGTGTAATAAATAATAAAAGTAATATACTGATGCCAGTATAACAATTATAATACAAATCTTGACATGATTTGTTCTTACATTTGCCCCATAAGTATGAAATTATGACAGATAATGAATTCAGAAAGGCAGTCCGGGAAGGCATACCTGATAAACTGCCTCCGGCCAGGCCTTTCGATCCGGAAGTGAATCATGCACCCAGGAGAAAGGATATATTGTCCGTTGAGGAAAAGAAACTGGCCATCCGGAATGCACTGCGGTATTTTCCCAAAAAGCATCATGCCGTCCTTGCGCCGGAATTTGCCGATGAGCTGAGAAATTTCGGCCGGATCTATATGTACCGTTTCATGCCTGATTATAAGATCTTTGCGCGTGATATTCAGGCATTTCCCCACCGGTCGAGGCAGGCTGCCGCTTTGATGCTGATGCTGAGCAATAACCTTGATGACGCGGTGGCCCAGCATCCCCATGAGTTGATAAGCTATGGAGGGAACGGTGCAGTATTCCAGAACTGGGCCCAGTACCTCCTGACGATGAAATACCTGGCCGGTATGACTGAGCATCAGACCCTTGTCCTTTATTCCGGGCATCCCATGGGATTGTTCCCCTCACAGCCTGAAGCACCCAGGGTTGTGGTTACCAACGGGATGGTCATACCCAACTATTCCTCATCCGATGATTATGAAAAATTCAACGCCCTGGGAGTCAGCCAGTATGGACAGATGACTGCAGGCTCATTCATGTATATCGGTCCCCAGGGAATCGTCCACGGCACCCTCATTACCATCCTGAATGCGGGCAGGATAAAATCCGGGAGGGAAGGAGGTGACCTGGGTGGACAGGTGTTTGTGAGCTCGGGACTCGGGGGCATGTCCGGGGCACAGCCCAGAGCCACAGAAATTGCCGGAGGTATCTGCCTGGTGGCCGAAGTCAATTCCAAGGTCATCAAAACAAGGCATAGCCAGGGATGGGTTTCAGAAGTCCATACCGACCTTGACAGGATGTTGTCCCGAATGGAAAAAGCCCGGAAGCAAAAAGAGGCCGTCTCCCTTGCCTATCATGGGAATGTTGTTGACCTCTGGGAAAAACTTGTAAAAGAGGATATAGAGATAAATCTCGGATCAGACCAGACATCCCTACATAATCCATATGCGGGGGGGTACTATCCTGTGGGACTCTCCTATGAGGATGCAAATAGAATGATGGTTGAATCGCCCGATGCATTTCGAAAGCAGGTTGATGAATCCCTGAAGCGGCAGGTGGATTCCATCAACGTCATGGCAGGACGCGGTATGTATTTCTGGGATTATGGGAATGCCTTTCTGCTGGAAGCCGGCAGGGCAGGGGCAGACATTTTTCAAGCAGAAGGTATCTACCGCTACCCTTCCTATGTACAGGATATTATGGGTCCCTTGTTCTTCGATTATGGTTTTGGTCCTTTTCGATGGGTCTGTTGCTCTTCCAGGAAGGAAGATCTTATAATAACTGATGAAATTGCCGGCAAGGTACTGGAAGATATGAGCGTAAACTCACCCGGGAGAATACGTATGCAGTTGCTGGATAACCTTCATTGGATAAGGGAAGCGGGAAGGAATAACCTGGTGGTGGGATCACAGGCCCGTATCCTGTATGCCGATGCTGAAGGAAGGGTCAAAATTGCCAGGGCCTTTAATGATGCCATTCGCGAACAACGCATTACTGCACCGGTTGTCATCGGACGTGACCATCATGATGTCAGTGGAACGGATTCCCCGTACAGGGAGACATCCAATATTTATGACGGCTCCAGGTTCACTGCCGATATGGCTGTTCAGAATGTCATTGGTGATGCCTTCCGTGGGGCCACCTGGGTATCTCTCCATAACGGTGGGGGTGTCGGTTGGGGAGAGGTGATTAATGGCGGTTTTGGCATGGTTTTAGATGGTACAGCAGAAACAGAGCAGCGCTTGCAAAACATGCTCTTCTGGGATGTGAACAATGGCATTGCCAGGAGGAGCTGGGCAAGGAATGAGGCGGCCATCTTTACCATTGAAAGGGAGATGGACAGGTTCCCGGACCTGAAAGTGACCATTCCGAACCTTGTGGATGATAAAATCATAGAAAATGTTATCAAATCAACATCTTAACTTTCTGAAATTCCAGGGAATTCTGGTTGTGCTTGCCTTCCTGGCCTATTCCTGTGAGGACCTGCCTGGTCCGGATACCGGCGATGACAGAGATAAGCTGGTGGATACATGGAAAGTGACCGAGGAGTCAAGCCCATTAAAATCAGAACAGGGAGCTTACTGGGTCGAGATTGAGAAGCACCCGGATAAACAGAACATGGTAGTGATCTACTTCTTTCACGGACTGGGAGATGATGTTTATGCCGAGGCCAGCCTGAGCGGTTCAACCCTGACACTTGGAAGCCAGGTTTTAAGGGGGGGATGGACAATCCAGGGAAGTGGTGAGATACAGAATAGATGGAATGAGATAAATTGGACCTACACGGCCGATGATGGCAGCGGTGTCATATACCAGGTTACGGCGGTATATACGAGAATAGGCTTGTAGTCCGGCGTCAGTTTTAATAATCCCCGGTATTCAGCATTATCAGTGCGCAGTCCTCAACAGCTTCAATCCCGTTTTCCTTGACGAGGTCGATAAATTCCTGGTTGTGCGTACCGGGATTGAAAATTACACGTCGTGGTTTCAATCCGATAATGTAGTCATAATATTCAGATTGCCGGTTGGGAGGCAGGTAAAGCAGGACAGTATCGACATCAGGTATATCCGGTTTTCCGGTTTTGATTTCCAACTCTTTTATTTCTCCGGATTTTGTTCCCACCGGTACAACCTCATGGTCCCTTTTTAAAAGGCTTCTGACTGCCTTGTTAGAGTACTTTGAGTGATTGGGACTGGCTCCGAGCACTACAGATTTTGACATATTTCCTGGGGTAGGGTTTAAATTCGTTCTTCATTGACAAATTTAAACTTTTTTTTAAAGAAATAATGTGAATAGAAAATCAGATTTCTTCAAGAAGCACAACAGCATATGCTGAAATACCGCTTTCATTTCCCACGAATCCCAGTTTTTCGGTAGTAGTGGCCTTAACTGAAAGCTGATGGTGATCAATATCCAGGACAGCTGATAAAATCTTGATCATTTCCGGGATATGTTCACTGATTTTTGGTTTCTGGAGGCAGACAGTAGTATCCAAGTTGGATATCTCATACCCATGGAAACGGATCATGTTGATCGTTTTTTCAAGCAGGATCTTGCTGTCTATGTCTTTAAATTCATCATCAGTATCAGGAAAATGGGTCCCGATGTCTCCCAGGGCCAGCGCTCCGAGCATGGCATCGCAAATGGCATGTATCAAAACATCTCCGTCTGAATGACCGACAGGTCCCCGGGAATGAGACAGGCTGATTCCCCCGAGCACAAACGGAAGGCCTTCCTCAAGCCTGTGGACATCATACCCGATGCCGATCCGGAAATTCATTATATAGTTTGAAGAGATTACTGCTAATTGCCGCCGAACTCAAAGCCAAGTGTAAAACGCAGGGTGTTGGCCAGGGGGTTCTGCTGCTTTACCGGGACCAGGTAGGAGAAATCAAGTGAAAATACATTCAGCCTGAGTCCCATCCCAATGGTGAAATATTTACGGTTACCCTTGGTTTGGTTTTCATGGAAATACCCTCCCCTGATGGCAAATTGTCTGCGGTACCAGTATTCCAGGCCGATGCTGTAAGTAATTTCATTGATCTCCTCACGCCAGACACTCCTGCTGCCGTCATCCATAACCACGCCCGGTGCATCATAAAAAGACTGGAACATGCCGACCGGGACAGCAACATATGGATTTTTACCATACGCAATAACCTGGTTGCCATCATTGTCCCTGATTGCAACTCCCATACTGTCAGTAGCCCAGACAGGTGGTGTGGGGACAAGCAATTTGTTGACATCAGCCATCAGGGAGATGGAGTTATAATCATCCAAGTTTATCGTAAGTGCACCACCCAGCCTCATATTAATGGGAAGGAAGGACTTCTCCTGGTCAGCAGTGTATGATACCTTATTACCCATATTGGCTATCTGTATGCCCAGTCCGAGTATAGCATCCTTGCTTCCCAGCCTCAGGTCAGGTTTCCGGTAATAGAACCCCAGGTCACCCGCGACGGCCATGGCAGCTTTCGATTCACCACCCCCGACTGATTGTCCGCCGGTGAGGTCTGACCGGATAAAACGAAATACAATACCCCCGGAGAAATTATCCGTCAGCATCCTGGCATAGCCTACATCGATGGCAAATTCGTTGGGCACATATATACCCTGGGGGGTCCCGTAATTATCTGTAAAAATAATTTGCCCCAGCGAAAAATACCGCAGCGCCGAACTTATTACCTGCCTGTCATCGATTTTATAGAAACCGGCCAGGTAAGCCAGATTGATATCATTGATCAGTTTCCTCAGCCATGGTGTATATGAGAGGGCCACACCGCCCTGGCTTTCCATGAATACATACTTTGCATTATTCCAGTATTGTGAATTAATATCGGGTTCACTGGCAACACCAACGTCACCCATTCCACCGGCCCTGGAATCAGGTGTGATTGTCATGAATGGCACGGCTGTCTGTATGGCATTTAGCTGGGGCCCGCTGGGAACAGTCCCGTTCTGGGCTATTGTATAACTTCCTGAAACAAAGAACAACAGAAATAACTGCAGACAAATACTTTTAATCGAAACAAACTTCATTACATTGATTTAAAGCGAAAACAAAGATAAATTAAATTTCCTATCTAACGTTTATTCTAATTTAATATTACTAGCTTTTCAAACTTTTCGGCAGTTTGTCCGAGTGAGGTCCTGACTTTTACCCTGTAGACGTATACTCCCCGGCCGATCCTGCTGCCAAAATCATCGAGTCCGTCCCAGTCGATAGGTGCACTCCTGTAACCGGTTGAGGTAACATGCCTTTCAATGGTTTTGACAAGCTTTCCTGAGACGGTAAATACCTGGATCAGCACGTCCAGATCCGAATCCGGTTGATTGTGTTCGAAGAAAAACTGGGTATGTGTGGTAAAGGGATTGGGGTAATTCAAAACATGTTTCAGGACAAGGTCCGATTCTGTATTAACTACAAATTCAATGTAATCTTCAGAAGAGTTATTGTATACATCCCAGACCTTGATTTTCAAATGGTGCTGGCCGGCTTCCAGGCTTTTCAGGGGGTATCTAATCTTGCCGCTCTGGTAGGAATCGGTATCTGCTTCATAAAAATCATTCAGCACAATCGTCTGGTTGGTTTGCTGGTCAATGATGGCAGTAAGATCATGTCCTATCCCGCTGCCAATGGTATTGATCCCGTTACTGTCACTGACAAATATCAGCAATTGGGGATTGGCATCCGTCATGCCTCCAAAGACGAAATTTTCGTCATTCATGAATATTTTAAGTTCGGGTCCTTCTGAATCATCGGCTATCGAATCCGCTGATCCGCCTATGATGACCTGCTCGGATGAACCACTGGCATCCTCCGTGTTGTCAGATGCATAAAAACTTAATTTGCCATAGTCATAGTTATATGAAATGTCTTTAGGCACGACGAACTGAACCGAGAAATTGCCATTGTTGACAGAGGCCTTACCTTTATATAGTATTCGATCGCGCAGACTGAAAGTCATCACGGGATCACCGTCATTGGAAAGGGTCTTGATTCTTGATTTCTTATCATAAACAGTAGGGTAGATGATCCCATTGAATGATGGCAGGGGGTTGCCCAGTTCATCTTCCACCATCCCGGTTATGGTAACTTTCCCAAGGGCTTTCAGGGTATCCGTTGCCTGGCTGATATCGGTCCCGTTTACGGTCAGCACGCGTATCCTGTTTTTTGGGAATGCCAGAACAAGGGCCGGATCACCAAGGAGAGTGAAATTCCGTTTGTTGATCCCGGCTGAGGTGTTGTTTTTTGTCAGCCTCATCACATCCCCCAGCCTGTAATGCCGGTTTTGGCCATCAAGGGTGAAAACATGCTGGTAAAATCGCTCATTCAGGGCATGGTTTGGTCCCGCATAGACCAGCCTGGTAGTGCTGAATAAGGCAATGCCGCCTCCATCGGGGTTCAGGAATACCAGTTCACCGGCGGAGGTATGCTCATAATCGTCAAAGCGGCTGAATTCACAGGTAGCTGTCATAAAGAG
>SDBT01006050.1_pt1 | contig 20210 bp, 24 predicted proteins | sample 2277101 | NCBI WGS metagenome assembly SDBT01 (sample SAMN10404973, study PRJNA504765) | marine sediment metagenome | isolation source: marine sediment core GS10_PC15, 103 cmbsf | place: Arctic Ocean: Southern Knipovich Ridge | collected 2010 | reverse complement strand
TCAAGCCCCGAGCAACTATGGTGACAGAGGGGGAGCTAGTAGATTCTTCTATGTAACGAAAGCCAGCAAAAAGGAACGGAATGAAGGTTTACCAAAAGGAATCGAAAACACTCATCCTACGGTTAAACCATTAAGACTTATGGAGTACTTATGCACTCTAACTTTATCTCCTTATGGAGGTGTGGTATTAGATCCTTTTATGGGATCAGGTTCTACCGGTGTTGCTTGTCGTAACATTAATAGACCGTTCATAGGCATAGAGATGGACGAAGAATCTTTCAAGATAAGTAAATATCGTATTCGCAGAACTAAAAAGACTACTGATATTTTTGAGGATGCAAAATGATAGTTAATTTATGTGATAAAAAATCGTCATCCTTGTCTGACGTTTACGAATTGGGTTTAGCATATGCCATTGGATATGATGATGGTGGTGGTGCAATCGAACTAGTGGATGCCGGTCCATTTACTTGTTTTAGGATGGCAAATCGATACATGAAAGATAAATGTTCGAAAGATCCTATTTTAATTGGGTCGAGTCTTTTCATTGTTGGGCTTAATGTGAGGAAGGTATGAGTATGGAAGATATCAACGGTCTACTCCAAGAAATAAGTGAAGAGTTGGAGAGAAGAATTAAAAGATACAAATCGAAAAGGCATCGCAATGAGTCGGTTCGTCTCCTGTCGGAGGTTGATCAGACTCTTGAAAGTATAAAACCTCTTCTTGACTTGGGATGGGGACAATGTTGGTCGCTGAAATGATTGAGCACGAACGGTCATACATATTTACACACGAGGGGGCAGATAAATTCCTCTCCAATCATGGGGTGGAAAAAGGCCGTCCTCAGCAAATAAGGGACTGCTATCTCGCCAAGGGTTTGCGTGTAAGATCCATTGGTAATCATTGTGTTTTGACTCAAAAACAGGGAGATAAATCAAAAGGTTATCGCCTTGAGGATGAGACAGAGATTTCTTCCCAAGCATTCAATATTTTGGCAGAGAAAGCAAGGTTAACAATCCAGAAAAACAGGTTCAATATCCTTGTTGAAGATGACCGCTATGCTATAACTATGGATTTTGTTGAAAAGCCTATGAAATTGGCTATTCTCGAAATTGAGGCTTCAGATCAAATTAGTTATCCTATTCCTATAGATATAACCTCTAAACTGTTTAAAGAATCTTTAATTGAGTGTCCTCGCTGTGCTCATTCTTTATTCAGGCGGCAAATTGGAATTTGTGGTGGACCGAGTAGTGGTAAGTCTGAACTCGCGAAAATTCTTTCGCATACTCTTAATACGAAATTTGGAGCTAATTCATTTCATGTTGTAGAATTTGCCACCAGCTTCATTCAGAAGTATCACAAACAGCCTGAGTTTATGGACCAGTTTTTTATTTGGTACGGTCAACACGAAAGGGAAGCGAATGCTGAAAAAGCGGATATCGTTATTTCTGATTGTCCTACTTTTTTATCTTATATCTATATGCTCCTCATGCGTAAGTTTAAGTTTAATACTGAACTGGCAATTTATCTTTCCAAAATTTATAAACGAGTGCTTTTTGATATAGAGAAATATACTGACTTGATCTTTTTGGAGATAAAGAACTATGCAGATAATAGGATAAGATTCCACAGTATGGCAGAGGCTCTAGGGATTGAGGAAAGGATAAGGCAATTTCTGCAAGATCACAATATACCACACACTGTGACTAATTGTGATCAGTCGTCTAAGCTTTTGTATGAGCTTTTCTACATAAACTATTAGGCAATGATATGAATGAATTGTACCAGAGACTTCTGAATTTGTGTAAATCTTCTAAAGATGTCGACCAATTAAAATCAGAATTGGATTTAATGGAAGGCTATGGGGTTTTAGAAGATTTGTATGTTATGTATCAGAAGGTAAAGAATAATCCTGCTTTACAAGGAGATGAAAATCTTCCTGGTTCTTTAGTAGCGTACCACCTTGGTATCACAAAGAAGCGGCCCCAGTCAACTTTTAGCCTCGAAAAAAGAAGAACATATGGAAGAGCAGGATTTCCTGATATTGATATGGATTTTGATTATGCACATCGACATAAGATAGTAGAGTATCTTATAGAGAAATATGGTCGGGATCATGTTGGGAATATCGGGACAGTCCAGAAGTTAAAGACAAAGGCTGCATTACGTCGGACAATAAAAGTCCTTGACCCAGATGATAGTGTTATATTTAACAAGAAAGGTGAGAAGGTTAAGGACGAACAAAGTGAAAATTTCCGATTGCAGAATGAAATATTAGGTTCTCTCCCTGGCTTAATGAAGAGAGCTGATGGTACTTTTGTCTTAGGTGTCAAGGAGGCATATGAGGAGTATGGCGGATTTAGAAAATATATGGATGCATATCCTGAAGTATATCGTATCGCCCAGGCTGCTGAAGGTGGCATTGCAGCATACGGCTGTCATCCTGCCGGAATTGTCATTTCACCCATTCCTCTTGCTATGATATCTCCCATGCATCTTACTCGTGGTGCAGAAGAGAAGACAAAAGTAATGGCAACACAGTTCTCAATGTCTGATGTAGAATCCCTCGGGCTTATTAAGTTTGATGTTCTTGCTCTTTCAACCAAAACGGCGATAGCGTGGGCTGTTGAAGAAATAAAAGAACGTCATGATGTAGAAATTAATCTTGCTAGTCTCCCCCTTGATGATAGACCAACTTTAAAGCTCCTGGAAAGTACCAAAACTGATGGGTGTTTTCAGTTGGAGAATACTGGGATGAAACAAACGCTGCAAAAGATTGGCATTGATTCTTTTGACGACTTAGTTGTGGCTGTGGCAATGTATCGTCCTGGTCCTAAAGACTATATTCCTGAATTATCTAAACGCAAGAGGGGGATAACACCAGTTTCTTTCCCTCATCCGATTATGAAAAGCATCACCCAGCGTACCTACGGTATTATGGCTTATCAAGAACAGGTTATGCATGTCTTTATGTCAATGGCAGATCTTACCGCTACTGAAGGTTATAAATTCATGAAAGGGTGTGCCAAGAAGAAGAGGGAATTAATTGAGGCTTCTAAAGAAAAATTCTTCAAAGGGTCTCTATCTAATGGAGTGGACAGGAAAGTTATTGAAAAGATATGGGCGGATATGGAAAAGTTCGGCGGTTACGCTTTCAATAAAACTTTGTACTTTTCAGAAGGAATCGTAACCTCCAAAGGCGAATATACGATAGAGGAATTGTTTCTAACCTCAAAGGATGATCTGCCCCAGGTATATTCGTCAGAAGGTGTTTTGATAGACATCGTGGGGGTCTACGATCACGGATTGGTGCCTATGTATAAAGTCACCTTTTCAGACGGTACTGTCCATAGATGCACGGGACATCATAAATTTTCATCCGACTTAGGAACTCTTCCTCTTTATGAGATTATTGAGCGAGATGCTCAGATTATTGTAAATAGGAGAGTTTTGAATGCCAGCCAGAAAAGACCATGTTTGCCCAGGTTGCGGTTGTACTATCAGGACTCGGAGATTTCTCGATGTTCACAAAAGAGGGTGTCCGGAGTGGAAGCAGAAGAAATCGATGACATATGCCTCGTCAAATCGCAAAAACTCAAGACAGTTCTGGGACAATGTGACGGAAGAAGAGATGCTGCTCTATCGATCCAAGATGTCGACGGCGGTATCGGAGTCCATTCTCCAGAATCCAAGAGAGAGGGCTCGTCGCCGGCGGTTGATGACTCAGTTGAATGTGGATTATTATGTGGAATTTCAACAGAATCGCATTCAAACTGCAAGGAAGACATCATCGAGGCCAGACATTCTGAGGTTAAGAACGAAGCAGCTCGCGAAATGGAGAGAGGAGCACCCAGAAGAGTTCTACGAAAAATGCATCAAACCTGTAATGGGGCAGAAGGTTTGGAGATCCGCGCCAGAGATAGCCTTGAAAGATATTCTGATTCCAATGGGATTCAAATATTCCCAGGTAGTCAAGAGCAACAAGTTTTTTACCAAATCACGCCGTCGTCAAGTGGATTTTCTGGATCGCAAAAGGAAGATGTTGGTAGAGTTCGACGGTCAACATCATTTTCGAGATGGGTTTGGGAAACTCCGGAAAATGTTTGCAGCGAAAGACAGGCGGCTGAACGAAGTCATGAAGAGCAGAGGATATCTTGTGATACGGATATCCTACGATGTGTGGGTGCCTCAAAGAAAACGATTCAAATTCACAGAAATGGGAATGTTGATGGATGCAATTACCAACAATATGACTCGGCCCCACGAGATTTTTATTGGTCGCATGTACGGGTAGTGGATGTTGAGTTCATTGGCCTCTGTCAGGGCTACGATTTAGAAGTTGACAGTGACGATCATCTCTATTGTCTTGCATCTGGTGTTGTGAACTCAAATTCACACGCCTGTAGTTATGCTTACGAGAGTTTCAAGACTGCTTATTTAAAGGCTCATTACCCAATGGAGTTTATGGCAGCTCGTTTATCAGTTGAAGCATACCGTCGCAATTTCGATGATGTCGAAAAGTATGAAATGGATTGTATTACCAATTTAGGTATCACAATTGAACCTCCTGACCTTAATAGATCTTCTCTAAAATACAAGATTATCGGTGAGAGGAGACTCCTTCGTCCACTATTAATAAAAGGCATAGGAGATAAAGCTGCTGAAGAGATTGTTTCTCATCAGCCTTATGAAGGTTCAGATATCCTATATTCCTTTGGTATGAAGGTGGGTAAAACTGTTAATAGTCGTGTCATGGAGTCAATGTATGATGCGGGACTTTTCCAAAAGTGTCAATGGTCTAAAGCTGAACTATTAAGAAAATTTGAGCAAATCAAAAAAGACAGGAAAGCATCAAAAGGTCGTCCTGTGGGTGATATATTTGGGTAATGAATTCTGTGCAGAAAAATTTTGCACTCTTTTTTATTTTTTTCGCTATGTTACGAAAAACCTTGGTATAATCTAGGTAAGAATTAAGGGAGAAGATTATGGATAATGATGAGGTACAGGCAAAAAGACAAATCCGCACTTCTCGTATTAAAAAGAGCATCCAACGAACCTTAACTACTGCAAAATACGAATCTATTGTCATTCACACTGAAATAGATGAGGAAATCCAATGGTCATCTCTTGAAGAAAGAGAGAAGAAATCCCGAAATTGGGATGCTTTTTTGATTCAAGACTTTAAGAAGACGCATGACGAAGTTTTAAAAGAGCTTCAACTTTCTCACAAAACAGCTTATTTCAAGAATAATCTTGCGGATAAGGATCATCGTGCTGATGTTGGTATTTCTCACGAATTGGATGATTTAGATATATTACGTTAAAGGTGTATTATGAAAGCAGAAAAGATGGCAGGACTTTTTGATATTGAGCTTGGCGAAAATCTGAAAGAAAAGAATGAAGGCTCAGAAGATGCATCACTTCGTTCTTTTGATGATCGTTGTGAGGATATCACAGCAACAATGGAGACTGAGAAAGATAGCGAAACACAGGTTATCGAAAAAGCAGTGATCGAATCAAAACCAGAAGGGGAATCGGAAATCCCTGGGGATGTAGATAAAGTTGAAGCAGATATTCTCCAGTTTGAGAAAGGCATTTCTGAATCCTCTCCTGTTGTTGCTGAGCAGACTCCTCCTAAAGAGGCAGAACAACCCGTTAAAGAAGCAGATAATCCACTTGGACTGGAAGGACAGGATCTTCTTGCTTATCACGAGATTAAAAAGAAATTCCCGCAATTTAATTTATATGATGGAAGTTTGGCTTTTAGGGATTTTTATCGGCATAAAGTTTTTCATCTTAGAAAATTGCTAGGGAGATTTCCTTTTTTAGATATAGGAGAACTAACACAAGAAGTACGAAGTGTTAACACGAATCATTTTGTTGATGATGATTATATCAGTCCTGATATTATTCGTAAAAAACTAGATGATGTTCAGAGGTGTAGAACTAGATTAACCTCAATTCTTGTATCTATTTATGAGCAATTCTATCCTTGGGAACGATATTTAGAAATGTTGAAATCTAAGCTATGGAAGGATCACGAGCTTAAAGGTGCTCATAGGCGTGATGGTTTGGTAGTAGAGCATCTTAATGATATGGAATCATATTACAGTGAACTTAAGAGTTTTCTTGAAGCTACTAAGCAGGTAGATGGGATTCTTAAAGCCGCGGCAGAAAGTCTCAGTCGACAACTTACTTGTTTACAGCTTAAAGCTACTCTTGGTTTATCGCCCAGAGAGCAGAACTCTCCACCTAAGTTTGAGAACTATGATGGAGTGACGGATGGGACCGTAATTCCTGCTCCAAAACCGGGGACTGGGGCAGTCCCTATTCATTATGAAAAATCTGATGATATGGCAATTTTAGGAATTTAAAGGAGATTAAAATGGCAACTCAGGTAGATTGGGGAAATGCTTTTGGAGACCCGAAAGATGGTGGAGGTCGCCGTGGGGACATATTTATAAAGTTTGAAGCAGGGAAAGGAAAAACGCTGCGGCCTATTGGTTCGGCAGTGCAATTTGTTAAGATCTTTATATCTGGCAGATCTATTAATGTAGATCCTGGTCAAAAAGAACAGGCAGAGGCGGCATTGAGTGCTCAGTCGGGTAATAATGTCCAAGGTAAGAAGAGATATGCAGTCAATGTAATTGATCGCGAAGATGGCAAAATTCGAATCCTTGAAGGTGGTCCGCAGATTTTCAAGCATTTTGGCAATTGGAGTCGAGCAAATAACAACGCTGCTCCTGGTGGTCACGAAGGTATGGACTGGACTATTGTCGCTACTGGAGAGGGTTTGAATAGGGAATACACTACTACCGCGATTCGTCCTGCTCCATTCACAACTGATGAAATCAAGCGTGCTAGGGAGAGCAAAGAGCTTTACAGCCTCCTTGAATATTTCAAGAGCTGTCCGATGGAAGAGCTGATTGAGAAGGCATTTGGTGAGAAAACTAGTGGACCTGCTTCTGCTTCTGCTGAACGTGCATCTGCATCTGCATCTGCATCTGTAGGTGGTGGTCAAGAAGCTGTGGCTGCGATGTCTGACGATCCGGCGTCGTGGTAAATCCTTGTTTAGGTGGGTGCCAGCATCTGATGTGGCACCCACCTTTTCTTAAGAAATAGGTAGAAAAAATGGGAACAAAAGATATTTCGGATGATAGATTTGATGAGATATTAAAATCAATTTCAGATCATTTTGGGCCAGGGTATGCCAATCGCGGATTGGCTTGTTCTGCACCTAAAGCTATACCAACTGGCCATGATGATCTTGATTCTCTCCTTACAAAGGGAGCACATGGGATTTACCTTGGTGGTATGATTGAGATTATGGGCTCTGAAGGATCGGGTAAGTCATCATTGGCCTTACGAACCGTAGGATATGCCCAGAAGATGGGGTATCGATGTTGTTGGATTGATGCTGAAGCAGCCTTTGACGAGGGTATTGCAGTGTTGAATGGCTGTGATCCTACTAAACTTGTTTTGCCTGATTTATCAGATACTCGGGCAGTTGAGAAAGATAAAAAGAGTCTTGCCTTTTTTAACTCTGTCGAGATTCTGGAGATGATTTATAAAACGGTCATCAGTCGAGCGTTTGGGATTATTGTGCTGGATTCTGTTGCTGGTCTAATGCCAGAACGTGTTTTGGATGAAGATTTTGATCCTGCCAAAATGGGAATCGCAGAAGTTGCTAGAGCAATGTCTCAAATGTTAGGGAAAATTGCTCAGGCGTGTAAGAAGACTGAAACAACCGTGATATTCGTTAATCAATTACGTGCTCAACCTGGTAATTATTTTCAAGATAGATTTCATACTCCCGGAGGTAAGGCTCTAAAATTCTTTGCTCACCAGCGTATTAGTGTTGAGCGAAAACTCGGTGTGGAAGGCAAGGTATATTCTGAAGAAGATGGGAAGAAGGAACTGATAGGTCATTATGCTAGAGTGACTATTGTGAAGAACAAGAAAGCTCCACCAGTTCCTGAAGGTGTTTCTATCGAGATACCGATATATTATCGTGAGTATTTCCCTGACAATGCTAAAAAGTGTTATGATCTTGCTAGACAACTTAAAATAATAACGATACGTAATGGGACGTTGACTTGGAAGGAAAATGATTCTATAGTTTTACAGATAGAGGGAGAATCTGGTGTACTTGCTAAGATTCGGGATGAAAAGATAGAACCCAGACTTGCTGCTGCATGTGTTGCTGCTGAGAGTTCTGACAAAAATCAGAAGAGAAAAGCCCCTATTAGAGTTCCAATGACGATTCGCGATTTAGCAGGAAAACAGAAGAAAAAGAAGCATTCTAAGCCAGCTATCGATGTTGATCCAACATGAAGATCGTTCGAAGATTTAGTAGTGCTCATCGGCAAGAAATAGTAGAAAAATCTAAACAATGCCTCTGGACTACGGAAGGTAAGCCGGGGTTACTATACCTACGAGATTCTAGGAAAATTACTGAAAAAGTTATTCGGAGTTTTGACTTAGGTTTTATTCCACAGCACAAACGTCATCAATTGGCGGGCCGTATTATTTTTCCAATCTATGATGCTAGTAGGAATTTAATAGCGATATCGTCAAGAGCTACGGGTTCTGAAGAGTCCCTTCTTCCTGTTTATTGGCATGAGGGATATGAGAAACGCTTCTATTTGTATGCAATTGGAAATGCGAAAGAATGGATGAGAAAATGGAAGTTTGTAATAATTTGTGAGGGTCAGTTCGATGTTCTGCAACTTCATAGCAGGGGAATGAAAAACTCGGTAGCACTTTGTGGTACGAGACTGAGTGACATTCAGTTGTCGGTTATCTTTAGATATTGTGAAGAAATTGTATTGGTATTGGATAAGGATAAAAATCTGGCAGGACAACATGCCGCCGAACGGATAATAGGAGATCGACAATCCAAACGTCATTCTTTGAAGGTTAAAGATTGTTTTAATGAGATGCCTCGTGAATGCTCGGTGTATTACAACAATAAATTCTGTGCTGTATCATTACCAGAGTCTGGTGATCCTGACGAGTTTGTCCGAAATTATGGTATAAACTCTTTTTGTAGAATAGTGAAAAAAGAACTTTTAAGGCTGCGTAACCATGTTTAGCATTCTGGATATTGTCAATAAGAGCATTGTCTCATTGGCCAACAAGGACCATAGAGATAATACTCATTTTCATCCTAGTAGTTGGGATAAATGTCATCGAAAAATTGCCTATGAGTACTATGAATCTAAGGGATATATAGAAGCAGAACAATCTACAATCAGCCCTCAGACTCAGCGAATATTCGACAACGGTCATTACTTACACTATCGTTGGCGTAGTTATATTGAGGAAGCTGGTATATTAATGGGTCATTGGGAATGCACCAACTGGTCGGTTCATCAGGTGAAGCCAATGGTTTTGGGTCTGGATCAAAAATTGGGCATTCTTAAACCGGATAAGTGTGAATGTGGATGTAATAGATTTGAGTATCAGGAGGTAGGATTTTATGATGAGGAGACTTGGTGGGGAGGTCATGTAGATGCCATTTTGGATTTATCGTCAATAGATCTGACTTATGGAAAAAAACCAGACACGCCAGTTGTTGTTGACTTTAAATCTATCAATCCTTACTCTTTCAAAAAATTAGTAGAACCTTTGCCCAGTCATCAAACTCAGATTCAGATTTATCTGTATCTATCTGGTCTGACGATTGGGAAGGTGGTTTACGAAGATAAGGGAAATCAATCTGTTAAAGAATACTTAGTGATGAAAGATGATTCCTTTCTCGCCGTAAAAAAACAGGAGGCTTTGAGGTTGCGAGAAATTCTTTCATATACTAATGGTAAAGGACAGCGGGTTTTGCCTAGTCCTGCATATAGTTCAAGAGGACATGAAGAGTGTCTCAATTGTAAATATAGGGTTAATTGTTGGGGAGAATGAAGGTGTCTAAATTGCATTATTGTGAAAATGGGACCAGTGTGACTGAGCAAGTAGTGAGGTTCAGAGAAACTCGTAAATGTGAGGATTATATGCCGATCCAACTTTACTACAACGACTACAAGGATCAGTGGTTTAATCAAGTTGGTGACTACATGGATCGGCAAACATTTGAAGGAGAATTTGACTTCAAGTTGATCCGTGCAGTTGATACTTTCAATGATAAAGAATCAAAAAGGCTTGCTACCAAGAATGGCTGGAGTGACGTAGGAAGATTTAATAGGTGGTTTTTTAGGATTCTAACGAACTGGAAATCAAACGTCAAGAATTCGTCTTTCCGTCTAAAGAAACGCCCATCTGTACAATGTCCTGTTTGTGGCAGAAGAGTAGCGCGAATCGATGCCAATCATTTGCAACACTATAAGACTTTAAAGGATCTGCCAAAGTTTTTTGTCTGGAAAGGCAACATTTATGAGCTCAGTGTATTACCTAGAGTTTATGTGATAACTTGGGGTAAAAAGACTAAAGATAAATGGGAGGCTTTGCACTCTAGGGAATATAAAAGGTTCTCTAGTGAAAAGAGGCGGGCGAGATGGCCTTGGCGTCTTAGGAATGGACAACGGGGAGCTATGTGCCCGTTTACTAAGAAAATCGTTATGGAAATTAATGATGAATATATTAGGTCTTTGCCGGATAAGCATAACCGGTATGCCGATCCAATTGAATGGGAAAGATTCATCGAACACTACCCATCTTCTCTAATCCAATCCGAAGTTTACAGTCTTGATTATCATTCATCTGATCAGGACGAGGATGTTTATTTGCGTGACTATATAGCAAAGGATTATCGATCTTTGTATTTCTCTTCTTCCTCAATGGATTATGCGAAAATTTGTCGTGGGGAGATATCTACTGAATACGAATTTGCTTTTTACACTATCGATTCGATCATTCCAGATGAGGTTGATAGGATTGTTTTGAAATTGATCGCTATTGGTTACTCCATAGAGGATATCTCAGGGACTTTACAGATGGATAAAAAGGATGTGCGAAGGAGGATTCGTCTTGTAAGAGATTCCAGACAGGATTTAAAGTTAGTTCTCTCAGAATAGAGTAGGCATTTAGGTATAATTGATTTAGCAATTGGAGGACGAAAATGTCAGAAACGACAACACACAATATGCCTTTCCGAGAGAAAAATACAGATCCTGGCTTCTTAGTCGCAAAAGGACGCTTTCATGTTGAGGGTGAGAAGAATCGAGAATCTTTATTTAGGGAGAGAGATTTTTTGTTGCATGAGGGCCACGCTGGCGACGATGAGAAAGTTGTGGGGTTAACCAGACAAATTGAAACACTGAACACTCAAATCAACAAAGATTGCCGTAAACTTGAGAAAGAACATGTTAAGCATTTAGCAAGCGCTATTTTTATGGCAATGTCGAATCATGGCTATGCCAACATCAGATGCGTAGGCAACAGGGCAGTTTATAATAGCGTAAAAGCAATTGCTATCGCAAGTGGTTATTGTAAACAAAAAGGTATTGATTTGTGTTTTGAAGTCTCATTTGATGAAGGCAATTTAGGAACTTTAAGAGACAAACACCACGTTAAAAGTGTTACTGCAATGTTGTTTAAGTTAAAAGGTTATCAAAATTGGTTGGAAGGAGAAAAAGATGAGCGAATTGAAGCAAGACCTAGTGAGGACGCTGGTCAGTCCTGATCTACCCAGTGATTATGTCCTAAATTCAATATTTGAGATTGAAAAAGCTCTTTTGGTATTGGGCCGCATTTCGGATCAAATCAGTTATTTTAAAGAACTCAAACAATACCGAATTGAGTCTCTTGATGAAGAAATCAGAAAGTTCGAGGATCGAAATAATTGTATTCGACGAGTTATTTTGGAGACTATGAAACAGCTCAAGCCGAATGAAAAGACGTTCCGGTTTCCTTCTATTGGTAAAGTATCACGACGTGTTGCAAAAGATTCTTGGCAAATAGATGACAAAGATAAATTGGTCCAGTTTTTGGAAGGAAAAGGGTTAAAAGACAGAGCGGTTCAAACTAAAGAGGTAGTGAATGTCCGAGAGATCAAAAAGGTGGTTGAGGAAATAAGTCAGTTTGAGGATGTGCCAGGTGTCTCCCGCGTTAAAGGAACTGAATCTATTAGTGTTACCTATGAAACGAGCAAAGGTGATGCTGCTGCGAAACATGCTAAAGATGTGGATCTTGAATTGTTGGATAGTTTAACGGCAGAGGATTTATGAACCCTTATCGGATAGATACATCTGAGCGGAATATTTTAGGTCCACTTACTTCACTTAGGATATTATATGATCGTATGCCTCGGACTTCGGGTTGTGAAGATTGTGAAAAACATAATAACATCAAAGACTGGTGTTGTATATTCCAAAATCCGAGTATGTATTATATCGATTTTTTGAATGTTTGGCAAGAAATACAGGATAGTTGGAGCAAGCAGAAAAGAAAAGATCTCATTCTTAGAGCAGTTAGAAATTTTCTCTCCAATAATTTGTCGAAGGGTTGCATATTCTACGACGGAGGTTGCTTGATTCACAAACAGCGTCCATTTTGCTGCCGAATGTATGGTATCATTCCCAAGGAAAATTGGGATAAAAGGTGGAAAGAGTTAAAAGAGAGACAGGGGGATAAGTTTGAGGCTCTTCCTCAATGTGTCTTGGTGTCTTCTGATCGGCCTGTCTCGGCAGAAGATGAAGATAGATGGTTCTCTCATGTTAGTGATTGCGAGAAGAGGATTGGAGTTCCTTTAGATGTTTTAAGCTTACATGATTTGGCAGGTGGGAGTTACCGCACGTTTCATGATCACCTTTTGATTGAAATATTTAAGCCGGAAATGTTAGAGATGTTGAGCACTTATAGATTATCTGATCCTTTAGTAGAAGAGATTGAGGAAGCAATAAAGAAATTCGAGGAAATCTATGGGTAGACCTTATATATTAAGGTGTCTCGATGCTAAATATGACGAAGAAAACGACTTTCTCGTTCTTCTTTGCTTCTTTGAAGACTTTGGAGAACAAAGAATAATTGTAATAAACAGAAAAGACTGCCATTGGAAATATGTTGGAAATGAAGTGCCTCATATTGAGATGCATCGTACAGCTCAGATATGGCGTGGGAAACGATGGAAGTTTGTCATGGAAGACGATCCAAAGAGGGAAAGAGTTTCTGAAGAGAATCAAATGAGATACCTCTCAATGTTTAATAAACGGATCGAAGAGGAGCTTCAAAAAACTACTGAAGGTTTGAAAAAAGAAGAGGGGCAAATACAAAGGAAATTAGGGAGGATGGCCACAGAAGGAAAACTGGACGTAAGCAAGCTTTTGAGAGAGGAACAAGTAATCCAAGCAAAATTGAGTGATATTTCAGGGTTGTGACTTTCTTGCTGAGGCGAAGATGTTTAAAGTTCAAATAGTTACTCAAAGAGACTGTCTAATTTGTAAAAGTTATTTGAACCGATTAGATAAGCAGCACTTCATATATACTATTTATGATGCGGACGATCCTAATAATCAGAAGCAACTTGATGTGTGGAAAATTGAAGAAATGCCGGTAGTGCAGATTGTTAATGGAGAAGATGTAACATTTCAATTTCCTCGGGGAAGTTTTTCCCCCCGAGTTATTAATCATAAGATTTCATTATTGGAGAAAAAACATGGTCATAGATATTAGCGAAATGAAAAAGAAAAGTACTGTTGATAACACATGGACTTCGCCTACATGGGAAGCATGCTCAACATTAACATTAGCATCAGCATCAGCATCAACGCCTAATGAGTTAACATTTATTATCGGTCAAACAATTGAGGGAGAGGATATAGGCAATTACCCGAAGGTGGACTGTAGCAATAGATTAGAATGTGGTCGAACTGGAGGTAATGAATGGACGTTTACCAACAATAATGAATGGACGTTTACTAACAATACTACTGTCGATGGGACCCTTGGTTATCAAATATGATATTGAATACAGAACAACAATCAGCTGTTGAGCATCTTGACGGGCCTTGTATTGTTACAGCCGTCCCTGGCTCAGGGAAAACAAAAACTCTGACATCCAGGGTTATTAATCTAATTAAAGAGCATCAGGTAGAACCACGTCGTATCCTCTGTCTTACCTTTACCAATAAAGCTGCCGAGGAGATGAAAAACAGAGTTGCGTCATCATTAGGTGAGGCCATATCTGATAATGTTTGGATTAGCACTTTTCATAGTCTTTGCTTGGCTATACTCCGGCGGCACAGTTCATTAGTCGGGCTTGATAGTAACTTTACTATTTATGATGAAAAGGATCAGAAGGAGCTTATTGCCAAAGTTGCTCGTATGCAAGGCTGTGAAGATTACAAAAATTGGGAACTTAAAGAGATTGCCCGTGTAACAAACAACTGTCGAGAGGATCTGGAAAGTATTGAGACTCACTTAAACTCTTTAAGTGATATCCACCGTTCAATTGCCAAAGAATATATCAGTTTATTAGATGAGTTTAACGCTGTCGATTTTTCTGGTATCTTGTATAAATGCTGGTTGCTTTTATCGAAGAACAAAGAGATCTCTGATAATTTGTCTTCTCGGTTCAAGTATCTTTTAATTGATGAAGGCCAGGATACAAATACGATACAGTATGAAATTGTCAAAAAGATAGCTTCTCATAATAATGTTTTTGTGGTAGCTGATTATCAGCAGTCTATCTTCTCGTGGAGAAATGCACGACCAGAAAATCTATTGCTCTTTAAGAAAGATTTTGAAGATGTTAAAGAAATCACCTTGCCTCGTAATTACAGATCCACATCGTCTATTCTTGAAGCTGCGGAACGTCTAATACATCACAACTCGAATGCACGAAACGTAATTCTTCACTCTGTCCGAGGTAAGGGTCATGAAGTCGTTGTGAAGGATTTTCCGTCACCAGAAATGGAGTCTATTTTTACTGTTAGAAACATAGAAGCCATAAAGTCTAAGATACTTTGTAAGTGGTCTGATTTTGCTGTCTTGTACAGAACAAATCAGCAGAGTAAATTAGTGGAAATGCAACTACGTCGATTACAGATTCCATATCGAATCGTCGGAGGTTTTTCTTTTTTTGATAGGAAGGAAATTAAAACAGCACTTGCCTATCTTTCGTTTCTTAACAATCCTATGGATACCATTTCATTTGCAAGGGCGATTAGCACTCCAAGAAGAGGAGTGGGAGAAACTTCTGTTGGTCGGATAGAAAGACTTTGTCAACAGCAGAAAACTTCTGTCCTGGATGTTTGTGAAAACACGGAGAAGATCCCAGGTTTAGGTAAAAAGTCATGGGAAAAGCTTTCCGAATTCTTGAGTATCGTGGAGAGATATCGTCGGCGATTAAATGAGTTTCCTGAGATTGTCTATAGTTTCTTGAAAGAAACCGGTTATTACGATCATATAACTGAAGTTAGTGTCTATGACCCGGATTCTAGAAAAAGAATAGACAATTTAGATGAACTACTCTTAAGCATCAGCAATTTTACTAAAGCAAGGTCCAAATCGACAACTCTGTCTGATTATTTGCAATCTATCAAGATACTTTCGGATGATCGGCTTGACGATGACGATGCTGTAACTCTATTAACTATGCATTCAGCTAAAGGATTGGAATTCCCAATAGTATCCATCATTGGTGTGGAAAAAGATATAGTTCCTCATAAAATGGCTGTTAGAGATAGGGGAGAGGAAGAAGAGAGAAGACTTTTGTATGTGGGAGTTACGAGAGCACGCGACCTGCTCATATTAAGTTACTGTACTTTAAGAAAGCAGTTTTTCAAGAACAGATCCTCCTCAAAGCCTACATCCCCTAGTCCATACATAGAGGAGATGTTTCCTCCAGTAAAATCGTATAATATAAGGTGAAAAGAAAAATACAACGAAAACGCAATCCTCCGACGAGTCTGACCGATTTGTCAGATCTAAAGAACATCCATGTTGGTGAGAAGTGTTTTGTCGTGGGTGCGGGACCAAGTCTTGCTTTTCTTGATATCAAAGGAATACACGAACATGTTGTTATTTCGGTTAATAGTTCTGCTCTCCTAATGCCCTGGGATAAAGAAGGGAATATCTTACGTCACTTTTGGATATCTAATGACAGTCTTTGCACCAGGTGGGATTATTTTTGGAGTTGTGTGCTTTGTGCTCACTGTACAAAAATTGTTAGAACAAGCTGGAAGGGGAAAGATGAGAAGATTAAAAATTATGGGTTTCGCTATTTTGAGCCTCGTAAATCATCACATAAGATCGATGCCCGAGATGGAGGTTTGTGTTCTACTAGTTCTGTTCCTACTGCTATTGATCTTGCGCTGTTGATGGGTTGCCTCCATATTTATCTTTTAGGTGTGGATCAGAAAATAGTTCATGGAGCTTCCCATTTTTGGCAGTTTTGGGATAAATCAAAGTGGCCCCAGCGAAATGACAAAGGAAGAGACTTCCGTCCAGAGCAGCCACATCAACTAAAAATGTTTGAGGAAAATATCCCTGTTTTTGAAGCACTGAAAAAACATGCTTCAGAGATGGAGGCAAAGATATATAATTGTAGTATCCGTTCGTCTTTAAAAGTATTCGAGAAAATCCCTTTTGAGTCTTCATTGCAATGAGAAATTTAGAAGAATACAACAATGTATATAAGGATAAACTGTGTTTTATCATTGGGTCAGGTCCATCTTTACATTTTCAAGATCTGGGGATGTTAGATAAACACTTGACCATTGCGGTTAACTCAGGATATTTAGCTTTTCCCAATGCAAACTTTTTTGTATCTGATGACTGGGCTGTAGCCGATTGGAGTTATTTTTCCAAAGATCTGGTTGAGGCAGAATGCACCACCGTTCTGCTATATGAGGACAATTTACAACATGCTGCCTCTATGTTTGGTGATCGTGCAGTGTTGTTTAGGCATCGAAGGGGTTACCACTTAACTGAACCTTATAAGCATGAAGAGTATGAGTACCGCATTTTTGAAGCACAGACTAGTGTAGGGACTGCTATTCATATCGCCTATAACATGGGTTGTAGAAAAATAATTCTTCTAGGTATAGATGATCGTTACCATGAAGGTAAAAGGTACTTTTGGCAGTTTAGAAAAGATAAACCATTTCAGAGAGGTAAATTTATTCGTAACTATAGAAAGATAGTTCGTTTAGGAGCGGAGGTCTCCGAAGATGAATATGGGGTAGTTTCTAACCTCAGAAGAGCTACAGATTCTAATATAAACCTTCCAGACGCAGATCTTCTCGATGTAGACCTTCTTGGTATATCTAAATACTGGAAGGAACTGTATAAGAATTTGCAAGGTCACTGTGATGTTTTTAATGCTTCTCATTTATCAAGATCTTCTCTCTTTCCAAAGATTAAGTTATCTGAATCTATGAGATTAAGCGATGAAAAAATTGCTCGATGATTTTCTGTGTGTTATTCCGGCAAGAGGTGGGTCGAAAGGTATCCCACGCAAAAATTTGCAACATATAGGCGGGAAAGCACTCGTTGCTCACTCGATTGAACAGGCTAGAGATGCCGATTTTCCGTTAGAGCAGATAATTGTTTCTTCTGACAGTAGAGAAATTTTGGATTTAGCAAAAGAATATTCAGTAGTCCCACACAAAAGACCTGACCATTTATGCACAGACGAGTCATCTACAGAGTCAGCATTATTAGATGTCGTCAGTCATTATCCTGGTCTTCGTGCGATTGTTTTGCTTCAGCCAACTAGCCCGATAAGGTTTAAGGGGCGAATCCAAGAGTGTATCACAGAATTTGACAAAATTGATGGTGGCAGACATCGATTATATGACAGTTTATTGACGGTCACGAAGTTTTATAATTTCTTCTGGTTTTACGATTGGAATTGGCAATGTACTTATGATATACATTCTCGACCGCGGCGTCAAGATCTAAAGGAGTTCAGATATTTTGACAATGGCAATGTCTACATTACTGAAATTACTGTTTTGCGAGAATTAAATTGTAGGATTGGTCGAAAACCCTGTATCTTTCCTATTTCTGAATTAGAAAGCATGCAGATAGACACTAAAGAAGATCTACTGATGTTTCAGAAAGTCTTTGATGGTAGAATTGAGGATATATGTGGAAACTATAAAACCTAAAGTTATAGCAGAGATCGGGTGTGTTCATGCAGGTTCATTAGATAGAGCTAAAGAATTAGCGGATTTAGTTAAATTGTGTGGAGCTGATTTTATAAAGACTCAAAAAAGGTGTCCTATCGAATCCGTTCCGAAAAAAATGCAAAATCTTCCCCACCCTAATGAAAGATTCTCCTATGGCAAGACATATTTAGAGCATAGAGAGAAGCTAGAATTGAGCATAGCGCAGCATGCTGAATTAAAACGGTATTGTGAGAGGATTGGTTTGCACTATTCATCATCAGTTTGGGATATTACATCGGCTCATGAAATTATCTCTCTTAAACCTCATCACATTAAGATTCCTAGTGCTTGTAATAGTAATTTTGCTCTTTTGGATACTCTTTTCGAAAACTATGAAGGGAAGATTCATATTAGTACAGGTATGACAGACAGCCATGATATGTTAGCGCTCCAAAACTATCTGTCTGATAAAGTAGATAGGGTGGTAATCTATCATTGCACTAGTGAATATCCATGTCCCTTCGAAAGACTCTATTTGAATGAACTGAAAAAATTAGCAGATCTATTCCCTGGTGCTGAAATCGGTTTCTCCGATCATGGATTCGGTATCGCTGCCGATATTGCTGCCTTTATGCTTGGAGCTACTTGGATTGAAAGACACTTCGTGGATGATAGAACATTTCGTCACACAGATGCAAGTGTGTCATTAGAACCTGATGGATTAAGAAGGCTTTGCCGAGATCTGAAAGCGGTTGAGAAAACACTTCGCTATAAAGAAAGTATGTCCGAAGAAGAAAAGGAACAGTGTAGAAAATTGAAAGGGAAATGATGATCAAGCTTTTAATCTGTGATTTGGATGGGACTCTCACCGATGGGGGTTATTTCGTTTTTTCGGGAAATGAAGGAATTTGTAAAAAATTCAACACTCGGGATTTCCATGGGTTGAATTTATTGGTTAAGACAGGTGTTGACATAGCAGTAGTCACTAGTGCTCGGTCAAGTATTACTGAGAAGCAATTTCGTAGGTCTATACCTGCTGCTTCTATTTTTGTTGGTGTGACTGATAAGCTTAGTAAAGTTCGGGAGGAATTTATAGAAAGGGACCGTTCTCCAAAACCGAACTATAAGTGGGATGACATCGCCTTTATCGGTGACGATCTGCCCGATAAAACCCTCTTAGCGGAAGTAGGGATTGCTGCTTGTCCTTGTGATGCCGAACCAGAAATATTGGAGGTTGTGAGAAGCCGACAGGATGGTTTTGTTATGGACCGAAAAGGTGGCGATGCCTGTGTGAGAGAATTTACCGATCTCATTAGGCGGCTCAATGAAGATTGTATAATGATAGAGAAAGGAAATACATAATGGATGATTTAATTGCCCACTTTGAGTCCCCGAAACGTTCCCATCCTCTTGTTGATCTATTAATACGTTATTACAAAGAGTTTGAGGAACTCAGGCTTGGAAACGAGGAACTTAGCGATCTGAATTTTCAAAAAGAGTTTGGTTTACACATTAATATTCCAAAACATTGGGATTATATCCAAGCAGTGAAAGAAGTAGTGAGTATCTGTAAGAAAAATACGGTCATTATATATCCTTCGACAGATGTTTACAAAACGGTATCCGGCGAGTTCGATAATGGTGGTCTTTCTTACTTTTCTTGGCATGAGCTATATGTTGCAATGGATCAAGCGTCTAGTGATGCTCGTCCACTTACTAGACTTAAAGGGCTTTTGTTAAACGCGGATCTTACCATCTTTTTGGGGGCTCCAGTTGGGCATCCTGAAATAACAGAACAAGTCCGCAGCTTCTGCCCAGGTTGTTTGATAGTTTTAGGAGTATAAAATGAGTCAATGGACACTCGTACAGACAGAGATGAATGATGTTGAATGTATCAAATCTGCTGCGGAAGAATTAGGTTATACGTGTCAGGTTTTTGACAAACCACAAACGTTTCAGAACGATGATTATATCTCAAGAAAGGTCGATATTATCATTAAAGGAAAGAAGTTGATCAATCCGATAGGAATGACAAAAAAATCGTCGGGTGGTTACGAAGTAATTATGAGCTACTCTGATCGTCGGAAAACCTTCGTTAATAAGTTGACACAGACCTATGCAGCTCGTAAACTCCTAAAAAGAGCAAAA
>SDBT01006049.1_pt1 | contig 20210 bp, 12 predicted proteins | sample 2277101 | NCBI WGS metagenome assembly SDBT01 (sample SAMN10404973, study PRJNA504765) | marine sediment metagenome | isolation source: marine sediment core GS10_PC15, 103 cmbsf | place: Arctic Ocean: Southern Knipovich Ridge | collected 2010 | reverse complement strand
GGACATTTTTTTGCCAATAATGTCAGCAACCTGACTTGGGGTTTTACCAGCAACATGGACTTCGCCTACAGTCTCAAAGGAGATTGTGCCATCAGGACGAATAATTTGGGTATGTCCAATCGAACGAATAGTACCCTGTAATTCTGGAACCTGGGAAGCTATCACTGTAACAGCATCAGGGGGTTGCATTATGTATTCATCAACGGTCACATCAGTCTCTGAAGGTCTTAAAAATGCCTCAACATCCTTAGGATTGGCTGAGAAACAACCTGTCATAGTTACCAACAATGCCAATAAAACCACTTGTGTGAATAATCTTGTATTCTGCATTCCAAACTCCTTTCCATTAACAATCACCAGCCACCGGCAGAGCCGGTGGATTATAACTCTATTTAAGCACATTGCTAATTATGTTCAACATTTTCTCAAACTTGGTTAATGACGCAAAACAACACAAACATTGATTATAGCAAACGTTACAAGTAATGTCAAGCCTTTTTATCAAGAATTTCACCCTATCTTACTCAAAAATTCGGACTTGTTTATTTCAGAGAATTTATGCAATATAGTGCTCCATCACCATCTATGCCATTATTATGCCTGGTATGAGTGTATACCGGAGGTGGGACTTGAACCCACACGCCCTTGCGGGCACGGGATTTTGAATCCCGCGCGTCTGCCAATTCCGCCACTCCGGCTGAAAAACTGATTGTCCCAAACTGATGCTTGTTTGTCAACCAAAATTCAGCCGTTCTGTCCTCAAAAGTCCAGAAAAACGATATCTTCCGGTCTGGCAACAACATCCCTGCGCCCCTTGCCAAGAATCTGCCTGACCTCGGTGGTATGTTTGCCAGCTATGGTTTTCAATTCGGCACTGCTGAAATTGGTTACTGCCTTCGCCGCATCGCTAAGCATTACCACCGCTCCAATCTCGAACGAACCGCTAACCGATGCTATACCGCTTGGCAAAAGGCTCTTTCGTCTTCCGATAGCTTCTACCGCACCATCGTCAATGGTAATAGTTCCTGCTGCCCTGCTGTTCAATATCCATCTGGCCCGATTGCCAAGCTTCCGTTTGGGCATAAAGATTGTACCGATATTGGCCCCAGCCATAATTTGCCCTATGACATTTCTTTTCCTGCCATCGGCAAGTACCATCATGCAAGCGGCGTAAGATGCTGTTTTTGCCGCTTCAATTTTTGACTTCATCCCGCCGGCGGCCCTTGCTGAACCTCGCCTTCCAGCAGCACGAACTATCTTGTCGGTTATCTCATAGACCACTTCGATGGGTTTTGCATTTTTGCTGCGGCGGGGGTCCTTATCGTACAGTGCATCGATATCGCTAAGCATAATCAGCAAATCGGCATCTATCTTGCTGGCTATTAACGCGCTGAGTTTATCGTTATCGCCGAACGTACTGCCTATCTCATCGGTTGAGACACTGTCATTTTCGTTAAGAATAGCCAACACCCCCATCTTCGCCAGAGTATCCAGCGAATGTTGGAGGTTCAGGTATGTCTTCCTGTTATTCAGCACCTCTGCGGTAACCAGTACCTGGGCAACGATGATTCCGTACCGCCCGAAAGCCTTGCGATATTCCTGCATAAGCATCGGCTGGCCGACAGCGGCGCATCCCTGACGCATCTTCGTACTGTTGACCTGCCCTTTTATACCAAGCTGGCCGGCACCCATTCCGATAGCACCGCTGCTGACAAGCACAACTTCCCTGCCATCATGCATCAAGGCCGCGATTTGTTTTGCAACCCTGCGGACATATGCACCGTCGACTTTATCGGCGCGCGTAAGAGTATTGGTGCCGATTTTTATGACTATCCGTTTTACCTTGCTGAAATTTCGCATTATTTACCAAATACTTTATTAATTTTTTTATGCGTGAACTTTTTTTCACCCGCCGAGTAATCCGCAACAATCTGGCCGCTGCCGATAAGCTTCCACTTATAAATCAGCAGCCCTTCAAGTCCGACCGGGCCGCGAGCATGAATCTTATTCGTGCTGATGCCAACCTCGGCGCCTAATCCGAATCTGTACCCATCACTGAATCGGGTACTGGCGTTCCAGAACACATCGCCTGAGTCCACCATATCCATAAATCTCGCCGCCGTCTGTTTATTGGCAGTAACTATCGAATCGGTATGGCCGGAGCCATATTTGTTTATATGGTCTATCGCACTATCTACCCCATCGACTATTTTAACGGCAACGATTAAATCCAGATATTCGCTCGTCCAGTCGTCCTGGCCGGCTTCTTTAGCCTCTATTATTGAGCATGTTTTTTCACAGCCTCTGATCTCGACATTCCGCTTATCATACTCGGCCTTGATTTTCGGCAGGAACTTAGTTGCTATTTTCTCATCTACCAGCAGAGTCTCCATCGCGTTGCACACAGCGGGGTACTGGCACTTGGAATCGACAGCGATATTAACACCCATATCAACATCCCCATCGCAATCCATATACACATGGCAGATACCATCGGCATGTCCCAGCACTGCTATATTCGTATTGTCCATAATGTACCGGACGAACTCGTTACTTCCGCGAGGCACTATCAGGTCGATATACTCATCCAGCCCAAGCATTTCGGCAACTTGCCTCCTCGTTTCCAAAAGGCCGAGCCACCCTGCCGGCATTCCTGCCTTGACTGACGCATTGGAGATTATCTCTGCCAATATACGGTTCGTTTTTTCCGCTTCGCTTCCGCCCTTTAGCAATACTGCGTTTGCGCTTTTGAGGCAAAGCCCTGCTATCTGAACCAGCGCATCGGGCCGGGATTCAAATATCACACCCACCACACCCACGGGGCAACTCACCTTATAAAGCTCGAGGTCCTTATCAAGTTCAGTCGCACTGATCGTTTTTCCAACCGGCTCAGCCAGCTTTATCAGGCTTTCCAACCCGGCACATACCTCAGCGATTTTCGCTTCATCGAATTTGAGCCGTTTCAGCAAAGGCGAGGTAAGTTTTTCCCGCTCTGCTTTTGCAAGGTCCTCTTTATTGGCAGATGCGATTTCGCCCGCCCTTTCAGAAAGAGCCTTTGCAATTGCCGCAAGTGCCTTATTCTTATCCTCACCATTAATCGCTGCCAGCCGGATAGAGGCTGTCTTAGCAGCGATTGCTGTCTCTGTAATACTCATTTAATACTTTCCGTAACATAAGTTCAGAACTGATTTATCCGCCAATTCTACCAGAACTACCGCCGGTGCGTCAACCTTTTCATATATCACATTTCTTTATGCTGACTTTGTATGGCGATGCTGGCCTGTAGCATGCTTCTGGCAATATCCACGAAGCTCCGTGCCAGCCAACCGGCAATTTAGAACAAAAACACCGCTACAGAGGTTTTTTATTGACATAACCTCCCCTTTCAGATAACCTCCGTGTCTCGTATCTGATAGCTGTTCGGGTCTTTTGCGGGCGTAGCTTAATGGTAAAGCCCCAGCCTTCCAAGCTGGTCATGTGGGTTCGATTCCCATCGCCCGCTGTTTTGTAAGTCTTTTTTGGTAAAAATGTTACAAATCCGCTTATCAAAACCATAATAATCGGGTAACATTTCGGATAACTTTTATACAGTACTTTCATGTTATCTGCCCTAAAAGTGCCTGCAAACAGGAATAAATGGTGATTTTTCTAAAGGATAAATTGAAATGAAAGCATTGGTTAAAAAAGAATCCACTCAGGGATTGTGGCTCGAAGATGTCCCTGTGCCGCAGATTGGAATTAATGATGTGTTAGTTAAGATTCAGAAGACCTCTATATGCGGGACGGATGTTCACATTTATAATTGGAATAAGTGGGCGCAAAAAACCATAAAACCACCAATGGTCATCGGGCACGAGTTTGTAGGAGTTGTCGAAAAGATCGGGGACAATGTTACAGACTTTAAAACAGGCGATCTTGTAAGCGGTGAAGGTCATGTTGTTTGCGGAAGGTGTCGTAACTGTCTTGCCGGCCGGCGTCATCTTTGCAACGATCCTTCCGGAATCGGAGTTAACCGTGATGGTGCCTTTGCTGATTACCTTTCTATTCCGGTTACAAACGTCTGGTACTGTGATACAAGTATTCCGACGGAGGTGTTAAGCTGTTTTGATCCGCTTGGAAATGCCGCACATACGGCATTGAAATACGAACTTGTCGGCGAAGACATATTGATAACCGGCGCAGGCCCTATCGGCTGCATGGCAGCAGCAATCGCAAAGCAGGTTGGAGCAAGGTATGTTGTCGTTACCGATATCAATCCGTATCGGCTCCAGATGGCCAAAAAGATGGGGGCTACGCTAACGGTTGATATCAGGACCGAAACGATTGAGGAAACCATGAAGAAGCTTGGCATGAAAGAAGGCTTTGATGTGGGGATGGAGATGTCGGGCAGTCCGGATGCGTTTAGAGGAATGTTAAAGAATATGGCGCATGGCGGTAAAATCGCTATCCTGGGTATATTGCCCCCAACAGAGATTGATTGGGATTTCGTTGTTTTTAACGGTCTGACGATCAAAGGTATTTACGGCAGGAGAATGTATGAGACATGGTATAAAGTTACAATGTTGATACAAAGCGGGTTGGATATAGAACCGCTTATTACACACAGATACCATTATACGGATTTTGAAAAAGGTTTTGAGGTAATGTGTTCGGGTAACTCAGGTAAAGTAATACTCGACTGGACAGAAAAATAGTTTTAAGGAGAAAATAATGTTTGGGCAAATGAAAAATTATATTTCAGAACAGATCAGCGATATAAGGGAGTCCGGGCTTTATAAGGATGAACGAATCATCATTACCCCTCAGCAGATGCATATAAAGGTGAGCACCGGACAAGAAGTTCTTAATCTTTGCGCGAACAACTATCTTGGTTTGTCAGACAACCCGGAAATAATCCAGGCGGCAAAGGATAGCTATGACAGCTGGGGCTATGGGTTGAGTTCGGTTCGTTTTATCTGCGGAACACAGGAGATTCATAAACAACTCGAAAACAAGATGTCGCAGTTTCTGGGAGCTGAGGATACGATACTTTACAGCTGTTGTTATGATGCCAATACGGGTTTATTTGAGACGCTGCTTACCGCGGACGATGCTGTCATCAGTGACGAGTTAAATCATGCAAGTATTATTGACGGCGTTAGATTGTGCAAGGCTCAGCGATACAGATTTAAGAACTCTGACATGGCTGATTTGGAAGAAAAACTCAAAGAAGCACAATCAGCGCGTTTTCGTATGATAGCGACCGATGGTGTGTTCTCAATGGACGGGACGATCGCGAATCTTAAAGGCATTTGCGACCTGGCAGATAAGTATGATGCACTTGTTATGGTTGACGATTCACATTCTGTTGGTTTTATGGGCAAACATGGCAAGGGTACACATGAGCATTGTGGGGTTGTGGGCAGGGTCGATATAATTACCGGTACTTTCGGTAAGGCGCTTGGCGGAGCGTCCGGCGGATACGCCTCGGGAAGAAAAGAGATCGTGGAATTATTGCGGCAGCGGTCCAGACCATATTTGTTCTCGAATACTTTGGCACCCGCAATAGCGGCTTCGTCTTTGAAGGTAATTGAGATGCTTTCCGCTTCCACCAAACTTCGTGACAAGCTTGAAAGTAACACAAAGTATTTCAGGGAAAAAATGAGTACACTTGGTTTTGATATTGTCCCGGGTGCACATCCAATTGTCCCGATTATGCTTGGTGATGCTGTGTTGGCGCAGAAAATGGCAAGTATGCTTTTGGATAATGGCATCTATGTTATTGGTTTTTCCTATCCAGTCGTTCCAAAGGGCAAAGCAAGGATACGAACCCAGATATCTGCGGCACATACTAAAAAAGATCTTGACTACGCGATAGAAAAATTCCAGCAGGTTGGGCAGGAATTGGGGATTTGCTAAAGCGAATGAGTGGCAGGATTTGTTTAATGACCGATATAATTGATGCTATAATAAAATCATGAAACCGTTTTCACTTTTAATCAAGCCATCTGGTCCGGATTGCAATCTTGATTGCAAATATTGCTTTTATTCACACAAAAGCTCTTTGTTCGGCGAAAGTACGCACCGGATGAGTAACGATGTACTCGATAGATTGATTAAAGATTATCTGTCCTTGAATTTTCCTGTAAGCAGTTTTGCCTGGCAAGGCGGTGAGCCGACTTTGATGGGACTGGATTTTTATAAGAAAGTTGTTGAATTGCAAAAAAAATACGGTCAGGACGGCCAGGTAGTGAGCAATGCCCTCCAGACCAACGGTGTTTTACTCGATGAAGAATGGTGCAGGTTCCTGTGCGAATATCAATTTCTCGTCGGTATAAGCCTGGATGGCCCTAAAATTTTTCACGATTTCTATCGGCTTGACCACGCCGGCAACGGAACTTTCGATAAGGTTATGGCCGCAATAAAAACATGCCGCAGGCACAAGGTTGAATTTAACATACTGGTACTGCTTAATAACAAAAATGTAGTTGCACCGGATGAACTGTTTGACTTTTTCACAGGGCTCAAAATTAAGTACCTGCAATTTGTGCCATGTGTTGAGAAAGACACCAAGATGGGCCAAATTGCCGATTACAGTATAACGCCGCAGCAATATGGAGAGTTTTTATGCAGGATATTCGACCGATGGAATGAGTACGGGCCTGAAAAACTCAGTATACGCATAATTGATTCGATGCTGAATTATCTTGTCCACGGCAGACATACCAATTGCACTTTCAATCGCAAGTGTGACGATTATATTGTTATAGAGCATAACGGAGATGCGTTTTGTTGCGATTTCTTTGTTGACCAGCGGCACAATCTCGGCAATATCATCGATAGTCCGATCAAGGAGCTGTCTCGAAACGATAAGAAGCTACGGTTTGCCAGCCGGAAGAACAACATTCACAACAAATGCCTGATTTGCAGACACGATAGACTTTGTAATGGCGGCTGCCTGAAAGACCGAATAATGACAAGTGATGGTTTCGCAAATCCAAGCTATTTCTGCCAGGGGTATAAAACTTTTTTTGACCATGCACTGGGCAAACTGTCTCAATTCGCCGCAGAAATTGGTTCAAACAGCCGATTTTAATGGTAAAAAAAGTTTGACAGCTTGTATGGAAAGTGGTTATACTGCAACAAGTTAAGATTTTCGGCGGTGTAGCTCAGTTGGTTAGAGCACGGGATTCATAAGCCCGTTGTCGATGGTTCGAATCCATCCACCGCTATTTCCTCAACTCTTTGATGCAGTTTTGGCACAGTTTCTGGCCGGAATCAATTTCCACAAGCCCACCAGCGGGGAATTTGCCGTCACAACACTCGCAGGTTTCGGCATTGTTCGACACAGCAGTTTTGAGCACCGCAATCTGAGCCTCTAATCTCTGTCTCGTCCCAATTTCGGTTCGCAGCCGTTGTTCGTAGGCAACCTTTTGGCTCTTACCCGCTACGAGCAGTTGTTTTGTTTCGCCAAGCGATTGCTCATAAGCTTTTAACCGATCCTGAGTCTGAACCCTTGCGTTAGACTCAGCCTCGGCATGAGCGCGGGCCTCCGACAGCAAAGTCGGCTGTTGAGCCAATTGCTTGCGGGTCTCTCTATGGCGGTCCGATTCGTCTTCAAGACGCTCCTGAAGCTCAGTAATTCTATCTTCCATTTCCTTTTTAATTTGCGATTTACCCTCTTCAGCATCTTTCACTTTCAGCCGGGCCACCTGTTCTTTCAGCCTGGCACATGTCTTTGACTCGTCGGCAACCACTGTCTCCAACTTTTCCCTCTCTTGTGCCAAAAGTTCGGCCTGCTCTTGGATCTTCCGGTGTGACCCGATGAGGGCCTTTTCAAGAGAATCGGCTTTTGCCTTGTTTTCAGCTGCCGATTCAGAGAGAGCCTTTATCTTTTCTTCGGCCTCCCCCTTTGTCTGACTCTCCGCTTTGAACCTGCTCTGAAGTTCGTTTTGCAAACCGGCTTGTTCCTGAATCTTCAGACGAGCTTCGCTAAGGGCCTTTTCAAGAGAATCAGCTTTTGCCTTGTTTTCAACTGCCGATTCAGAGAGAGCCTTTATCTTTTCTTCGGCCTCTCCCTTTGTCTGACTCTCCGCTTTGAACCTGCTCTGAAGTTCGTTTCGTAAACCGGCTTGTTCCTGAATCTTTCTGCGGGTCTCGGCAATAATTTTTTCAAGGGAAAAAATCTTTTCTTCGGTCTCTCCCTTTATCTGACTCTCCGCCTTAAACTTGCTTTGAAGTTCGCTTTGCAAACCGGCTTGTTCCTGAATCCTCAGATGAGCTTCGCCAAGGGCCTTTTCAAGAGAATCAGCTCTTGCCTTGTTTTCAGCTGCCGATTCAGAGAGAGCCTTTATCCTTTCTTCGGCCTCTCCCTTTGTCTGACTCTCCGCTTTGAACCTGCTCTGAAGTTCGTTTTGCAAACCGGCTTGTTCCTGAATCTTCAGATGAGCTTCGCCAAGGACCTTTTCAAGAGAATCAGCTCTTGCCTTGTTTTCAGCTGCCGATTCAGAGAGAGCCTTTATCCTTTCTTCGGCCTCCCCCTTTGTCTGACTCTCCGCTTTGAACCTGCTCTGAAGTTCGTTTTGCAAACCGGCTTGTTCCTGAATCTTTCTGCGGGTCTCGGCAATAATTTTTTCAAGGGAACGAATCTTTTCTTCTGCCTTGGTGGTGGTATTTACCTGCTCGGCAAGTTTGGCCTGGATCTTGGCCTTGCCGATCTTCTCTATTTGCAGCTTTGTCTCTCTGTCAGCCTGAGCCTGACGGTCGGCGGCGGCTTGGGCGACAAACTCGTCATTAATCTCAACGACGGTCTCATCATAAGCAGCGGTAAGTTCTTCAACTTTCGCAAGGGCCTCTTCAATTTCACTGGTGCGATCTTTTAGTTGCTGCTCAAGACTGCTGCAGCGATCGTCCTGGGCCTGAATTTTTGAGCGAGCCTCCTCAAGGCTCTGCGTATGTGTATCTGTGTTTTCCTTGATTTTCTGGTTTGCCTCTTCAAGCTCCTTTTCGAGATCGGCTGCTCTGGCTTCGGCCTGTTCTTTCAGTTTTATCTCCTCGGCAGTCTTAACGTTGCCCTCGCTCTGTGCCTGCGCCAACTGCTGGCCGTAGGACTGCGCCTTCTCCTCCAGTTCGGCTCTGATTTGCTGCTCAAAGTCGGCTCGCATCTGAGTTTGAAGTTTCGTTTCCTGTTGGGCCTGAAGTTTTACTTCGGATTCGGCTTTAGCAAATGCCTCTGCCTTTGCCTGTTCTTCAATCGCAGCCTTAAGGGCTTCTTCCTGAGCGGCTATTTTCGTGTTAAACTCTTCTGCAAGTCTTGCCTGAGCTTGTTCGGCGGCGGCAAGTTTTTCCCTTTCGGAAGCTAACTTTTCCACCTGTGATTTGTTCGCCTCTGCCATCTGGTCGGTGTGTCTCTGCGATTGGGCCTGCTGGCTGGCAAGCGATTCGGCGTTTTCGGTCTTTATTTCTTCTATCTGTTTAGTAAAGTTTGCTTCGACTCTGGCTTTTTCATCGGTTGCCTCCGTCAGCTTTACCTGAATCTGGCTGCGTAATTCCACTTCTTCCTGGAGTTCACATCGCACCTTGTCGAGAGATTCGGTAAGTACCCCGGCTTCCTTTTCAGTCTTGCCGTATAGTTGTGTTTGCGCCTCAAGTCTTTCTTTCATCTCAGACATTTCCTCAATCGCAGCGGCCAGTTCGGTTTGAAGTTCTTCCTGACCTGCCGTCTGAGATTGAATCTGCTGGCGGCTCAGCCGCAATACCTTTTCAAGCGAGCTAACCTTCTCTTCAGCGGCGGCTCGCAGCTTCGCCTGCTCTTTTATCTGCTGCTGGGCCTTTGCCTTGCCTATCTTTTCTAATTGCAGCCGGGCCTTTCTGTCGACCTTGTCCTTTACCTTGGCTTGCTGCTGAGCTTTAGCCTCTTGTTTTTCCTCATCCTCCACCCATGCTTTATACTCTTTGTGTTCCCTTGAAACTTCTTCGGCGCCGGCAAGTGCATTTTCTTTTTCCTTGGTCCGTTCCTGCAGCTTCTGCGTCAAATCTTCAACAAATTTTTCCATCTGGGCGATTTTAGAGCCTGCCTCTTCGAGACTTCTTAAATGGGCCTGGCTTTTTTCCTTACCCACCCTGCCGATTTCCTCAATCGTTTTTTCCAACTCATCAACCCTTGCCTGTGTCTGCTCTTTTAGTTTTGCCTCTTCTTTAGCCAGTTTTTTTGCATTGTCCTTGAGTGCGACCTGCTCATCAAGAATCTGCTCCAATTCCTGATTATCTCTTGCCTGTATATTTGCCTGTTCCTGCGCCCTTGCCAACTGCTGACCATAAGCATGCGCCTTTTCTTCTAATTCAGCCTTGGTCTGAGCCTCGTAATCCATTCTCGCCTGTGTTTGAGTTTTGGCTTCCTGCAGGGCGCCAAGTTTCGCTTCGGATTCGGCTTTAGCGAACGCCTGGGCCTTTGCCCGTTCTTCAATTGCAGCTTTAAGGTTTTCCTCGGTTTCAAGCCGAATATTTTCCAGTTCCTCTATTTTCGCCTGACTCTGCTGCAGAACCACGGCATATTCCTGCTTCTGCTGGGCGATTGTCGCGATATATTCCTGCTTCTGTGCCTCAAGTTGTACGGTAAGTCTGTCTATGTTCTCGCCAGTCTCTGATTTAATATCTATTGCATCTTTTTCGTATTGGCTGCGCACCTGCTGGATTGCCGCGGTATATTCCTCGTTCTTTTCTTTGAGTCCGTCGTTAAGTTCAGCAATCTTTTTATCTGATTTGCTCCTGAGATTTGTCAATGCCTCCTCAGACTGGACGGTTAATTTTTCTCTTTCGCCAGCGGCTGTCTCAATGGCTTCGGCTCTGACTCTTTCCATCTGGGCCTGCATCTGATCCTTCTGCCTGGCAAGGGCGTGGGCACTTTGGGTATTGAGATCGGCTATCTGCCTATTCAAGTCGGCCTCTGCCGCCGAGTACTTTTCAGTCGCAGCTTTTGAGTCAGCCTGGGTCTGCAAGTAGAGATTTTCATGCTCCTGCAACTTTTGATTTGTCTCATTGAGTTCATTTTCGAGAGCGGCTATCTTTTCTTCGGTTTGGCTTTGCAACCGGGCTTGCGTCTGGAGATTTTCTTTTTCCCGGGCCGTTTCTTCGATCGCCACGTTCAGTTTAGCTTGCAGCTCTTCCTGCTGGCTTATATTGGTTTGAAGCTGCTGATGAGTCCGCTGTAATGCCTCGTCAAGAGACCTGGCTTTTTTCTCGGCATGACTGTGTAAACGCGTTTGTATCTGAAGTTTTTCTTTTGCCTGAACCGCTTGACCTGCTGATGCCGCCACTTCGGTTTGCAGTTTTTCCTGCTGACTTTCCTGAGATTGAATCTTTTGGCGGCTCAGCCGTAACACCTTTTCAAGCGAGCCAATCTTCTCTTCAGCAGCGGCTCGCAGCTTCGCCTGCTCTTTTGTCTGCTGCTGGGCTTTTGCCTTGCCCACCTTTTCTAATTGCAGCTGGGCCTTTTTGTCGACCTTGTCTTTTACCCTGGCTTGCTGCTGAGCTTTAGCCTCTTGTCTTTCCTCATCCTCTACCAATGCCTTATACTCATCATAGGTCCTTGAGATTTCTTCGCTCTCGACGAGTGCACTTTCTTTCGCTTTGGTCTGCTGGGTGAGCCTCTGCGTCAAATCTTCAATGAGTTTTTCCTGCCGGGCATTTTTAGAGCCAGCCTCTTCGAGACTTTTGGAATGGGTCTGACTTCTTTTTTCAGCCACCCTGCCGATTTCCTCAATCGTTCTTTCCAGCTCATCAACCCTTGCCTGTGTCTGCTCTTTTAGTTTTGTCTCTTCTTTAGCCAGATTTTGTGCATTGTCCCTGAGTGCGATCTGCTCGTCAAGAATCTCCTGCAATTCCTGATTGGTTTTGGCCTGTGCATTAGCTTGTCCTTCGGCTCTGGCCAACTGCTGGCCGTAAGTGTGCGCCTTTTCTTCTAATTCAGCCTTGGCCTGAGTCTCATAATCCATTCTCGCCTGTATTTGAGTTTTGGCTTCCTGCTGGGCGCCAAGTTTCGCTTCGGATTCAGCTTTAGTGAACGCCTGCGCCTTTGCCCGTTCCTCGATCGCGGACTTTAGATTGTCCTCAAGTTCCCTCCTGAGTTTTTCCTGACGGTCTGCATTTACATTGGCCTGCTTCAGGGCACCGGTATATTCCTGCCTCTGTGCTTCAAACTGCGCCGTGAGTCTGTCTATATTCTCGCCAGCCTCTGATTTAATACCTGCTGCCTGGCTTTCGGATTGAGCGTTTAGCTGCTGGATAGCCTCAGTATGGTCCTGCTTCTGCTGCTGTAGTGCTTTATCGTGGTCCTGTTTTTGCTGATCGAGTTGTGCCGTGAGTTTGTCTATATTCTCGCCAGCTTCTGATTTAATACCTGCTATCTGGTTTTCAGATTGAGCGCGAATCTGCTGGATAGCTTCAGTATGCTCCTGTTTCTGCTGCTGCAGCGCATTATCGTAGTCCTGTTTCTGCTGGTTGAGTTGTGTGGTAAGTCTGTCTATTTTCTCGCCGGCCTCTGATTTAACAGTAGCCATCTGGTTTTCGGATTGAGCGCTTAGCTGCCGGAGTATTTTGTCGTGTTCCTGCGTTTTTTCTTTGGCCCGCCTGCTAAGCTTAGCAATATCCTTATCGGATTTGGCCTTTATATCTGCCAGCGTTTTTTCAGACTTTGCGGTTAATTTTTCTCTTTCGGTAGTAAGTGCCTGTTCTGAACGGATGGCGGCGGCGGTTATTTCGCTCTGGAACTCCTCTTTCTGCCTGGCCAGTTCCTCCAGACTGTCAGCTTTAAGTTTTGCTATTGTCTCGGAAGTTTCGGCCTGGAGCCTTGCCACTTGTTCGCTATGCAGAGTTGCTCCCTGAGCGGCTTCCGCATTTATTTTTTCTATTTCCTTAGCCTGCTCATCTAATTTCTGCTCGGCCTCGGAACGTAATTTTTTCGTCACATTAATTTTTGCGTTAGCCTGCTGCAGCGATGCCGAATAATCATCAATTCGTTTCTGGTCTTCTGCGCGAAACTTTTCATGCTGATCGAGTTGTTCCTGTTTTTCTTTCAGAGTTTCCGTATACTGGCGTTTGTTTTCTTCAATTACATGCTGAAGCTCAGCGGTTCTTTTTCCCGCGTCGGCTTTTACAGCAACTGAAGTTTCGGCTATCTGCGCCTTAATCCTTGTCATCGCCTGCTCGGCTCTCCCCTGCAATTGGCTCTCCTGTACGGCGAGGGCCTCTTCCATTTGTTTTTTTAGTTCCCTTGTTCGTGTTTTCAGTTCGGTTTCCACATTGGATTTCTGATCGGAGACGGCTTTTAGCTTTTCCTGAACTTCCAGTCGATGGTTCTGTTCCTGCTGGGTCTTCTGGTTTGCTTTTTCAATGGCGGATTTGAGTTTGGCCTCAAGTTGGGCGGCCTCATTCTTAATGCCAGCCATCTCCTTTTTCATCCTGCTGGCGAGCTCATTTTTTTCGGTGACCAGTATCTTTTCGGCCTCGAATTTAATCCCGGCTGCCATTTGCTCGCTCTGAGTTCTGGCCTGCTCTTTTTGAATGTCAAGAGCACGGGCGTTTTGTTTCTTCAATTCATTGAGTTGCTCTTTGAGAGCGGCTTCAGCCTGCTCCTTTTCTTCGGCGATAATTTCAATCTGCTGCTGGAGGCTGCCCTTGAGCCCAACCTCATCCTGAAGTTTTTGGCGAATTTTTTCGAGCTCCTTTTCGATGACATTGGCCTTTTCTTCGGATTGAGCGCGCAATTCCCATTGTTTTTTCGCCTGGCTCTGTGCCTTTGCCTTGCCTATCTTTTCCAGTTTGATTCTGTTGTTTTTTTCCTGTTTCTCGCGTTTTTGTGCCTTCACTTTGGCCAGCTTCTTGGCCTTGGCCAGTTCCTCTTTCTCGGACCGTTCTATTTTGGCCTTTTCTTTGACCTTCTGGATGTTTATGCACCTGACGAGCGGGTGGTCCGGCCAGTGTTTTTTTCCGCATATATTGCAAACCGGAACGAATTTTTCTTCTGACTCAGCCACAGCTTTTTGCTGCTCCTGCACCCTGACTGCCCGTAACGATTCTTCTATTTGCCGTCCGACCTTATGCCCATTTGTCTTTTGCATCGTTTTCTCCAAAAAAATACACTTTCAGCGCACCATCAGCCCTACACCACACTCTGTTATCGGCCCAAAGTGGGTTTTTGCTTGAAATATCGCTCTCATTTGACAGTCATACTTGTCGTTTCGCTCAATATATGTTACCATCTGCGGTATGAATGGCGATAAAATCAACCTGTTTATCTACGGTTCTCTCAGGGATCCGTTTATTTTCAAATCAGTCTGTGACTACCGTTTCACCCTCAAACCGTCGTACCGTGACGAAAGAGTGCTTTTTGCGGAATTGGCTCTGCTTGGCGGTTATCGCAAAATCAGTCCGGACAGTGTCTATTTTTACGCAATAAAAGCAAAAGCCGCGAAGATTGAAGGTTTTGTAATCCACGATATTCCCGCAAGCGCGATGGCAGAAATCGATAAATATGAAGGCAAATTCTACGAAAGGGAGTCTGTCGAAGTACACACCGCCAGCGGTCTCGTATATGCCCAGACATATCTTGCCAGCCATAAATCGATGCGAAAACGGTTCGGCGACCGGTTCCACGTAAATCTCATACACGAGTTGTGGTTGAGGAAAAGGATTAAGCACTTTTTTGAAACTCACACCCGCCCTGGCGAACGATCGCACTCCGCCGATTTGGAGAGAAGGGCAAAAAGGGAACTGCTGGCGACAACGGAGCGGGATTTGGTTATAAGCCACCTCGGCAGTGATGTGGTCAGCGATTTCTACCTCGAACACGAGTTGAACAGGTCGTATCCAAGTATAAAGCCTCTTTACAACGAGCCGCAGGCAAAACCGTTCATCGAAAGCTACACTGCCCTTGCGGTAAAGCAGGTACTGCTAAATCAGTTTGAGGAGCATATTTATTCGCGGTATCGATTCGAGCTTGACCATCTCGTACCATCGGGGAGATACTTTACGAGAATCATCAGTATTCTTGCCGCTCTTAAGATGATAAACTCAAACAGTTCAGCGGTCGAAACGATTTTGCGAAACTGTCTCGACACGATGCCATGCGATGGAACTTTTGACCTTATCGATTATGTAAAATACGCCATACACGCCTCAGATACGATCTTCTCGGAAAAACTTGCCAGAAGCCAAATAGAAAGGATACGAAACAATCGCAGACCTGGCCTGATGCCGATAGGAGCCGAACTCGAACTTAGCAACCTCGGCTTCAGAGCGATCCAGACCTCCCCGGAAGCTATTGACTATATCTTCGACGGGTTCAAATATTTTGACGATTTCTGCCTCAATGTACTCAGTTGGAAACTTGGCGGGTACATCGACGACCACAGCGGTTCTGAAAAATTCAGGAAACAGGGCTTCCTTGAACTTGCGCCAGGCCGGTTAAATATCGCCGGCGAACTGTCAAAACCGGCAACAGCAGACCCATGGATTATGAACCAGTTGATTCATGAAATTGTCGAATTCTACCCTGTTCGGCCGCACAGCCTGCACCTGTCGTTTCAGATGAGAAAGAAACAGATAGGAAACCATAAGGCCCTGCCGTTAAGTTTTATAAAGTGTATGTTCGCTCTCGGCGGCGGTGTCCAGCAGAAACGCTCCGGCAGACTGTGGGTATCGAGAATGAGCCACGACGAAATCAAGCAGAATACATATGGCGATGAACTGGTCTTTGCACGAATGAGCAAGAGAAGGTCTCACATGACATCCGATGAGATAGGCGGCAAGGCGCCGCCATACGGAACAACATATGTACAGCAATATAAATTTATCCGGCTGGAGGAAAGGGCAAATTACGAACCACTGATCATGGCCCTTAAAGGTATCCAGCTGGCCTACAATCCATCCGACTACATAACCGCTGCCCAGATGAACGAGAGCAGACGCCTGCGGCACCAGTACAAAGAGCTGAAGGAATGGGCCGACGACCCAACAGAAATCAGCAGAAGAACGATGGGCCGATTCCTCCAGGCGATACAAAAGGGCCTGATGGATGAGGCCAACGGAAAACCATACCATAAACTGCACTATATCGACTGGGCGTTAGGGGCGATTGATATACAGCTGAGATTATTCAACAAACAAATCCGAAACCAACCGAAGTAAAATTTTTGGGGTCCGATGATATGGGAAAAATCGAAGCGGTCCTTACAGGAGGTTTAATCCTGTCTGCATTGCAGTATTGGCTGACAGCCAAAGCAGGGGCCGGTACCAAAAGAAAACGAAACCATATAACATGTGAATAACGGAGAGAAGATAAATGGGAAAACGTACTTTTTATATATTGGATGTGTTTGCCGAGGCCAAGTATGCTGGTAATCAGCTTGCGGTTGTCGCCGATGCCGGTGGTCTTTCGGGCGGCCAGATGCAGGAGATCGCAAAGGAAATGAACTATTCGGAGACGACTTTTATTCTTTCAGATAAGCCGCGGGACGGCGGGTATGATGTTCGTATCTTTACGCCGGATGTTGAAGTCCCTTTTGCGGGTCATCCTACCTTGGGGACCGCTTTCGTGATACAGCAGGAGTTCGTTGGCCAGCAGGTCGAGACTATAAACCTGAACCTGGAAATCGGGCAGATCCCGGTTACGTTTAATTATGACGGCTCGCAAACAGGTGTTTTGTGGCTAAAGCCCAAGGAGCCGGTTTTTGGAGATGTTTTTGATGCTGGTGAAATTGAGCAGTTTCTGACGATCGAAAAGGAAGATATAGACGAGCGATTTCCGATCCAGGCGGTTTCGGCGGGGATACCTTTCATATTTGTGCCTTTGAAAACTCTGGATGCGGTCAAACGAGCAGGCATAATTATGGATAAGTTGCTGGATTGGGTTGCTGAGAGAGGGACCACCAGGGAGGTCTTTGTCTTCTGTCCCGAGACTTACAGCAGTGAAAATAATATAAATGCTCGTATGTTCGCTGAGTGCGTCGGCGTGCCGGAAGATCCGGCTACGGGGAGTGCGAACTGCTGCCTGGCGGCATATCTGGTGAAACACCGCTATTTTGAAAGCAGTAAAATTGATGTCCGGGTTGAGCAGGGTTATGAGATAGGCAGACCTTCCCTGCTTTACTTGAAAGCTGAAGAAATAGACGGAAAGATTGATGTGGCCGTAGGCGGAAAAGTTGTGATGATTGCTAAGGGCCAATTGGTTTAATGCGAGGTCAACTGGATTCCAAACTTGACAATGAAGTTTTCAAGGGCTACTATAACGGCCCGGTTGACGGTACATATCACAGATGCACCGTGTAAAACAGGACTATCTGAAAAGAAAGGTGAAAATGAACTTTCACAAATACCACGCGTTAGGTAACGATTATATCGTTCTCGATCCTGCCGAGTTCGGAACAGACCTAACGGAAGAACGAATCCGCAGAATATGTCATCGCAACTTCGGAGTGGGTTCCGATGGTATTCTCTTTGGCCCAACAGATACCAGGGAAGCTGATTTTGCGTTGCGAATTTTTAACCCTGATGGCAGCGAGGCTGAAAAGAGCGGCAACGGCTTGCGAATTTTTGCCTGCTACCTTTGGGATACGGGCAAAGTTGACACCGGCGAATTTACCATTTTAACCGCAGGCGGTAAAGTCAAGACGCAGGTTCATAAGGACGGTCGAACGGTTACGGTGGAAATGGGCCAGGTCAGTTTCGACAGCACCAAAATACCTGTAACCGGCCAGCCGCGAGAAGTTATCAATGAGCAAATCCAAATTGACGGTGAAACTATAAAATTCTCCGCAGCCACCATTGGCAATCCTCACTGTGTTATTTTGCAAGATGAAATATCGGAAGCGTTAGCTCGAAAATTAGGCCCAAAAATCGAAACCGACCCACTCTTCCCGAACAGAACGAATGTGCAGTTTATGCAGGTTATTGACCGGGCCAATATCAGAATCGAGATTTGGGAAAGAGGCGCAGGCTACACCTTAGCTTCAGGCAGCAGCAGCAGCGCGGCCGCGGCTGTGGCCCGGCGATTGGATCTTTGCGATTCACAGATAAAAGTACATATGCCCGGCGGACAAATTGATATAACCGTTTCGGACGATTTTGCGATAACAATGATCGGCCCGGCAGCAAAAGTAGCAACCGGAAAAATAGCTGAGGAAATGCTGAAATAATAGCAATACCGGCCTATCCGGTCATCGCTCTTGCCAGTGTTACTGCCCAAGCCAGGCCAAAGATAATTATCAGCGAAATAAGAATATACTTAATCAGTTTTGACGAAAGCGGCCGGTGTAAAAAACTAAAATCCCTCCCAAAAACAGCGGTCAAAAACGCGATAACGCCTACAGCAACAAGCCCGCAGCATAACAATGCACCCGCAGGCTGGATATAAAATGCATGTAGAATACGGCCCTGGGTAAATTCCATTGCCGAGGTCATAACATAGCAGCCCGGGCACGGCCAGCCGGTCGATTGCTTGAAACCGCAAACGCCGAAAAACCATATCATATCAATCTTTCCGGCCCCGCCGAGCCACAGAAAAACAAATACGGCGACAACGACTATAAAAACGGCTGCGGCTATGAGCCTTCGCGCAAGTGTTACTGAATTTGGTTGTTGGCTCGATAACATTTTATAATATTAGCAATAAAATTTTGTGCATAAAACGCACAATTGTCTGCCGGCACAATTTTTTGCTTCCGGCCATGCTGGTTTAGGCTATAATAGGCTTTGTTTAGCGATTGTCAAGCTTGAAGGTTTTTTGGTATGGCTCCGGACAGCAGCAAAATCAGTGATATGCTCAATGTAGCGACTGAGGCCGCCAGGATAGCTGGCCAGCGGGCGATGGATGAAATCAAGCATATCGAGGTATCGATCAAGAACGGCAGGGAGATGCTCACAACCGCCGATGGTCTTTGCCAGCAGCTCATCATCGACCGCATCAGGAGAGACTACCCTGACCACGGCATTATCGCCGAAGAAGGACCGGATGGCGGGCCGCTCAAACAACCCCCCTGCCGCGGCGAGCAAATCTGGTGGATTATCGACCCCATTGATGGGACAAATAACTATGCCCACGGTATGATGTGCTTTGGCGTCAGTATTGCCGCGGTTTGCGATGGCTTGCCGATTGTGGGAGTGATCTTTGAGCCTGCAACCGGCTCAATGTTCACCGCAGCCAGGGATGCCGCAACGGAACTGAACGGCTCGCCGATTACCGTATCGCAGGAGCGGATTACTGAGTTTGCCAGCTTTGGGATAGACAGCCACTTCGGACCAGAGATGGCCGATGGGATTGGAAAGATAATGCGGCTGACAAGGTTTCGCAATCTCGGCACAACCGCACTGCATCTGGCTTATGTGGCAAAAGGCTCATTTCTGGGAACCGTTACTACTATCACTAAAATATGGGACATCGCGGCAGGGGCTATAATTATCGAAAACGCCGGCGGCATAGTAACCGATATTTCGGGAGAGAAAATCTTCCCTGCCGATATCGAAAACAGCATCGGCAAAAACTATCAACTGCTGGCAGCCAATAAAGAAACCCATTCTCAATTCCTGAAATTTTTCAAGAAAAATTGAATATTTAGCCGTCCCGATAGTATTATTAAGGGTGGCCCTGATAGTTAACTAAAAATATACAGGTTATAGAAAGGAACAGCAATATGTCACCAGAAATTCTCAAAATCGTTGTTACCTCCATATGTGCAAAGTTCTGTCTTGGTCTGTCGGTTATGGGGCTGCCCCTGAATTTAGTACCAGTCTGAATGAGAGTATTTTGTCTCAGGTCTCAGGTTTTTGACAAGGAAAAACGAGAAAAACCCGACCCCTCAAACCACCCCGGCTGGATTTGGCTTACTGTAGACTCAATGCAATAATCTTGCAGCTGACCTCACTGACAAAAGCACCTCTGGCAAACCCGCAAGATTGTATTTAATAATAATTGTAAAAGTCTTTGGATTAAATATAATGTAGGTACCTGATTTCTTAACGGACAAACAAGACAATCGTATTGAAACAAGATAAAACCTGACTTAGTGAGGGTAAGCTAAATGACAACAACTGCTAACATGACCTTCGGGCGGTACGGCCATTCGTATCATCTGAAAATCGAAACAGCGGAAGCGCTCGCCCACGTGGTCCAGCTTGATGAAGCTCACTGGGTCGCTAACAACGCTCCGTTAAATGCCATTTATTGTGATAATACTTTT
>SDBT01006048.1_pt1 | contig 20211 bp, 15 predicted proteins | sample 2277101 | NCBI WGS metagenome assembly SDBT01 (sample SAMN10404973, study PRJNA504765) | marine sediment metagenome | isolation source: marine sediment core GS10_PC15, 103 cmbsf | place: Arctic Ocean: Southern Knipovich Ridge | collected 2010 | reverse complement strand
GTCGTCTACGGCAAGTACCTTTATCATTGCTCTTCAGCCACGGGCAGCCTTATGCTGAACGTGGTCCCCACTCCCTGCCCGCTCTCCACCTCTATCATCCCTCCGTGCTCCCGGGCTATCCTCTGACAGATGGAAAGACCCAGGCCGGCCCCGGCGCCGGTAGGCTTGGTGGTATAGAAGGGGTCGAATATCCGCTCGATTATGTCCTCCGCAATGCCGCTTCCGGTATCGCTTATGGATATCTTCAGCATCTGTTTTTCCCCGGAAGCGGTGTTTTGGATCACATTGTCTATGCCGGTCAGTATCTGTATCTTCCCGCCCTCCGGGGTATAGTACATGGCGTTGATTATTATATTCATAAATAACTGCCTCAGGCTTCCGGGGTCCGCGTTTACCTTTGGAAGGTCGCGGTTGAGGTCCAGGTTCAGGTTGTGCTTCAGGCTCTTTGCTTTGTGCTTGACAAGGAGCATGACCTCCATTATCAACTCGTTGATATCAAGTATTCTGGTTTTGCCTGACTGGGGGCTCGCAAAACCCAGCAGGGAGCCAAGTATCTCCTTGCAGCGGAATATCTCCTTGTGTATGGTCTCAAGATATTCCGGGAAATCCTCAAATCCCTTTACCGCCTTCAGGTCCTCGTCCTCTGCCCTGTCAAGGAGGGCCTCTGAATACCCGGCGATTATCCCCAGGGGGTTGTTTATCTCGTGTGCTATGCCAGACACAAGGATGCCAAGGGAGGCAAGCTTGTCGTTCCTGATAAGCTGTTGTTCTATCCTTTTCTGGTTCGTTACGTCCTTTAAGTAGTGCACCGATGCGTAGACCTTGCCCTTCTCGTTCTTTAAGGGGTAGATCCAGAAGTTATACACGCTGCCTGATGTCTCCCTGATCTCCCTGAAGGACTGGCTTTCCTGTACCGGCAGGTCTTCGCAGAGGCAGTCAACGGAAACTATCCCCACCCGTGCGAGGAGATTTGAGCAATGCATGCCTCTTAGCTCAGAGACGCTCAGGCCGGCATTATCGAGCAGGGCCTTGTTGGCGCGGAGCACCAGCCTGTCTCTGCCCTCTATCCAAACCATGTCGGTTATGGCGTCGAATGTCTTTTCCCACTCCATTTTCTCCCTTGAGACCTCCTCAAAGAGAAAGGTGTTCTCAAGGGCTATGGAAATATGCTTTGATATGGGCACAAGCAGCTGCAGGTCCTCAGGTGAATACCGCATGGGCTCGATGCTGTCGAGGTTGAACACCCCAAGCACCCTGTCCTGGTACAGGGGGATGCTTACTGTTGAGCGGATGCCCTCGTCATACAGCTTCCTGTCAATGGCGAAGGGTATCTCCCTTCTAAGGTCGTAGTTGATGTAGGGTTCGTTGTTCTTTGCCGCCCAGCCGGAACTTGTGCCTTCAACCGGCGCCTTGACCTCTTTTGGGAGTACTGTCTTCATCTGGGTCTCAAGGGCGAGTATCAGGAGGTGGTCCTCCTTCTCGTTATAAAGGAGCAGGCTTGCCCTGTCAAAACCCACGAGCTTTCTGATCTCTGTAACCATTATGCGGAAGAGGGTGCCGATGCTAAGGCTTGAGTTTATTGCGCTGCTTACCTCGTTAATGAGCTCTATCTGCTCCATCCGCTTTCTAAGCTGTGTGATGAGCCTCGCGTTCTCTATGGCAACGCCAAGCTGGTTGCCCACGGCCGAGAGTATCTTCATCTCAAAGGGGTCGAAGAAGGACTTTCCACTGCTTGCAAGCGACAGGACACCAAGCACCTTGCCTGAGGACTGCATGGGAACGGATGCCATGCTCATCAAGCCCGAGTCTGCTAATCTGATATGCGTGACCCTCGGGTCTGACGAGGCGTCCTTTACGACCAGGGGCCGGCCTGTGGCAAAAACTTTTCCTATAAGGCAGGCGCCAGGCTCAAGCCTTTTCATGTCCTCTATGCACGCCTCTGTGCATCCCTCGTGGACCGTTAGCTCTAATGACCCCTTTTCGTCAACCAGGTGGACCCATGCCGCGTCGCATTCCATGAGCGAGGGCAGGCGGCCCACGGTCTCGCGGAGTATCCTTTTCATGTTCAGGGGCTTTGCAAGTGATTTACTCAGGTAATTGAAGATGGATATTTCCTTGTCTACAAATGAGGCCTTCTTTGTAATGAGCGAGGGCCCGGAGAAGTCCCTGACAGCCACTATGGAGACCCCTTTGCCAAGCGGCCCCTCATGCTCCAAAGGGACGATGGATACGTTTGAGGAGAATTCGGCCCCGGAGCTTTTTATGCATTTGGAGAAGAAGTTCGTGGGCCTGGCGGGATCGGACACGTCCATGTCCAGTATCAGTGTTTTGATGCCGATGCCCGGCAGGTCCCGGACAGGGTAGTCAAAGGCGTCCGCAGCGGCCGAATTGCCCTCCACTATATTCCCGTCGCGGTCAATGACCACAGAGGCTATGCCTAGTGAGCCGAATGTCTCAAGCAACATCTCGGCCCTGGTTTGCCCGGTGGTATCCATATCCTTATTATATCAAACTGGCTCTGATTCACTATGTAATAGACGGAATTCGGGGCTGAGGCAGGGGTCACGGACCCCATTTTATTTGGGTTACAAACAATGGAATGCAAAAGTAAGTCCAGCCCTTGGCTGGTCGCGACTTGTCGCGACGACTCGTGCCGACTTCTTTGCATCTACCTCACCTCAACCCGGTCGGATAAGGATTATAAGGTTCGACCGATCGACAATTATATTTTTATCGATCGAATTCCTCACGTCAGGCGCGCGAACTTTCGCTCAACTATTGAAAACTACTAATTAAAGGGTAAGGGCTACGACTGCACCTCAGTCCCGAAGTCCGTCTGCTATTTATTTAGAAGGTAATCCCTGATCCTTTTTTCAACGTTGTCATAATTCTTGCCCATCATGATGTCCGGAATTATGTCCGGCCCTATTACAACAAGGCGGCTGCGCAAGATGGTTGAATTAAAAGCAGCCTCATTGATATTGCCCCAGGCAAGGTCGAAGCGATAAGGCCCTTCGGGGGTCTGGACAAGGGCCTTTGCCCGTACGATATTGCCGAACTTCTTTTCAGCCATTTGCGAAAAAAGACCCGCTATCGATTCCCTTGAGTGCTCGTCGCCAAGCTCCATTGAGACCACTTTAAAGGCAAGCGCATGCCCGTGGCCCATTGGCTGCTTTTTAGAGTCAGGAAGCTCCGGCACCCCTCCGTCCACCTTTGCGTCAACAGTCTTTACGACATGGGCCATGGGGTTCATTTCCTTAACCAGGTCCAATGCGCCCGAGATGCTTTCTGCGTCCGCCAGGTCGGTTTTGTTCAGAAGCACCAGGTCGGCAAGCCTCACCTGCTCAAGAAAGAAATTGCCGTAGATCTCCTCCTCATAAAGGTCCATGAATTCCGAAGCGTCCAATATGGCGACCACGTCCAGACGGTTGAAGTCAATGCCGCCAAGCGCTTCAAGGACCCCGGAGGGTGAGGCCAGGCCGCTTGGCTCTATCACAAGGTGTGCCGGGGCCATCTGGCTGATGATCTTCTTGATCGCTTCCCTCAAGTCCATCTTCATGGAGCAGCACACGCAGCCGCCAGGCAGTTCCACCGTCTCCAGCCCGCCAGAGGAGATCAACTCCCCGTCTATGCCCATGCTGCCAAAGTCATTTACCAGCACTACGGTCTTCTCTGTGGCCGAGTCTATATGGTTTTTTATGAATGAGGTTTTCCCTGCGCCGAGCAGCCCGCAGACGATCGTTATCTTCATGATGCTATTGTACCCGAAGGTGTCCGGCGAATTTCCACTCGCAACATAGCCGAGGTTACGGCCAAGCGCTTTTAAGGCAAGGGTTGTGATAATATTTATGAACGGAAAATTTAATTACCATGAAAAAAACAGATAAAAAAAGTTTTTCAGGACTTGCTCAGTATATTGTGCTCATCGGCATAATGGGCACTCTGATTTATATCTTTAATTCCTATGAGTCACAGGGGGTGTCAGTGTTCCTCAAGCAATTCCTCTCCACCGAGAACCTGGGTATCAGGTTCAGGGCCCTGGTGTTGTTTACTCCCCTTATTACGATTGCCATCGCATATCTCGTGAACGAGCGGGAGAAGTATCTCTACAAGGTGATGGTCTCCGAGGAAGTCCTTAAAAGCAAGAATGAGGAGCTTGTCGCATTCAACGAAAGGCTCTCCGCCCTGAGGTCCATAGATATGGCCATTTCCACGAGCATTGACCTCCAGGCCACCTTCAAGATACTGATAGACAAGATAGTCTCCCAACTCAAGGTGGACGCTGTGGACCTTTTTCTTCTTTCCCCTGATACGAACATGCTGGTGTACTCTGCCGGCAAGGGTTTTTTGTCGGACAAGGCTAAAAACATAAGGATTAAGATGGGCATGGGCTTTGCCGGGAAGGTGGCCCAGAGCAAGGAAAGGATAAGCATCCCGGACCTGGACTCATACATGAGCGACCCTGCAAACAAGGATATTGCAATAGCTGGCGAGTCCCAACTGCTGATAGATGAGAAGTTCAGGTCCTATTTTGCCTTTCCCCTGGTCTCTCATGACAAGTTCCTTGGTGTTATAGAGTTGCTGCACCGCTCGGTGCTGGACCCCGACAAGGAGTGGTACAGCTTTCTTGAGACCTTTGCGGCCCAGGCGGCCATAGCCATTGACAAGGCCGGCCTGTTTAGTGACCTGCAGGAATCAAACCTTGAACTCGTAAAGGCATACGACACGACCATAGAGGGATGGGCCAGGGCCCTTGACTATCGCGACAAGGAGACAGAGGGACACTCGCGCAGGGTTACGGACATGACCGGGATACTTGCCGAGGAGATGGGTATAAGCGGCGACGGGCTTCTTCACATAAAAAGGGGCGCGCTCCTGCACGACATAGGCAAGATGGGTGTGCCCGATAAGATACTCTTAAAGGAAGGGAGACTTGACCCCGAAGAGCGGGCCATTATCGAGCGCCACTCTGATATAGCGTATAACCTCCTCTCGCCTATTACTTTCTTGAGGCCGGCTATTGACATTCCCTACTGCCACCACGAGAAATGGGACGGATCGGGCTACCCCAGGGGCTTGAAGGGCGAAGAGATACCGCTTGCCGCCAGGATATTCGCCATTGTTGACGTATGGGACGCCCTGAGGTCGGACAGGCCCTATAGAAAGGCCTGGAGCAGGGAGAAGTCCCTGGACCATATCAAGTCTCTTGCTGGCGAGCACTTTGACCCGGAGGTGCTCGGAAGGTTCATTCAGCATCTGGACGCGCACGCTGATCTTTAGTCTGCCAGGGCTTTATATAGCGCACGCGCGCGCTTTGTAAATCCCCCTCCAGTATGCCTGAAGCGGGAGCCCCGCCTGATCGGAGAGTTTTTGAATGTTATTGGCTGGTCTGTTTTTTGAGTGCCTTTGCGGCCAACCCGTCATACCCCTTCTGGATGAAATAAGAAATAATTGTTACCACTATGAAGAGGACCGGCAGAAGAATGCTGAACAGTGTCTGGTTATTGGGGATCATCAGGCCCTCTCTGTTTATGATCATAATGCGGTAAAGTGGCAGGTGGAACAGGCAGATAGCGTATGAGCTGAAGGAAACGGCCATGACAACCCTGGATATGAATTTAAGCCGCCAGATCGCCGCCCAGAAGACCGTGAGCATCAGGAATGTGGAAATGTGATAGACATTGGGGTTGTACAGGGTTTTTAATATGCCAGGCTCGTTGCTGAAATAGACCGTAAATCCAAAGAGAGCGGCAAATGCTATCGACGCAAGAGGGTGGATGATCAACCTGATAAGACCATTGCCATGGAAAATATCACGCGCAAGGATCATCCCAAAAGTAAAGAGCGGCAGGTATTTGGTCGGAAGCGTCCCGTGGAAACTTATGCCTGCCATCTGCATCATCTCCCGTGCTATGCCATCCAGCGTCAATGTGACAAGAAACATTATCCAGCAGGCCCTGCTTGAGCTTGCGCGGTCAAAGGCAATTGCAAGAAGCGGGAACAGCAGATACAGTTGCGATATCACCCCTACGAACCATAACGGGCCAAAGGCATTGGCATATTGCGTTAGAGTGTGGACAACTACCGGCAGGTGGATCAGGAACGCGGCTTCGGTGGTATATACCGGGACCCAAAGCTTGTAGGTGGTATAGGCAAATACCAGCGCAAGCCAGTAAAGGGGGATGATCCTTATGGCCCTGCGCAGGAAAAACTCCCTCCAGGTGCGTGGCGAACGCAGGTGGCTGAGATATAGCCCCAGGCCGCTTGTTATGAAGAACAGGCTAAGGCTCTCCGCACCCGCGGCTGTCAGGGCGCTCATGACGGCCCAGTATGCGTCGCCCAGGGAATCAACTTCTCCAATAAGCCGGCTTATGGTGCCTGTGCCCAGCAGGCGGTGTTTAACACGAAATAGGTCGCTTACATAGTGCCAGGAAAATATGCCGAATATGGCAATAGCGCGGATGAAATTAAGGTGGCTCAGCATGAACTGCCCTGCTGATTCGTTGTCTTTAAGTTGAATAAATCTCATTATCTGGATTCCATTGCTCAAGTATTATCTTTGAACATTCTAACACTTTTACCGTGTTCGCCCCTCCAGCCGCCGAGGGCTGCCCTTGTGCTTTTATAAACCAATGCCCTACAAGTTATAATAACCTGCACCCGGATAAATGTCTTTGCATTGCCCGGAAAAGGAGGCCTTTTTGGATACCGGAGATATATTTAAAGGTGTTTCAGTCCCTGATTTCGTCGGCCCCGGTTCGCTTGAGGGCATCCCGCGCCAGCAGACCAACCCTTCGCGTTGGAGCGCGGTGGGATGGGACGCCTTTGTGTCGGACATTAAACAGAAGGGCGTTGAGGTCACGATCAACAAACCCTCGTGTTCCGCTTATGTGACAGACGCCGGGGGAATGGCCTTTGGCCTGCCCCACGGGGTGGTGGTCGCAAGGAGCACCGGGATGGTCTCCGAGATACTCAAGGCCGCGCAACTTCATAAGGTGCCGGTCACCGTAAGGGGCGGGGCACTGACCACGGAGGGCGAGACAGTCTCCTATGGCGGCCTGCAGCTGGACATGCGCGGCATGAGCCGTGTGCTTGATATTGACAAGGAAAATCTCACAGTGCGAACCGAAGCAGGCATATACTGGCACTCCCTCGCGGAAGCGCTAAGGAGGCACGGCCTTGATTATCTTTCGGCCCCGCTGAACATGACAGCCACAGTTGGCGGAACCCTTGGCGTGGGGGGCATTGACATAAATTCCCCAAGGCTTGGGTGCAGCGCGGACCAGGCCATATCCTTGAAGGTGGTCACCCCCACAGGGGATATTGTGGAGTGCTCGGAAGAGGAGAACAGAGATCTCTTTGAGCGCGTGCTCTTAGGCTACGGCCAGTTCGGGGTCATAACCGAGGCAACCCTAAAGGCCAGACCCTTTACACCGATCACGATGCACTATTTCTACTACTCCTCCCTGACCGACGCCATGGAAGACCTCACCATGCTGACAAGGGCCGACGCTGCCGACTACGTGGGCATCCTTACAATGCTTGACCGGGCCATCAACCTGCTTGTGGCCTTTGACTCCGACGAGCGGGAGAAGGAATTTTTCGATAACTGGCGAAGTAAGATAAGCGGGCATGGCGAGATAGGGTTCGCTGTCCGGATGGCAGCCTATTATGCTCTAAGGCCCTGGAAGGCCGGGGAGGCGCTCTATCTTCTTGACAGAAAGCGCACTGTGCTCCCGGCCTTAAGCCCCGGGCATCATATCCGCGATGGCAAGATAGTTGACCGTGCGGTCGTGTTCTCGCACGCGGTATGGAAGTTCTGGGGCGGCCGCCAGATGGTCATCCCCGACCTTGCCACAAGTGAGGAGAAGTTCGTCGAAGCCATCTTAAGGGGCAACGAGATATGCAAGAAATATTTTGACCACTACACGCTCTATTGCGTTGGGATAAAAATACGCGACGGGCTTCCCCGCTACGAGATGTCCTGCATCCCCCCTGATGCAAGAGGCTATGCTTATGGCTGCGAGTTCGAGCCCATTTTAGAAGGCCGCCAATACAGCCGTGACTACCTGCAGTCCTTTAAGAACGAGATATACGATATCGGCGTGGACATGGGCACAAGCTACTACCGCTTCGGGGGCATGATGAAGGGCTACATAAGGCGCGTATTTGGCGACGAGCTTGTGGACAAGCACCTTAAGATGAAACAGGAGGCGGACCCTGCCATGATACTAAACAGGGACGTGATCTTTTAATTATGTCGGGATATAAAAATAACGTCAGAAATGCAGGCTCCCCCCTATTAAGGCAGGAGGACTCGCCAGGCGTGGAGACCTGTAACGGGTGTGCGGTCTGCACTTTGAGCTGTCCTGTCTGGAGCCAGACACACGATATTCTCATGACCTTCTGCGGCAGGATGCGTGCCACTCAGGGTGGAGCATCTGCCCGTGATCTTATGGCCTCGGCAAGCGCTTGCGTTCTGTGCGGCTCATGCGAGCCGGTCTGCCCCTTTGGCATGGACACTGTTGCCAGAACCATCGAGCTGAAGGCAGAGGTGGCCGAGCTGTCAGGCGGCCAATCGCCCGGAGGGGCCAGGTCTAATATAGTGAAACGAGCAGCGGGCAATGTTCTGCTTGCAAACTCTCTTTTAAGGGAACATAAAGACCAGCTTGAGCGCACACTCAAGATGCTTGGCTCTGATATTACGGAGCATATGGACAATGGCGAGGATATTTCCATTGCCCTGGAATCAGGAGGCACTGTCTCTGAGGAACGCTACGAAAGATTATTGGGGTTACTGGCAAGGGCTGGCGAGATCGTTACCACTGACGGGCTCATATACAGGCTGCTCAAGCAATCTTCCCTTAGCGCCAGTATTCTTGGCCTTGGAGAGGCACTGATCACTAGCGCAGAAATCGCTGGCAGCATAAATGCCGATGACCTCTATATAATTGATACTCGCACGTACAATGCTGATTATGAGCGCCTTGTTGAGATGTACGACGATCTCAGGAAAAAAACCGGATGCATGATGAACCTCGACCTCCACCGGGTGGCAACGCCCACGGGCGCTTCGAGGCTTCCTGGTGCAGGCATTGTTGATCCTCTAAAGCAGGCGCGCTGGATACTCGAAGGCCGTCCGGCTAGCAGAATAATAGTTGAGAAGCTTGAGGACATCGCGCCATTTAAGGCGGTTACAGATGTCCCTGTCATATTTATCTCGGAGTTGAGTTGATGCCTGATATGCCAACGGATAAGTCCCCATATAAAACGGATAAATACGCCGGGAAGAACTTTGACGTAATTATAATTGGCGGGAGTTTCTCAGGTGCCGCGGCTGCCAAGCGCCTTGTTGACGCCGGGTTCGAGACCCTGGTGATTGAGAAAAAAGAACTCCCGCGATACAAGCCCTGCAGCGGCATCGTCTCTCCAAGGGGGCACAGGTTCCTGCTTGAGAACTTCGGCCCCATCCCCAAGGAGGCCCTCCACGACCCGGCTACGTGCAAGGGTGTGACCTTCCACTACCCAAGCATGCTCTCCATGCCCATGGACTTCCACTATGGCCCCACCCCTCACCTTGACCGCCAGCACTGTGACAACTGGGTGCTCAAACAGAGCCGCGCCAGGGTGCACGACCGCACCCGCATGACGGGCCTGGAGGACTTGGGTGACCATGTGGTGGTCACCGCTCGCAGGGACAAGGAAGACGTGCGGTACAGGGCCCGCTATGTGATAGGTGCTGACGGACCCAGCTCCCAGGTCGTCCGCACGCTGTATCCGGGCTACGCAAAGGGCATCCCCTGGTTTACCGTGAAGCAGTTCTACCACGAGATAATAGATTGCCCGCTGGACAGGGAATACTTTCACTTCTGGGTCCATCCGGATCTCGGGTTCTATACATGGAGCCATGAGCGAAACGGCGGCCAGATAGTCGGCGTGGGACACGACGCCTGCGACAACCTCAACCTGCGGCACGAGAAGGTAATACGCTACATGGAAGAAATGCACGGCGTAAAGCTGAAACCGACAGCGGACCGGGAAGGCAGTGTCAATAATTTCGGCCTCTCGCTCACCAACCGCTATGTCTTTGGCAAGGGCAACGTGCTCGTAACCGGGCAGGCCGCGGGGTTTCTTAACATGATAGCCGAGGGCATGAGTTGTGCCCTGCACTCCGGAGCCATCGCGGGCGAGGCCCTTATAGATTCCTTCCGGTACAACATGGAGGCCCAGGGCATATACCGGCAGATGGTATCCTCCGAGGTCAGGCGGTGCTCGGACCAGTGGAACCCCTTCAAGATACTATTTTCAAACCCCCACGAGGCCGACTTCATACCAGCGCTGAAACGGCTCCCCTCTGATGAGAGAAAGCAGATACAAAAGGACATCTGGGCATTTCTGAAATCATGGGCCAGGTACAAATGGGGCAGGCAGATAGTCTCGCAGGCCGTGCTCAGACAGTTTCTCGGGTTTTACATGCCTTCTCGTTGGCTATAAACCTTACGGTTTGTGATTCACTGCATCAGCGGTAAAATAAAGCATTTGCTTAATAGGGTTTTTAGTTGTTAGAAGGCATTAAGCCAGTATTTTTAATTGGAGTTTGTGTCTTTGTCTGCATTGCTTGTGCCGGGGATTATTGTTCCCATGTTGTCCCTGATGGTGCCTTCGCCGAAACCTTTGGCAATGCGTTTTTGGACAATGCCGTCTTTGTCAATGAAAAGGACCCCCGCGCCGTAGCTTATGCCGTAGGAGGTTGCCACCTTATTGCCCCTGTCAAAGCCCACTGCATCGAGCTTGTGCTTTAAAGCAAAGGGTCTTAAGCGGTCGATCCTGTCCTGGAAGCCTATCCAGATGATCCTGAGATCTGCGTCACTGTACTCTTCCTGCATCCTCTTCACGAGAGGGATCTCCTCGTCGCATCGCTTTCACCAGCTTGCGAAAAAGTAAATAATCACTGGCCTGTTCTTATTTGCGGCAAGAGATACCTCGCCCGGGCCCATTATGTTATCAAGCGTGAAGTCCGGTGCGGGGAAGACCTCCGGCACGCTCTCCCCTCCTGTAAAGAGCACGAGCATCAGGATAAAGTAGAAGATCCCTATAAACAGCAAAGCGGGTCTCAGGTGCATGGACCCTTTGCCCTTTAAGACGGCCTCCGGCTTGTCCTTGGATGCGGGATCATTTTCCATTCGTTAAGTATGACACAGAGCCTTATGGTTTCACACTTGGATTGCGAGTGCTTTTTGCATGCTTTAAGATTTCTTCATAATTATTTTGCATAGTATACTTTTTTAGAATATCAACCGGTTGTGCGCCTCTTTCTAAAGCGCCTTCTGCTTGACATATCCCGCCAGAGGTAGTAACTTAATTTTGCGTCCGTTACGGGGGTGTTTTCATTTATTAATCTTTGATCTTTGTGGAGATATGCGTTTGTCCAAGGACATGAACGAACTTACTGACATTGTCCCCAAGAAACTGGGGAAATTCGAGATCGTGCGCGAACTTGGCCGCGGCAGCATGGCCGTGGTCTACCTTGGATACGACCCCTACATGGACAGGAACGTGGCCGTTAAGGTGGCCCTCCCCAAATTCCTCAAGGACCCCGAGACCGGCCCCCAGTTCAAGAAGATGTTCTTTAACGAGGCCCGGATCACAGGGATGCTGGATAACAAGTTCATCCTGCCGGTCTACGACGCGGGCATCGAGGGCAACATGCTCTATATGGTCATGGAGTACATAAGCGGTGGGGCGACATTAAAACGCTACGCCAGAGCCGATAACCTGCTTGAGATCCCCAAAGTGCTCGAACTCATATTCAAATGCTGCCGCGCACTGGACTATGCCCACTCGAGGGACGTCATCCACCGTGACATCAAGAGCACCAACCTGCTACTGACCGAGGACGTGGACGTGCGCATCGCGGACTTCGGCATAGCCCAGGTAATGCAGGCAGAGGACACTCAGGTCCTGGGCGTTATGGGCTCTCCGCGCTACATGTCCCCGGAGCAGATAGGAGAGAAGGCGCTTACGAACCAGACGGACCTCTTCTCCCTGGGCGTGGTGATGTATGAGCTTCTGACCGGTCACCTGCCGTTTACGGCAAATACCCTCCCGGCCCTTGCAAGCCAGATAGTAAACGACGAGCCGCCGCTCTTGTCCGAGCACCGCCCCGAAATCCCCAACTCGCTTGAGATGATAATCAAGCGAGCGCTGGCAAAGAACCCGACCGCCCGTTACCCCCGCGGCATGGACTTTGCAGCTGACCTGAACCTCGCATTCAAGCACGAGTCCCATGTGATGACCCGCAGTGACAGCACGAAGCAGGAGAAGTTCAAGCGCCTCAAGGCCAACAGTTTCTTCAAGGACTTCTTTGACTCGGAGATATGGGAGGTTATCGACCACAGCGAATGGGCTGAATACTCCCCCGAGGAGGTGATCGTGACCGAGGGTGATATGGACGACTCCTTCTTTATCCTCGTAAAGGGCAAGGTGGAGGTCAAAAAGGGCGATGCCGTGCTGTCGACTTTATCAGAGGGCGACTGTTTCGGGGAGATGGGCTATTTCACCAAATCCAAACGCACGGCAAGTATCATTTCCACGGACGACGTTATGCTCATAAAGGTCACAAGCGCTGAGATGGAGAAGGCCTCCACGAACTGCCAGCTGCGCTTCATGAAGGTATTCCTCCTTACTCTGATCGAGCGGCTGTCCAGCACAAGCGCCCGTCTCTCAGGCAACGCTTCCTGAGTTTACTGCATCTGCGGCAGAATAAAGCATTCGAAGTACGGAAAAGTACTCCTCGTGAGCGAGTCGTGCCGACTTCATGCTTTCTTCTTTGCAGCTACATCAAATCAGAAACCGTTAAGGTTTGCAGTAATTCGAAGCTACAGTAAAGAAGTATAAATAAAAGATCATTTTGGCCTGGTTTATTCTTCGGGCTGTTTTGTTGAGAGCAACATGCTTGCTAAAGCCAGGAATGCAGCAACATGCTCCTTCATGCTATGCCATGAACTCAGGGCTCTAAGCAAGCGTTGCAGAATATATGAGGGCCTGAGGTAGAATTCCTTATATGCCTTCGCGTTGTACTCTTCCGTAAGCTTTCCGGATACGCCGGGAAGATCCATTACGGCGTGAGCAAGGTCGTATTTATCCCAGTCTCTTGTGGTTATGTATCCATTCTCGCTGGCCCATCTCTCCATTTCGGTGCCAGGGAAGGGCGTGGTTACATTGAAGACCGCAAAGTCAAGACCGGCTTGTTTGGAGTATTCAATGGTCTTTTTTATGGTGGCTTCGCTCTCGCCAGGATTGCCTATCATGAACGCTCCCCGGACATCAATGCCCGCCCCGCGAGTCCACTTTATGGCACGCTCGGCCATCTGCATGTTGGTCTTCTTGTTGATCGCCTTCAGGACCTTCTCGTCCGGGGACTCAAAGCCAAAGCATATCTGGTGGCAGCCTGCACGCTTCATGAGCTTAAGTGAGTCCTGCTTTACCGTGTCTACTCTGGCCATGCAGGACCATGTGATGTTGACTTTGCGCTCAAGCAGAAGCTCGCAAATCATATCTACACGTTTTGGTATGGAGGTGAAGGTGTCGTCATAGAAGGCTATGTCCATGATGCCATACTTGCTTTTGAGGAACATTATGTGATCCACGACCTTCTCCGCGCTCTCGGTGCGAATTATGTCGCCGTGCATGCCCGAGTAGCAAAAGGTGCATTTTCCCGGACAGCCCCTGGAGGTGACAAGGCCAATGGATTTAGGTGATTTCGCAGCACCCAGTGCAGCATGGTATCTGTCCATTGGGAGCTTATGGTACGCTGGTATGGGCATGTCATCAAGCACTATAAAGTCATCTTCCATGGGGTTTACGACCACCTGCCCTTGGGGTTGCTTCCAAGTGAGGTTTTTGATGGATTCTTTCTTTGCGTTATTGGCAAGAGATAATAAAGCGCGCTCTCCTTCGCCCCTGACCACCATATGGCAATCTCCATTTTCGACTAGGGAGTCGTGGAAGAGCGTGCAGTGGACTCCGCCCATTACTACCTGAGCCTTGGGGAATCTCTCCATTGCGGCGTGGGCGATGCCAAAGGCTGGTTTTATCTCAACGGTGCTGGCAGTAATGCCTATGATGTCCGTGTCAGCGGGTATTTTATCAAGGATCTCCTGAATATTGAGTCTAAGCGCAAAGGCATCTATTATTATGGGGTCAAAACCGTTTGCCTCGAGCATTGAACAGAGCCGCCCGATCCCCTGGGGAGGGGTTACAGGGTTGAGCGAACCCCAGATATTTCCCTTCTGATACTTGCGGTTAGGGGTTATGAGGACAATATTCATATGTGGTTTGACCTCTCAAGTGAAGCTCCCCGCCCCAAAGGGCGGGGCATTCTGGCATGCTTTCGTAAACTTATATTTCTTTCGTTGCCTTTAGCAAAAACTCCCGGGTCGCAGCCCTTGGGTTGGTTGAAGGATTTTACCATAATTACTTGGTTTTAGACCCACGCATTTATAATTAAGCCCACACATATCTATATTTATAGTATTAACAGGAAGAAAACAGGGATGTGTCAGCCCTTGTGATTTAGGAGTGGAGGAAGAACTGGAGCTTTATGCCGTAGAGCTCTATAACGTCCCCGTCTTTAAGCGGACGCCGGCCTGCGAGAGGCATCCCGTTTACGGAGACTTTCGCCCCAGAGCCTGGTGGTGCTATCACGTAGCCGTTATTGCCCCGGTTTATGAGCGCGGCGGTCTTTGGCGCAAGCAGGCCCTTGATCTTTACGGTAGAAGTCTCTGCCTTGCCTATGGTGCTCAAGCGGGCGGTAAGCTCGTACTCGGTCTTGTCCGCCGAACCCTCGATGACCGTGAGTCCGCCCAAGCCCGCTTTCGATACCCCGCTCATCTTGGCATGCGCCTTGGTCTGGAGGACCATGGTCGTGTCGAGGTCGTCATCTGCAGCAGCCGTGGCCTCTAGCTGGGCCACGGGGTCGTCGGAGAGGAATACGATGGTGTGCTTGCCTATGAAGACGATGTCCTTGTGCTTGAGTTCGCACTTGGATATCTTTTTCTTGTTTACGAAAGTGCCGTTTGTGCTCCCGAGGTCCTCAACAATGACCTTCCTGCCTTTCTTGAATATGCGGGCGTGCTTGCCGGATACGACAGGGTTATCGATCTGGATGTCGTTGTCAGGCTTTCTCCCGACGGTGAACGCATCCTTGTCCATCGGGAATTCCTTCAACGTCGATTCTTTAAAGTTTAATATCAGCTTATCCATTTTACCCTCATATTATATCATACCGATTATATCATACCGAGAGCTTTTTGAAGAAGCTAAAAATTCCGCTTTTCTCGGCATGGATGATAACTGCCGTGATATTGTCGTCTCCCCCGTTGTCCTTGGCAATCTGGATGAGCTGCACGCAGGCCCTGTCTATCCGGACCGCTTCCGCCAGCGTGGAAAGCAGCGTTTCGTCCGGGACCATGTTGGAAAGCCCGTCCGAGCACAGAAGGACGGTATCCCCGCTTTCAAGCTCGTGCTCGGCAAGCTCCACGTCAACCTCGGGCTCGGGGCCAAGGGCGCGGGTGATGATGTTTTTTATTTCCGAGAGGCGGGCCTGCTCCTTTGTGATGAGGCCCGATCTTAATTGCTCGTTCACCAGTGAATGGTCCTCGGTCAACTGGGTGATCTCGCCGTCGCGGACGAGGTAGGCCCTGCTGTCTCCGGCGTGGGCCAGGCTCAACGTGGTGCCGTCAAAGTATGCGGCCACAACGGTGGAGCCCATCCCCTGGAGGTTGGGCTTGCTCTTTGCGGACTCGTGGACCACCTGGTTTGCGAGCCTTATGGCCGAGCCAAGGCGGTTAGTCGCCTTGTTTAAGGAGTTGTCAGCAGCGCCTATGAAACCGGAGTCATGGCCAAGGTTCTTCGTGAAATGGTCGCGTGCGATGTCCACGCCCATCTGGCTTGCCACCTCGCCGGCGTTCCTGCCGCCAACGCCGTCGCAGACAATGTAAAGGGCCGCCTCATTGTCAACGAGGAAGCTGTCCTCGTTGTGCGAGCGGACCATGCCCACGTCTGTCAGCCCAAAGCCCTGGGCCTTCATTTCTTTTTACCTATTGCCATGTAGCATGATTTGAGGTCTTTTACCGCTTGCGCCCCGTTCTGGTAGCGTTTTTCCCGGTCCTTGGCCATGAACCGGTTCACGATCACCACGCAGCATTTCGGGATCCCGGGGGCAACTTCCTGAAGGGGCGGGTGCGGCTGGTTGGCTATGTTATACATCAGCGTGGCTATGCTGTCTCCGGTGAAAGGCTTCTTCCCGCTGAGCATTTCATAGAGCATTACGCCCAGGGAGAACAAGTCCGAGCGGCCGTCCACTTTCGTGCCTACGACCTGCTCGGGGGACATGTAGCTCGGGGTGCCCAGCACGACTCCGGTCTGGGTCTTTGATGATTCCACAACGCGGGCTATGCCGAAGTCGGTGACCTTTACGTTGCCGTTTTTAAGGAGCATTATGTTGGCTGGCTTGATGTCGCGGTGGACAATACCCTGCTTGCCCGCGTAGTTCAGTGCGTCCGCCACCTGTCCCGCCATCTTTATGGCAACCCTGGGAGGCACACGTTTGTCCTTTAGTTTTACAATGTAGTCGGAGAGGTCAACGCCTGCAAGAAGCTCCATGGCGATGTATGCAAGATCATGTTCATCTCCGGCATCGTATATGGCCACGATGTTGGGGTGGTTCAGGCGTCCTGCTGCCTCGGCCTCGCGGAAGAAGCGCTCCTTGACATCCTTGATCTGGTCTTCCTCTACTTCGTCAAAGCGCATGGTCTTGATGGCCACCTGGCGGTTTATCTTCGGGTCGCGCCCGAGGTAGACGATGCCCATGGCGCCCTTGCCGAGTTCCTTGAGGATCTCGTACCTTCCGAGGGTGGGGGTCATCTCGGAGCCGTCGATTATCATCGTGCTCTCGCCCCCTCCGCCACCGAGCTTGCCGGAGCCGAATATCATAGAGTCCCCGGCCTTGGTCAGCTTCTCTATCTTGTCATCTATGTCACGGAAGTTGCCTGCGGTTTTAATGTGTTCGTAGATGGAGACAGACTTGTTGAACTGGCGCTTTCTCTCAAAATCAAGGGCAAGGTTATAAAGGTGGTCCTTGATGGTCTCGTCCTCGCCGTCGAGGGGGACCTTCATGAACTTCTCCAGCGCAAGGTCCAGCATGCCCTGGCCCTGGAAGCTGAGGCCGAGCATCTTGTTGGTCTCCAGGCTGTCGGACTCCACCTTCTCTTTTCTCTTCTCGGTGAACATGAACCGCTTGGTCACCTGGACCGTGTAGCCAAGGCCAAGAAGGACGGTGGGGTACATCATTTCTATCCAGATGCCCTGAGAGGTGAAAAGGAATATTGATGCTCCGTTCCAGAGGATCAAGAGTGCTATGGTCATGATCGCGCTTGGGAATGCCTTGAGCCTTGGCACCAGAAAGGACAGGATTATTCCGAATATAAGAAGAGCTGCAAGCTCGACGTAAAGTGTCCATTCCGGGCGGGAGATGAACTCGCGGTTGAGGATGTTATCTATGATGTTTGCCACAATTACGCTTGGCGGGAAGTTCGGGCCCATGGGAGTTACCCAGTACGAGCCCAGCCCTGCTGCATTTGGTGCAAGTATGATTATCTTATCCTTAAACTCCTTTGGGTCTATGGCCTCGTCAATAACATCTATAAATGAGTAGCGTGTGAATGAGTCGAAGCCGCCCTTGTAACGTATGAATATCTCGTGAGCCACGTCCGAGGGGATGTTTATCTTGCCAAAGTTGATGCCGCCATCCAGACGTATGTCCTGAGCGCTGTAGTTGAGGTTATTTAAAACCAGTTGAAGGGCCAGGGAGGGGAAGAGTCTGCCTCCGTATTCTATTAGAAGCGAGGCCTTTCTGACCGTGCCGTCAGAGTCAGTGAACAGGTTGTCATGCCCAAGGCCCAGTGCATTATCGGCAAAAAGAGGAATTGGTGTCATGATGTCAAGAGCCTGTCTGGGATAACCGGTGAGCGGATCTTTGAGGGAATTGCGCTTGGCAAATTCTGGCAAATCTATTTCAAAGGCATCCATCTTTTCTCCCACGTTAAAAAACAGGGGGAGGACAACATTGCCAGCGCTGGTCATTGAGCCTGCTAAGAGGGTATCGTTGTCCAGCCGTTCTTCTGCGGATACGAGATCATTATAGACGGTCATAAGTTCCGCATTATTGTTAAAGCCTGGTGATTCCTCGATCATCTCCCGTAGATTGCTGATCTCCATCTGTCCGGGATCCAGGTTGGGTTCTGTATAAAGTATCTCAAGCCCGGTGACCCTGGTGCCGTAACTGGAAAGGAGGTCTATGAGTCCTGCAATATATTTTCTTGGCCAGGGCCAGCGCCCGATCTGTTCAATGCTTGACTCGTCAATTTCAATAATAACTACAGGGCTTTCAGTCACTTCCTGTAGCAAGCGCGCACGGAAATCATAAGTTTTGTACTCAAGTGCCTGTAGCGGTGCCCATTGGATCAGGTACGTGGCTATGAGCATTAGTGAGATTACAATACCTATCAGCCAGTCTGATGATATTATTTTCTTAAACTTCTTCATTAACGTTAAATATATAATTATTTCATTAAAAAAGCAATATAACGGCATGCGGCAGGCCAAGCCCTGGCCGGAGCGCGGCCGGGTTTTCATCGTATGCTGAAACAAGATGGATTGCCGGTATGGTAAAATGTGCCAGAGGCGATCGCTATATCTGCCGCTATATCCGGATAAGGCGGATAATGCACGCAAAACGTCTATATGCCAGCCGCTGTCAGCACGGCATGAGCCCGGTCTAACTGAGAGGTCAATGCATGGCTTTGTTCAAAAAGAAGGGCGCTTCCGATAACCCAAAGGAGCTATGGGAAGATTTCTTCATGCTGGTAATGAAGAACGACTGGAAGAAGGCCCTTTCTCTTATTGAGAACCTGAAACAGCTCGAACCCGACAACCCTCAGGTCCATATGAAGATGGGAGATATACTGCAGAGGACCGGGGACAAAGAGGCCGCCGTACCCTCGTACCATCTGGCTGCCAAGTGTCTGGTGCAGGGTGAGGACTACTCCAAGGCACTGGCTATCTACAAGATTATCCTTCGCCTCAACCCCGGTGACGAGGAGGCCGTTGCGCGCTCGCACGAGTTGATGGGCGGGACCCCTGAGGCACCACCGGCCCAGCCGGAAAGCCATATGACCTATGAGGAGGCCACGGGCGAGAGCGGCGAATATTTCGAAGAGGCCCCTGAGGGCGCAGATGCGGCATCGCAGGAGGAGGCCGCGCCTGAGGAGGCTTATCAGGAAGAGGAAACATACCAGGAAGAGGCTGCGCCTGAGGAGGCTTATCAGGAAGAAGGCGAGGGCGCGGAGGCAACCATATCAGAACTGTACGATGCCCCGCCTGCTCCGGCAGATGAAGCTCCTGCAGAAGAAGCGCCTGCCCCAGAGACCGCCCCTGCGGCGCCTCAAGCCGCAAGCAAGGGAAGCGTAGCCTTGCACGATGCCTTCAAGCGCCATCCCATGTTCAAGGTCCTGAGTGAAGAGGACATTGTGACCATGATCAGCAAGGCCAGGCATGCGGTCTACGATGACGGGCAGGCCGTAATCACGGAGGGCGAGCCCGGAGACTCCATGTTCATCATAAAAAAGGGCCAGGCCCGCGTGACTTCGACCATGTTCGAGAAGACTTATGAGCTGGCAACTCTGGGGGGCGGGAACTTTTTTGGTGAGGTGGGCTTCCTTACGGGGATGCCTCGCACTGCAACGGTATCTTCTAAAGGCGGGCTGAGCATTATGGAGATAAACAAACCTTTGATGCAGGTACTGATAGAGAGCAACCCCAAGGTCCTACAGAAGCTTGTGGAGCTTTCCCACTCCAGGACACAGAAGAAGATGAAGAAGATGAACGATTAGCGAAGAAAGTTCCTGTCTGTTTGTGGATGTTTGAGTAATGATCTTGTGATCCACCTTCAATTTACTTTCCTTGTTTTTCCCTTTTAGTCCTGTTCCCTTTAGTTTGTCTTTGCCTTACCCCTTAGTTTGTTGTTTTTTGTTTTGTTTATTAAGAGGGTAGTTCTCTTGCCGGACGGAGGAATTCGATCGATAAAAATATAATTGTCGATCGGTCGAACCTTATAATCTTTATCCGACCGGGGCTGAGGTGCTGTAGAGG
>SDBT01006047.1_pt1 | contig 20211 bp, 16 predicted proteins | sample 2277101 | NCBI WGS metagenome assembly SDBT01 (sample SAMN10404973, study PRJNA504765) | marine sediment metagenome | isolation source: marine sediment core GS10_PC15, 103 cmbsf | place: Arctic Ocean: Southern Knipovich Ridge | collected 2010 | reverse complement strand
GGCATAAGCCTGACTTTGTTGCAGGACGAGCAGAAGGGTCTGCTCAGAGGGCTGATAAACCCGAGGGTTATTCCGGTTGGGCCCACCCGGTAACAATTGGCGGTTGATGATCTCCCGGGCGAATGTATGGGCGTTAAGGAATACACTTTTTGTATTTTTTCACGGACCATGTCTGAAGATATAAAAAGGTCACCCGCGATCCGGGTGTTGTAGACCTGGGGCATAACCTCTATGAACCTGATGTCCACATCCTTGTCAACACCGAACTTCACAAAGTCCGCAAACTCGGTGTCGTTTACTCCTTTCAGCGCTACAACATTGAGCTTGACTTTTAAGCCATGTTCCCGTGACGCTGCTATACCCCGCACCACACGGGCATGACAGTCCAAGCCGGTAATACGCTCAAAGGTCTTCGGGTCCAGTGAATCAAGACTTACATTGACTCTGTTTACCCCGGCCTGTTTCAAAGGGCCTGCGTGCTCTTGAAGCCCGGCCCCATTTGTCGTAAACGCAAGCTCCGAGAGTGCCCCGCGTTTTCCAAGCTCTCTGAACAGAAACAGGATATTCTTCCGAACGAGAGGTTCACCGCCCGTGATCCTGATCTTCCTGATACCCATTTCAATAAAGACATCAGCGATCCGGAGCATTTCTTCATACCTCAATATATGGCGGGCCGGAATAAACCCGACCCCGGAACCGGGCATGCAGTAGAAACAGCGGAAATTGCATCTGTCGGTAACGGAAATCCTCAGGTAATCAATTACCCTGCCGCAGCCGTCCAGCAAAACATTTTCAGTGTCCTTCTTCGGTTCGTCCACAATCCTTTACCTTCCCTTTGATCAGCTCAACCGCGTGCCCGATAACCGGCTGAACAATTTCGAAACTCTCTTTTACGGCTTTTTCGCTCCCCGGCATGTTTATTATAAGAGTGTTCCCCCTCACTCCCGAAACACCCCGCGAAAGCATGGCCCGGTTCGTTTTTTTCAGGCTGTTCATCCTGATGGTTTCCGATATACCCGGAACAGACTGCTCTATTACCATCTCTGTCGCCTCAGGTGTCACATCCGAAGGGGCAAGCCCCGTACCCCCGAGAGTAAATACTACATCCACCGCGCCCTCATCGCAAATTTTAGCCAGTTCAGACGCGATGAGATCCTTTTTATCGGGGATGACATTGTAATATACCACGTCCCAATGCTCTCTTTCTGCCAGGCCCCGTAATGCCGGGCCGCTTGTGTCCTTCATCTCACCCGCGCTGGACCTGGTACTTATCGTCAGAACAGCCGCCCTTATTCTCTCTTCCATAAACCGCTCTTCCCCCCGCTTTTTTCCATGAGCCTTATATCGGATATTATCATCCCGCGGTCGACAGACTTGCACATATCGTAAACAGTTAGCGCAGCCTGTGCCACAGCCTGCAGCGCTTCCATCTCGGCCCCGGTCCTGGCGCTGACCGATACAGCGGACCTGATCCCAAGCTTCCCAGGGTCACTTTCAATTATAAATTGTATATCAATATGATCTACCCGAAGAGAATGGCACATGGGAATAAGGCTGTCGACTTTTTTAGCCGCAAATATTCCGGCGATCCTTGCAGCAGTCAGCACATTGCCTTTTTTTATTTTGTTTTCTGATATCGCCTCCAGGGTGGAGGGGTCCATCAGAACCGTGCAGCTCGCTTTCGCTGTCCGTTTTGTCACCTTTTTATCCCCAACATCGACCATCCTGACATTGCCGGACCCGTCTATGTGTGAAAAATTATCCTTCATTTTTTCCTCTTTTTTACCCGGATAGATCATTACTGCCATAGGTATTTGTTCACCCGGTTGCGTTCAGCACTGTTTCTCCCAGCTGTCTTTTCGGCTAATCACCGAGGAGAAGGATCTTTGCCTTTTCCCCTTTTTTTATTTTAAAAGGACCTTTTCCGATCATCAAAAGGCAGTTGCTTTTTGTGCAGCCCGTAATGTCCGCCGACCCGCTGAGCAGGTGGGGGGTTACATGATAACGGGCGTCAATGATAGAACATTTCGAAGGCGCCAGATACAGCCTGCCGCTGCTGTTTTCGAAGTCCTGGGTCAAAAAACCGTCTATAAAGTCAAGTTCATGGTCCTCTCTTCCCATCATTTTATAAATGGCAGGCTTTACGAATGCATAAAAGGTGGTAAAATTTGAGACAGGGTTTCCGGGAACACCGAAAATACAGCATTTATCTTTTTTCGCGAACAGCAGGGGCTTTCCGGGTTTTATTGACACTTTATGAAATAATATTTCCGCCCCCTCATTTTTCAGCACATCGGGGACCAGGTCATAATCCCCCATTGATACCCCGCCTGAAAGTAAAAGGACATCCTTTTGAAAACCCTTTTGAATAAATCTTCTGAGGACATCCTCCTCGTCATCAGCTATCCCGAAATACTCAGACTCACAGCCCAGAGACGCCGCGAGGGATGTAAGCATCGGCCCGTTGCTGTTCCTGATCTTTCCCTCACCCGGTTGAACGGACGGCTCGACAAGCTCCCGGCCTGTTGATATTATTCCGACCGCCGGTTTTTTATAAACCCGGGGTCTGAACTTCCCGACCGATGCAAGGGCAGCGATCTCGGGCCCCCGGATCCTCGTGCCCTTTTCGAGAACGACATCACCTTTCCTGACATCCTCGCCCCTGTAACAAATATTCTGCCCCGCTGTGGTTTTATCAAAAAACTTGACCCTCCCGTCCGGCAGAGGTTCGGTGTCTTCCACCTTTACGACAGAATCCAGACCTTCGGGTACCGGAGCACCGGTCATGATCTTTATGCACTCCGCGTCATCGTCAGCCTGTTCACCACTCCCGGCTGGCCTGCACTCATACGTTTCTCCTGCTGCAACAATTGGACCCGCGCGTAAGATTACGGGCACATCCATTGTAAGTAAAGCTTTCAGCGCGTATCCGTCCATGGCCGACTTTGTGAAAGGGGGGATATCGATGTCGGATTCCACATCCTCCGCCAGCACACTGTTGTAAGCACTGCCCAGCTCGACTTCGGCTGTTTCCAGCACCCCGGCGCTGGAAAGGATAGCATCGACCGCCTCGGACATAGAGATCATGGTGCGTAACTCCAATAGTTTTATATTAAACTTTACGTCGTACCGATACTCCGAATGAGTTCATGGTGTTGGACCCTTGAGCGGGACCGTAATTTCCTCACCTGAGCTGACCGGAAAATATTGAATGGAAACGGTCCTTCGAAAAATCCAATACCTCTTCGAACAGGATGCTGTATTTTTTCATCAGTATCCCGGCCTCCTTTGTAAGGGTTGATTCACCGCCGCCTGTGCCGCCCTTTTTCCTTACAATGAGTTTTATGCCGAGATTCTCCTCAGCGCTGTTTATCGAGCTCCAGGCGTGCCTGAAAGACATATTCAGCTTTCTGGCCGCCCCTGATATTGAACCCTCACTCTCGATCGCTTCGAGAAGACTGAGCTTGCCCGCCCCGAACACAGCCTTCCCCTCCTTTTCCAGCCACACTTTTGATTTCACGTTCATATCAGCCCTCTTCCCGCTATAGGGGACAAACACCCAGCCGGCGATATGCAAAATACGCATATCGCCGGCTGAAAATAAAAGCGTAACTGTCCGTATTTCACAGGTCTTCGGAAAGCTACACCGACACTCACTAGTTTAATATATTACACCCGCAAACACAACAAAAATATTTTCCTGAAATCCTCTGCCGCACCCTGGTCAACATATGACCGTCTCAACAGGTGTTGACGGTCATTACTGCGGACAATCGGCGTTCTTAATTTTTAGAATACTTTATTGCAAACTAAAGTTTGTGCCAAAAAAGCAAAAAAATTCTTATTAAGGTAATAAACCTCGGGTTTTCCCTTCATGCCGCCTCTGTGCGCACCGAAAGAGTAATAATCGTCAGGGTGCAGTTTTAACCGTTTCCCCGGCACAAAAAACTCATGGGGAACCCAGCTTGGAAAAAGGCGGAAAACAAAATTCTCCCCGGAAAAACAGGTTGGAAAAGCGTGAAAAAATACGCTATTATTGTTTATAGAATCCCGGGCATGGTGCTTAAAGGGCGGATAATGTTAAAAAAAAAGAAAAGCCCCATCATACTGATACCCCTGATACTGATATTCCTGATTATCATTTTTACAGGGCAGGCTGCCGAAACAAACAGACAGTACGTGCTGGACCTTCTGTATCAATATTCACCTGATGGTTATTACATAGTCGACACGTACAGGGATGAAGTAGAAAACGGAACTGACTTTATGGAATATTTTGACGGTTCCACCCAAGCCCTGCGCATGGATTCCTTCAATGTTATTGTACATGAGATTTCTCACGGTTATACCGGTGAGATAGCAGGATACTCGTCGGTATATATATTTATATCACCCGACGAAAGCATCGAGGTGCCCCTCACCGATATTTTCCCTTCGAGAAAAATGGCACAGGCTTTTTCGAAAAACCTCAGGACTTTCCGCTTTGATTATATTGACACCGGCAGTCTGGACCTGGGGACCCAGCTCCAGGGTGTATACGGTCTTCTGGATGAATTCAACGCCTATTACCTTGGCACAAAAACATCCTATGAGCTCCTTCCTTACTATTTAGACCAGGGCGTGAACGCGGACTGGGGTATCTTTTTTAATACCGTGAACGGGACGCTGTACGGCATACTGGAATTCAAGCTTTATATCTTGAAATACCTCATTTTTGCCAGAGAAAATTACGCTCAAATATACTCGGGCATAATGGCTAACGGAAAATTCAGGGAGTCATTCATCAAAGCCGACAGGAACGCGTACCTTTTCATACTTGATTACTTTTCCAGAAAAAGAAGTATCTACGACCATATACAACAATTCGGGTACACGGTTTCGGAGACCGAAGGAGCGATTATCTTCGAGACAGAGGATATGATAACCGGGTACGGTAATTTCATGGATATTTACAACCTCCTGGCAAACGAGCTTTCAAAAACGATCTACAGCGATTTGATGAAGGAATTGAACAACGGGGGGGGAGTGCCTCTATACCCCGTGGTCGATCTTGATAAAAACTCCGGAATGACCCTGACCGACGCGGACGAAATTACTGTTGTACAACATGAGCACGAATACATCGTGAATGCGGAAAAGGATAAAAACGCCGATTCTGACAAGGCAGTGACCGGAAAAAATACTTCCGGCAGGGCAAAACCGGCAGAACACACATCCCTGGCCGGCGAGCCTCCCAGGGACCGGGGGAAGACCGCGGGCTTTCCGGTAAAAACCATGTCTTTTCAGGACAGAACAGGAGACGTGGAAAACAAGCTTGTGGACCTGACGTCAGCCGAAGTGGAATTTTTCGACGGATGGGCCGTCTTTTCGGTTGTCTACGCGGCCTTTCCGGATAAGATCATGCTCAACAGCCCGGACCTGCACAACGAGAACCTTGAATATTCATGGTCCGTTGAAATTGATATCGAAGGTGACGGAACCGATGACTACTCGGTTTCAATTGACTGGTTCAAGCCGCAGGGTTCAAGCCCCTTTGAGGCGCCTGTAATGGAATATGTCCAGAAAGGTGTTTGGAAGATCCGCGCCGACATAGTCGAGTTGACCGATATACCGGTCGAAGTCGACAAGCAGGGAAACACCCTGATTTTTAAGTTAGATTTGACTTCCGGGCCTCCGTTCTCGAGATTATCGGAAAGATCAAAGCTCTCTTTTAGCGGCTATTACAATAACGGCAAACATGTGGACTGGGACACACTCGAGTGACAGTGTGTTTGTCCGCGCACTTACAACACGTGTATTTGTCAGCCCTCAATTAATAAAAAACAGATAACCGACCCATCCCATGATAAAAAAACGCGTGATTCTCGTCAGAACACTCGTCAATACAAAAATCAGAAATTTCATTTTATAAATACCCGCGGACCAGCACACGGCGCTGAAAGGCACAGGGGTCAAAGCTCCGGCGGCAACTGCCCAAAGCCCGTATTTTTTAAACAGCGTCTCCCCCTTTTCGAAATGCCCGGGTGAAAAAAAAATTTTTAATCCTTTACTGCCGATCTTTTTCCCAAAAAAATAACCGGCTATACCCGCCGCGACACTGCCGCCTCCGCCTACAATAGCGGCCCTCAGCAGATTTGCCCCGCCGAGAGTTGAACTTATAATAACCACATCGGGCGACACCGGTTGTATCACAATGTCCATCATAAACACCATCGCGGCGACACCCGCCAGCCCGTAAAGGGAGAACAGTTTCCTGGATGCTGCTTTCAGCTCATTCAGGAAAATTATCGAAAGCGCGAAAATAATTAAAATAGATACGATCAAAAGCACATGTTTAAATTTCATCACAATGGTCCGGGTAAGTGGTCAGGCCTTTCTCTCCTGATACACAATATACTCCTCCGGAATACATTGCAGCAACACATCTGTTGCAGTGATCACAATCGGACCCGGGGATCTCACCTTTTTCTATTTTTTTTACAAATCAGGATCGCGGACAGGCGAAAATATTTAAATCAGGATCGCGGACAGGCGAAAATATTTTATTGCCGTTATTCATTTTATTCTGCCTTTTTCAAATGATGTATTTATAAAATTATTAAAATAGGGTAATATTAAAATTACCGAACAAATCCAATTCATCAATAAATAAACTGAAAACCGGCCGAAACAGCAATACAACCCGGTTTATTCCAGCCGTAGGTGTCCGATTCCTCACCGGCCTGGATCGCGGCCAGTCCGAGTATATTCAACCCCTCGTAAATGTTCCAGTTCACCCCCGTCGTGATCAGCGCGGAAAGATCAACAGGAGACACGATGTTCCTGAAAATAAAAACGAGTGAATCGCTCACAGCCCAAACGATCTCAGGATAAAGCATTAAAGCGTACCCTTCATCCCCCGGACCACTATTATCCTCAGACCAGGGAGCGGCAGGTTTGATGAGCCCTTCAAGCCTGAAGGAAAGGGTTGAATCGTCGGGAAATTTGTACATGTGAAAAAGCCCCAGGCTGACGGCGACGCTCCGGGCGATACCGGAACTCCCACCTGGGTCATGGGGGATGGAAACGGTGCCCGAGAGGTGCCAGTCTACAAATAAATGACCCTGAAAACTGAGATAGGGGTTGTGGGTTTGTTCGCCCCCGCGGTAAAGATAGCCCCCTTCGGTCTTGACCCCGATGACCCTGGCAACGAGCCGCCCCCCGGCCCGGGTGTCGGCGATGCGGGGTGTTTCAGCATCGGGGTCCGCGATGAGCTCGGAAAGATTGAGCTCGGGTGCCAGGACAATGGTCTCAAAAAACGAATATGTGCCCAGAGGTACATACAGCGACGTCAGCCACGCGGCCTCATCCCTCAGCTCTTCGGCAGTCATATCGACCGACGACGCGGCCGCGCCGAAGATCACGTCCCCTGCGTTATATATAAACCCTTCACCCCAGGACACCCTTGCCTTTCCGACGGTGACACGGAACCCGGGGAAACGGGCTTTGACAAAAGCCCTGGAAATGTCAAAAAGGACCGTGTCCGCTACCTGCGCATCCATGGACAGCTGTGCCCTGATGTTTTTATATTTATCGGCTTTGAAGGTGACCCGGCCCGTCCCGAGACCGTAAAAGCCCCAATCCCCCTGTTGGGCTCTGGAAAGTGTGTTCAGCAGCGTGAGTTTTACTGAAGTCGAAATATCAGCCTCGAGGGGCAGAGCACAAAAGATCAGAGAGCCAAAGATCATAAAAACAAATACATGAATTATCTTTGTTACCATGTCAATTCTTCCAGAGAAAAGATACCGGGTTCGAGGTGAATATCGATTTCGATACTCTGGATAAAAAATTCGGTGCTCGAGTCTTTTTTCAAGGTGTCCTTCAGTACCATGTGAAAGGGGACCGCTTTTCCCGAAACCTTCCGTATATCATCTGCAGTTATCTCCTTCAGCAGCTTTCCCGAACGTGAGAATTTGTGGACCTGCCGGTATATAAAAAGCTCTTTATCGATCCACATAACCTGTTTGTAATAGGGCACATTTCTACTTTTTGCCGTCATGCTCACCCTGTAGCAGGGCTCACCCGCGATCTCCTCTGTGCCTTCAAGCGTCACACTGTAGGACCTGAGCAGGCTTTTACCCCCTGTCATGTCCTCGTATGACATGTCCGAACCCATTACCGATTCCTTCAGGGCCGAACCCTGCATACGAATGAGCTCTTCGGCATCGGGAAAAAAAAGATATATCTCATCCTTTGTGCGAAGGATCTTCATCCCCTCTTCCTCAACACTTGTGAACTCGATCAGCATGCTGTCATCCCCCCTGGAATAGGAAAGAAAAGAGCTTGTTTTTGTGCCGAACCTGTCATTAACGACCAGTAAACCTTCGGTACGCGCGGTTTTGACCACGGTGTTCTTTTCCATTTTTTTTATGACATCTTCAGCAGAGATTGCCATTATAGATGCGGGCACAGCCGCGGCTATCAGCAACGCAAGCACCAGCTTTTTCATGATACTGCCTCCATGCTTTATATGTTTCGTATCTATATGTTTCGCAGCGCTTCAACCGGTTTCACCCTCGAAGCCTTGACCGACGGAAAGATCGTGGCCAGGGACGAGATGAACACCGAGTACACAAACACAAGAGAAACGGACTTCAGTTTCAGCGAGGGATAGATCCTGTTCGAGATCTCAAAGTCGACACCCTCCATCGCCGCGCCGAGATTTATCCCGGTGATTGACAGCGGTATCGTGACACCGACACCCGCAAGCACTCCGATAAGTGAGCCTATCAGGCTCAGGAAAAGGGCCTCGACGAAAAACAGCCTGACAATTTCGCCCCCGGTCATGCCCAGCGCGCCGATGGTGCCTATCTCCCTCCTTCTTTCATAGATGACCATCATCGTGGTGTTGATTATGACAGAGCTGGCAAGAATAAAGAAAAAGAGAGCCATAAAATTGTAGGCTGAAGACGCCATCTCGATAAAGGAGTAGGATGAGTCGATCTCCTCCCAGGACCGGGCCTCGAGCTCCTGTCTCCCCGCTGCCGCGAATGCCATGTTGAGCTGTTCGGCAGTGCGGACCGAGGATCCGGATTTCTTCAGTTTCATTATGATCTCTGTCACGGAGCTGTCCATCCGGAGCAGTTTCCGGGCCCTGTCCAGCGGAACAATCAGGTAACTTTTGTTTAACGCCTGCACAGGAAAACCCACAATACCCGTCACGCGCAGCGTGACCGCGTTGGATCCGCGCCGCATCGTTGTGGACAAAACTGTGATCTTGTCGCCGGTTTTGACCCCTATGTCTTCCGCCAGGCCGGCCCCCAGTATGGTTTCATTTTTGCCCTTCTCAGGCAGCCGGCCTTCGATTATTCGACTCTCGAGATCCTGATATGCTTTTTCCAGAAGAATATCAACCCCCATACCAACGGCCTTGTAAGTGTCTTCGTTCCGGTATATCATTGCCGGGAAAGTTATCCTGGGAGATATTACATCAACCGCTTCATTCCTGGTTATTGCTCTCACAACTTCTTCATAGGATTCGATCCGCAGGTGAAGAGGATTCAAATAGCCATATTTCCCATATTCACGGTGACGAACCTGTATCTCTCCTGTATAATAGTTGTGAAGGTTGCTCGAGAGATCTTTTTTCATCCCCTCCAGATAGGAAAACAGAAAGACCATGCCCATGGAAGCAACAGCTATGGAAGCGGTCGATAGAATGCTCCGTCTCCGGTTCCTGTTGATATTGCGGACAGCGATGTTTATAATTTTCATCACATCCTCCTTTATTGATCCCGTAAACAGCTTGTAATGGACATCTTCAGGGCCCGCCTGGTCGGGATAAAAGCGACAGCAACGGAAAGTAATATACCGAAGAAAAACGCCTGCACAAAAGCTGCCGGGTTCCAGGCGCCGCGCATGATCCCTGCGACACGGTAGCCTATATCCATGTCCCTTGTCATCGCGGAGTAATCCACCCCCCATTTGACGATCCAGAAGCAGAGGGCCGCTCCCAAAAGCATCCCCAGCACAGACCCGATAAACCCGATCCCGCCGGCTTCAAAAAGAAAAGCTAGCCTGATCTGTGATCTTTTCATCCCGAGCGCGCGCATCATCCCGAGCTCCCTGACCCTCTCGTATATTGCCATCAGCATCGTGTTTGAGACACCGACAGCCGCGATGATAAACACAAGAAAAAGGATCATGCGGGTGCCCGACTGCTTTGTGGTGGCCAGGGCCACGTAATCTTTAGCGAGGATTTTCCAGCTCAATACCTCGAGCCCGGCAAAATCAGTGGCGATCCTGTCATTTATTTCAGCTGCCATCAGCTCCGCGTCCGCCCTCTGGGGGAATTTTAGATTTATCTCTGTAACCGCGCCCCGCATTTCCAGGTAGAAATCAGCAGTGTCCAGGGGTATGAATATGGAGCTCCTGTTCACTACCGGGTTGGGGCAGTTTACGATACCCGCTATTATCAAATCGAGGGTCTGGTAATAGCCGTCCCTCGTCGTTGTGATGATCGTGATGGGGAAACCGATTTGTGCACCCAGGTCTTCGGCAAGCCAGGAGCCCATCAAAACGCTGTCCTCACCGGGCTCGAGGTAGCGTCCGGCCGTTATTGTTTCCCTGAAGCGAAAAACGTTGTCATCGTTTCCAGGGTCGATGGCATAAATCTTTACAGGCATTGACCCGTCCTGCTCGAACGGGTCCTCCCTTATTATCAATTCCCCTCCGAACACAATACGCGCGGCAGCCGGTATCTTCATTTCCGTCAGCCTGGCAACAACAGCGTCAGGGTCCTCGATAACATATTCAAGCGGAAGCTGGTCCTTCTCCTCCCAGTACTCATCGTTCATTATCCGGGCATAGCTTGATTCGTACCAGATGAGGTTTCGCTCCGACTCCTGCTCCATGCCTAAAAGCCAGGAATCTAAAAAAATAAAGATCCCGAGACCGACAGCTATGGCCGACGCCGTGATCATGGTCCTCTTTTTGTATCTTGACAGGTTCTTCCACGCAAGCCCTAAAAGAAATCTCATTTATTTCCTCCTTTCATCCGAACTGATCATACCGTCGTGGAGCTGGAGCAGACGGTGAGCGTAATCCATGACCATCGGATCGTGGGTTGAAAAAATGAATGTTGTGTTGTACCTGGTATTCATGTCCTGCATGAGTTTCAGGATAGACCCACCCGTTTTAGAATCCAGATTGGCGGTGGGTTCGTCGGCGAGCACGATCTGAGGGTTTTTTACCAGTGCCCTCGCTATCGCGACTCTCTGCTGCTGACCGCCCGACAGTTTTGAGGGAAGCCTCTTTTCCTCCCCTTCCAGCCCGACCTCGGCAAGCAGGAGCATAGTTTTCTGTTTTATATCTCTGTCATTATACCCCAGCAGAGACAGCACGAAAGCGACATTTTCGTAGGCAGTCAGAACTGGTATCAGGTTAAAGGTCTGAAAAACAAACCCCAGGCTGCGCCTCCTGAAAAGGGCAAGCTCTTTTTTATCTTTTTTTGAAACCGCCTCGCCGTCGATGAATATCTCACCTGAATCAGCGCTGTCGATACAGCCGATAAGGTTGAGCAGGGTTGTTTTTCCCGATCCCGAAGGCCCCGCGATCGAGAGGAACTCTCCCTGTTCGATCTCGAGGGTCACTCCTCTGAGAGCTTTTACCACTGTATCCCCGATCCGGTAATTCCTATGTACATCCTGAATTTTTATCATGCTTTGCCCCGTTTATACCTGTTTTTGATCTAAAAATTCCGCTACCCGGTCCCTGTCGTACAGTTTCAGTGAACCTTCTGGCACACCCAGGATCCTCTCGATGGTATTTTCGTAGAGTCTTAATTTTTTCCATATCATGTCCCGGTTTTCGGGCTTTTCATCTATCTCGAGGAGAAGTCTTGAAAAAACATCGCCCATGCTCGAGCCTAAATGGAGGATCAGTTCCCCGGCATCCTCGGGGAACGGGGTGTTAAAAACCCCTTCCCGCACTCCCTGCATTATAATATCCAAATACACAGGGCCCATCTTTTCTATGTTTTTCATGTACATCTTATGCCTGGTAATTAAATTCGCGTCCCTGTACATGACCTTGATAACCTGCAGCAGGATCTCCCTGTTTTCGATCTTAACCGCCCCGACTGTACGGATCAGGTCCCTTAATTTTTCCACTGCGCCGTTGCCGCTTTCAACGATAGGTTTTACGGTTTCCTCTATTTTTTGAATTATCCTGTCGACCAGATTGTCCAGCAGGTCCAGCTTTGATTTGAAATAGTGGTAGAAAGTCCCCTTGGCAATACCCGCATCCGAAATAATGGCATTTACCGTAGTGTGATCATACCCTGTTGTGTAGAACAGCTTTTGGGCAGAGTCGAGGATCTCATTTTTTCGGATAGCATATTCTTTTACAACTCTTGTCATAACATGGACCCCATTACCGACCGACGGTCGGTCTATAATATACACGCCTTTCATTTACAAAGTCAAACTTATATATTTTTTTTAAATATTGTTTACATCCCCGTTACCATTTTATTATATTTTTATTCCTTCTATTCAAACTCCCCGGGCAGATGCCGGGGAGTTTCGGAGGAAAATTAGTTCCTGGTGCCACTTCGGGCTTGCCCGACTCAGTCGTGAACGAAGTTGTCACCAAGAACTTATTAATATTGTGGTACAATTTTTCTTGCCTTATTAACCTTAACTTGCAAGAAAGACCTAATTCTAATCGAGATCGTAACCTGACCCCAACATGGCGGTTTCTATCGTATTCTGGAAGGATAAAACCTATGGATGAACGTTTAAATGAAGTATTATCGGCGCATGAAAAAAAAGGCAGCGAATTGATACCTATATTACAGCACGTGCAGGAGGCATTCGGGTATCTGCCGCAGGAGACTATCGCGGACATCGCTGCCCACGCCAGGGTCCCCGGCAGCAAGGTTTACGCGGTCGCCACCTTCTACACCATGTTCAGGTTCACTCCGCTCGGCAGAAAACATATCTGCATATGCCGGGGCACCGCCTGCCATGTCAAAGGCGCAGACCAGATCCAGGAGCATGTTGAGAGGCATCTCGGTATATCCGAAGGCGAAACAACACCTGACGGCGAATTTTCCCTCGAAACCGTGGCCTGTATCGGATGCTGCGCTTTAGCACCATGCCTTACCATTAATTCCGATGTTCACGGCCGGCTTTCACCGATAAAAGCCGCACGTATCATCGCAAAAAGCGCAGACAGCAAGGAGGAAAAGTAATGCCAACAGCCAGCAAAAACACCCGCACGGCCCTGGTGTGCCTGGGGACCGGATGCGTGTCATCGGGCGCTGTACTCATTTACGAGACACTGAAAAAAGCCATCGCTGACGAAAAGCTAAATATTGAAACCAAGCTTACGGGCTGTCATGGTTTCTGCCAGAGAGGCCCCATCGTTGTGGTCGAGCCTGACGGTGTGTTCTATTCGGCCGTACAGGAAAAGGATATCAAGGAGATCGTTGATTCACATTTGAAGAACGACAGGCCGGTCGAACGTCTTTTCTACCGAGACCCGTTGACCGACGAGCCAATAGAGAAATACAGAGACATACCGTTTTATTCCGGTCAGGAGCGCATAGTCCTCAAAAACTGCGGCCATATCAACCCTGAGGTCATTGAGGATTCGATCAATGAAGGAGTGTACAGTGCGATCAGTAAAGTGCTGGGCGGCATGACGCCCCTTGAGGTTATAGAAACTGTCAAAAAATCCGGAGTACGCGGCCGCGGAGGCGCAGGTTTCCCGACCGGTGTGAAGTGGGGGTTCTGCAGCAATGCGGAATCTGACCAGAAGTATATTATCTGCAACGCAGATGAGGGTGACCCGGGCGCGTTTATGGACCGGTCGATCCTGGAGGCAACTCCCCACCAGGTGATCGAAGGAATGATAATCGCCGGGTATGCCATAGGCGCAACAAAAGGCTTCATATATGCCCGCGCCGAATACCCGCTTGCTATCAAACGTCTCGAGATCGCTATCAACCAGGCCAGGGAAAAAGGTTTTTTAGGCAGAAATATCGCCGGAAGCGATTTTAATTTCGATCTTGAAATATTTCATGGTGCCGGCGCGTTCGTTTGCGGTGAGGAGACTGCCTTGATCGAGTCGATCGAGGGGGGCAGGGGCATGCCCCGCTCCAGACCGCCGTTCCCTGCGGTAAAGGGCCTTTGGGGAAAACCAACAATAATCAACAATGTAAAAACCCTCTCGTACCTTGGCGACATCATAAACCGGGGCGCAGACTGGTTCGCTTCGATCGGCACGGAGAAAAGCACGGGTACGGCGGTGTTCGCACTTACAGGAAAAGTCGCTAACTGCGGTCTGATAGAGGTGCCCATGGGTACGAAGCTCCGTGACATCATATTCAGCATCGGCGGCGGTATCATTGACGGGAAAAAATTCAAGGCGGTGCAGACTGGCGGCCCGTCCGGCGGATGCCTGCCCGAAGGCCACCTGGACACGCCGGTAGACTACGAAACGCTTGCAAAAGCCGGTTCGATCATGGGTTCAGGGGGCATGGTTGTCATGGATGAGGAAACATGCATGGTGGATGTGGCGCGCTACTTCCTTGACTTTACCCAGCTTGAATCATGCGGCAAGTGTGTTCCGTGCCGCATGGGCACGAGGCAGATGCAGAAAATACTCGAAGACATATGCGCCGGCAACGGAAAACTGGAAGATATTGACACACTGTTAGAGCTTGCCGAAACCATCAAAGACGGCTCCCTTTGCGGTCTCGGCCAGACAGCGCCCAACCCTGTGCTTACCACAATAAAATACTTCCGTGATGAATACGAGGCGCATGTAAAAGAAAAACGCTGCCCCGCGCTCAAGTGCAAGACACTACTGGAGTTCGCGATCGACCCGGAACCGTGCACCCTGTGCGGAATCTGTAAACGCAACTGTCCGCCGGATGCCATCACCGGGGACAAGAAAAAAGATGAGCCGTTTGTCATTCACAAAGAAAAATGCATACAATGCGGCATGTGTATCACAGTGTGCAAGTTTGGCTCGGTAGTAAAAACGTCACCGGGGATTGCGGTCGAAACTGTAAGCAAGTAAACATTATCGCTTTTACAATGAACAGAAAACCCTCTGAAATGCAGGTGTTTTCTTTTGGCAGTGAGCATATAGATAATCGATTTTATACATCAGGGAGAATGAGAGAGATGGAAAAGATAGCCGTCACGCTTAACAGTAAAAAAGTTGAAGCAGAAATTGGCATGACTATTCTGGAAATAGCCCGCCGGGAAAAAATCAGGATACCGACGCTGTGTCACAGCGAAGTTCTTGAGTCCACGGCAGCATGCCGCATGTGTGTTGTTGAGGTTGAAGGCGCGCGAACCCTTGTACCATCGTGTATCAACAAGGCTGCCGACGGTATGGTTATCCACACGCACAGCTCAAGAGTAATGAAAGCGCGGCGTGTTTATCTCGAGCTTCTCTGGTCGGCACACCCGAACGATTGCACGATCTGCGAAAAAAGCGGTGCCTGCGAACTGCAGGACATGAGCTATGAATACCGGATAAAGGTTGACCGCTTCGACGAAAAGTACCAGTACAAATGGGACGGCTCCAACCCCTTCTACGTCCGCAATTATAACAAGTGTATTTTGTGCGGGCGCTGTGTGAGGGCGTGCGCCGAGATACAGGGAAACTATGTGCTCGACTTTGCAAATCGCGGTTTCGACGCGAAGATCGCCACACCGTTCGAAGCCCCGCTCGAAGAAAGCAACTGTGTTTTCTGCGGAAACTGCGTGGCTCTTTGTCCCACGGGGGCACTGATCGAAAAATCACGCATCAGTCAGGGACGCGAGTGGGAGTTTAAAAAAACCCGTACAGTTTGCCCTTACTGCGGATGCGGATGCACATTCGACCTATGTGTTAAAGACAACCGGATAGTAAAAGCCGATTCAACAGACTTCAAGAACAACCCCGTCAACAAAACCGCAATGTGTGTCAAAGGCCGCTTCGGGCTGGGTTTCGTCTCGTCTGAAGACCGTCTAAATCACCCCCTCATGAGAGTTGTGGCTAAAGAAAAAGCAACCAACACGCTCAAAGATTACGAAAAAGTCTCCTGGGAAAAAGCCCTGAGCACGATAGCAGAACGAATGCTTGCGATAAAAGAAGAGCACGGCCCCGGGACGCTCGGCGGGTTTTCGTCCGCGCGTACAACCAACGAGGAGAACTATATCTTTCAGAAATTCGTGCGCGCCGCGATCGGCACCAACAACGTCGACCACTGCGCCAGGCTCTGCCACTCCTCTACCGTGGCAGGCCTCGCTAAAGCTTTCGGCTCCGGGGCGATGACCAACTCGATCTCAGAGTTCAGGGACTGCGACTGTATTCTTGTCACAGGAAGCAACACGACAGAGACCCACCCGATCATTTCACTCGAAATAAAGAAAGCGGTGGAAAAGGGATGCAAACTGATCGTGATAGAACCGAGAAACATAGAGCTCTGCTCAATAGCTGATATCAGCCTCCACCAGAAACCCGGCACCGATGTTGCCTGGATCAACGGTATGATGAACGTCATAATCTCTGAAGACCTGCACGACAAAGCCTTTATCGCACAACGGTGCGAGAATTTCGAGGCAGTTGAAAAGACCGTTGAAAGCTACACGCCCGAAAAGGTAGAAAAAATCACCGGGGTCTCCGCTGACGGACTTCGCGAAGCTGCCCGCACCTACGCTTCAGCCGGGAGCTCTTCGATAATTTATTCCATGGGCATCACTCAGCACACGAGCGGCACTGACAATGTGCTCTCAATAGCAAACCTCGCCATGCTTTGCGGTCACATCGGAAAACCAAGCACCGGCGTCAACCCCCTGCGCGGCCAGAACAACGTGCAGGGTGCGTGCGACATGGGCGCGCTTCCCAACGTGTACCCCGGTTACCAGGCCGTCACCGACCCGGCAGTGAAGGAAAAATTTGAATCTGCCTGGGGGGTTTCCCTAGACGACAGGGTAGGTCTTACCGTGACACTGATGATCGAGGCCGCCCACAAAGGCAGCCTCAAAGGGCTTTACATCATGGGGGAGAACCCGATGATAACCGATCCCGACCTGAACCACTCAGAGGAAGCGCTAAAGAACCTCGAGTTCCTCGTTGTGCAGGACATATTCCCTACGGAGACAGCGCTCCTTGCAGATATTATCCTGCCTGGTGTCAGCTTCGCCGAAAAAACAGGGACAATTACAAACACTGAACGCCGGGTGCAGCTGACGCGTCAGGCAATTGAACCCGAAGGTGAACGGCGGCAGGATTTCGAAATCATCTGCGAAGTCGCATCACGTCTGGGCTATTCTATGAGCTACACCGACCAGGCCGGGATAATGAAAGAGATAGCAAGCCTCACCCCGAGCTATGGAGGAATGAGCCACGAGCGGATCGAGGCCCTGGGAGGCATCCCGTGGCCCTGCCCGGACCCCGCGCACCCCGGCACACCCTATCTGCACAAAGGGCGTTTCACCCGCGGCAAGGGGCTGTTCAGCGCTGTCGACTACCGCGACCCGGCCGAGCTTCCCGATAAAGAGTACCCGGTCACTTTGACAACAGGCCGGATACTCGAGCACTACCATTCCGGCAGCATGAGCCGCCGCTCGGAGCCTTTGAACAAACACATACCTGAAGGGTGGGTGGAGATCAGCCCGGTACTTGCGCAAAAACTCGACGTGAAAGACCGTGAAAAAGTCACTGTTGCTTCGCGCAGGGGGAGCATAAACATAAAAGCACGGGTGACGGAAAAAGTCATTGGGGATGTTGTGTTCATACCGTTTCACTTCGCCGAAGCCGCAGCCAACAGGCTCACCAATTCCGCGCTCGACCCTGTGGCCCGTATCCCGGAATACAAAGTCTGCGCGGTAAAGATCACAAAGCCCGTGTCCTGATCTGCCGATCGAACATATTACCGGCATAAAACCGGAAAACATTTTCATCCACGACATTACAAAAAGGAATTGAAATTATGGATCATGACGAAAAGGAACTTCTCGCAAAAGCTGAAAAACCTCTTGAAATTGCATCCGCGCTCCATTCTTATTATAAGGGAAAAATAGCGGTATCCCCGAAATGCCGTGTCCGTGACATGAGGGATTTTGACGTCTGGTACTCACCGGGAGTAGCAGCCCCCTGCAGGGAGATCGAGAAAAACCCCGAACTCGCGTACGAGTACACATGCAAATGGAACACTGTTGCCGTTATTTCGGACGGCACAAGGGTGCTCGGGCTTGGAGATATAGGGCCGACCGCCGCCATCCCCGTGATGGAGGGAAAGGCCCTTCTTTACAAATATTTAGGAGGGGTGGATTCCTTTCCGATATGTCTCGACACAAAAGACCCTGATAAATTTATCGAAACAGTAAAGCTGCTTCACCCGACCCTCGGCGGGATCAATCTGGAAGACATTTCCCAGCCGAAATGCTTTTACATTCTCGAGAAATTGAGAAAAGAGAGCCCGATACCCGTATGGCACGACGACCAGCAGGGCACCGCCGCAGTCACGCTCGCGGGCCTGCTCAACGCCTTGAAGGTCGCGGGTAAAAAGATCGAAGATGTAAAGGTAGTCTTTCTCGGGGCCGGGGCCGCGAATATCTGCATAGCAAAGATGTTCTTCAGCACGGGTGTGACACCGGAAAACTGCGTCATGTATGACAGCAAAGGGCCCCTGAACCAAAAAAGATCCGATATACAGGAAACCCAATCCCTGAAAGAAAAGTGGAACATCTGCAATACAACAAATAAAAAGGGCTTTGAAGGCCCTGTGTGGGAAGCACTGAAAGGGGCGGATGTGTTTATCGCTCTTTCAAAACCGGGCCCCGGCACGGTTAAAAAGGACTGGATACGGAATATGGCCCGAAATGCCATTGTGTTTGTGTGCGCAAACCCCGTTCCGGAGATATGGCCCTGGGAGGCAAAGGAAGCCGGCGCGCTTGTCGTGGCAACCGGGAGAAGTGACTTTCCGAACCAGGTAAATAATTCACTCGGGTTCCCGGGTATTTTCAGAGGGGTTCTGGATGTAAGGGCTAAAACAATAACCGACGAGATGTGCATAGCTGCGGCCCGGGAGCTTGCGAAAACCGCGGAAGACAGGGGACTGAGCGAAGAATATATAATCCCGACAATGGATGAGTGGGAAGTGTTCCCCAGAGAAGCACAGGCGGTAGGGATGAAAGCGATCGAGCAGGGAGTGGCCGGAATAACTATGTCAAAAGAGGAGCTTTATAAAACAGCCGAATCAATCATCAGGAACGCCAGGGAATCGGCAAAGATATTGATGGAAAGCGGAATGATCAGGGACTTCGATAAACAGTGTTAGCGCCTCTCCTCTTCATAAAAAAAATGTAGAAATTAAGCGGATATTAGAGTAGGTGGCTTCCTTTTGGCAGTGAATTGTTTAAAAAAACTATTTCTCGGGATGATAGGCGGGGACCCCGTCCGAACTCCAGTTTCTGAGCGAATAGTATTTCCTGATTTCATCATTATATTCTGATTTTGAAAGCTTTGACCCTCCCTGGTCTTCCGGGTCTAAAGGTTCCGTGTAAAACCTCTCCGGAAGAAGATCATCTGCCGACGTGAGCCCGGCGTTTATGTTGTACCACCTTCCCAAAGTCACTATGTTGTTCGCGATCTCCACAAAATCACTTCGGTTTTTTTCAATACCTGTCAATAAATACAGTGACTCGGAATAATCATCCCATGTCAGCAGGTCCCTGTTCAAAAACCGGCAAAAGATAAAACAGTCGGCAACTGCGTTGAAGTTTATCATGTTGTACACAAGCTCGGCCTTCCGGTTGAAGGACATCCTGTCAATAGATTTGTCCTCCCCGTTGAGCTCAAAATCTCTGGCAGTACCTGATATGTCCCTCGCGTAGGCATTAGAGCTCAAATGCGTGGCGCCCCTGTTCCCGACACCGAAAGTGACAGCCATTGCTTTTAAACCCCGCGGGTCATAGCCTGCAGGCTCCAGGCCCTTCACATGTACTGCCATGTCTCCAAGGCCGAAATATTCGGAGATCTTTTCCACGCCTTCACCTATTATTTTCCAGCCTTCCTCCCCTGACGAAATTTTTTCAAGAAATAAAAGCATTTTCTCCACATCACCGAACGCGATCCGGTATTTTTCGGGGATCCTTTTCCGCCCGGTCGCGTCCATCAACAGGCCGAGGACATTACCGGTGTGCATCGTGTCCAAACCAAGCC
>SDBT01006046.1_pt1 | contig 20212 bp, 33 predicted proteins | sample 2277101 | NCBI WGS metagenome assembly SDBT01 (sample SAMN10404973, study PRJNA504765) | marine sediment metagenome | isolation source: marine sediment core GS10_PC15, 103 cmbsf | place: Arctic Ocean: Southern Knipovich Ridge | collected 2010 | reverse complement strand
ATTGACGGGGGGCAGGTCGATTTCTTTAACGGGCCATTTCTGACGCGTCTCACAATACGTATGACTTCCTCGGAATCAGAGCTCGATGTGGCGAGTGGAGTCCGGCGGGCAGGAAACGTGTCTCGCCGAGGGTCCTTCCATCACCATCGACGACATGAACGACTGGACGACGCTGTTTGAGAAGGGAAACTCCATCAAGACCCCGAGCATGGGGCGGTTGGTAGCAAGAGAGTGGTTATTTGAGCGGATGTACTGCACGTCCCCTGCGTGTGCCCCCTCGCGCATATCAATCATGAGAGGCACGGCATTGCCCCCCAGCCAGGGGAACCGCGGGCAATTGGAACGGCTCGATCCGCGGGAGACGCTCTCGGTGACGCTCTCGGTCACCGATTCGAACGTGCTCTTCCAGATCGAAGTCGGCGACTAACACATCGCACTTCGTGGTGATCTTAAAACTTGCATAGTAGAACGCCCAGCCGCCATCGACGTACCCCATCGTTCCCACGGGGATACTCCTTTTCGCGGTCTCTACTCTGCCTTTTTTCGTGGATAAACAGGTTGATGCATGTAGATGTAGCTGCACGGAGTCTCAGTCCCCACTCAACGGCACTGCTTGAAGGCAAGCAGTGGCACACGACTTTTCATAGGGGTAGCCAAACACGCCCTCTGGCCCAATGGCCACCGGTTCTGTAAACTGAACCGTGTCCAGCCGCCGGCCCGAACCGCCCGACCCGAACCGCGTTGTCGCCATGCCTGCCAATCTTACCCAGCAGTATCTCAAGGCCGAGGAAGCCTATCGCCGGGCGAGCACCGTCGACGAGGAATTGAAATGCCTGCAGTTGATGTTGCAGGAGATCCCCAAGCACAAGGGGACCGACCACCTTCAGGCGACGCTGAAGACCAAGATCTCCCAGGCCAAGCGGGACTTGACGTCGGAGAAGAAGGGCGGGAAGTCGCGGGGCATGCGGATCCCCCGGCAGGGAGCCGGCACGGCCATCCTCCTCGGCGGGCCCAATGCCGGAAAGAGCCAGTTGACGGCCACGCTAACCCGGGCAACCCCGGAGGTGGCCCCTTATCCGTTCACTACCACGACTCCCGCCCCGGCGATGATGCCCTTCGAGGACGTGAAAGTCCAGTTGATCGACACGCCGCCGATCACGGCCGACTATATGGAAATCCATCTGCACGGCCTGACTCGTGCAGCCGACTTGGCGCTGCTGGTCGTCGATCTGGGCGGAGACGACGGCATCGAGCAGTGCCAGGATGTGCTCGACCGGCTCTCGACGACCAAGACCCGACTGGCCGCGACGTCGTATCTCGACGAAACCGACGTAGGACTCTCCTACACGCAGACGTTCCTGGTCGCCAACAAGATCGACGCACCCGACGCGGCCGAACGGCTCGAGTTATTGCACGAGCTCTGTCCGTTGGACTTTCGCGAGTTCGTCGTCTCGGCCATCGAGGAGAGCAATTTGGAGGAACTACGCGAGGCCGTCTATCGAGCCATGGATGTGGTCCGAGTTTACACGAAGCTCCCCTCGGCCAAGCAGCCCGACTACGACCGCCCGTTCACGCTCCGCCGCGGTCGCAACTTGCTCGACTTGGCCAAGCTGATCCACCGAGACTTCAGCGAGGGCTTCCGACACGCCCGCGTCTGGGGCGAGGCGGTCCATGACGGCGTCAGTATGAAAGGCGATTACGTGCTGCATGATAAAGATGTCGTAGAGCTGCATATGTGAGGGAGGGGTTGGACGCAGAGCAACACTATTTCGGTTCTATCGAAGCCGAGACGCTCTGTTTCTCAAATCTAGTCGGTCTCACCCTTGGTCTGGCAAGCCGCCACCGACGCCAATGGAGGGATTGTCCTCCCCCGTGTCTAACCACTCAAAAGCCACGTCAGGAACGCCCATCACGCAGATCCGATTTCTACCCTGGAATCGCCCGGCGTCTACGCCTTATTCGGATGAACCTGAAATATGTCGCGCCGCAGGTTGAAGAGAGCCTCCAAAACGGAGAAGACAACCGACCGTGCAGCGGCTTCGCAAAGCGTTGGCGCGGCGTCCGCGTCATAATCGCTCGCCGCGTTCCCCGCAAGCCTCCCCCAATCCAGCTACCGCCGCCACGAAATTGCCTATTGCACGCCTGCCGGAAGAACACGTTCGGTCGCTTCCCTCGTGATCAGATAGGTCGCGGTTCAGCACTCCTTCAGCTTGCGAACCTCGTTTTCCGTAAATCGTCGGGCCATGCCCTCCTTCATAACCCAGATACGCCGCTCGCGCAATGCCTATTCAGTGAAATCCGTGCACGGTTACGTTCTTCCAAGGGCCCAAAGCGATCGCACCTATTAGGGGGACAGCCAATTCCTTCAGCCGAGGCATAACAGCGTTCCAATCCACGAGTTACGAGACACGCTGTGGTGCGGCGTGGCGGCGGCCGAGCGTATACTGGCCCGACATGCGGGCGCGGGACTCGGCCCAATGTTCTGCCTCGTCGGAGAGCCGATTCATCTGCGTCTCGACCCGACCACGGAAGTGCTCGAGCCCCTTGCGATCGAGGTTCGGCGGGATATGGAGGTTCGGACTGACGACTGCTCGGGCACGGGAAAACGGCCGGGGGATGGCAAACCGGTCCCAACTGTCCAGCCGCCAAGGTCGATCGTAGCCGAACCCCATTGCGACCAGCGGCATGCCGAGTTTCGACGCCAGATAGATCGGTCCCGGGGCCAATCGCCGTCGGGGACCACGTGGGCCGTCGGGTGTTATCGTCAGATGCATCTTGCGGCTCTTGCGCAACAGTTCGCGAATGGCAGCCACACCGCCGCGATTCGTCGAGCCGCGGACGAAATCGAACCCCAAGTGGTAGGCCGCGTGCGAGAGCATCTCCGCGTCGCGATGCCGACTCAACAGCATGGCCAGATTGCAGTGTCCACGCAAGTAGATCGGGAACAAGATATACTCGTGCCAGAAAACATAGATCTTCTGGCCTCGGCATTCCGGAAAGAGCGGATCGACCGAGGGGTCATAGTAGGCCGCCTTGTAGTCCAGCGTGCTCATCCATGAGCGGATGGCCGCCGAACCGAGCAGCCCACCGAGTTTCATTAGGAAAGGACTCTTAAGCTTCAATATCTCGGCCTTTAGGCGTTGTCTTCCCACTCTCCGCTGAACACTTCCACGGCGGGGCCGGTCATGTAAACGTGATTGTCTTCGGCCCAATGCAGATCCAGATCGCCACCCGGCAGATGGGCAAGGACCCGGCGATCGGTTCGCCCGGTCAGCACACCGGCCACACAAACGGCGCAAGCCCCGGTTCCGCAGGCCAATGTCTCGCCGGATCCGCGCTCCCAGACACGCATGCGAATCTCCGTCGGCGAGAGAACCTCGACGAACTCGGCATTGACCCGATTGGGGAAACGCCGGTCGATCTCGATCCGTGGACCAAGCCGCAATACATGATGATCGGTCACTGCGTCGACAAACGTGACACAATGTGGGTTGCCCATCGAGACGCAGGTCACCTTCAGCATCTGGCCGTCGATCTCTAGCTCGGCATCGACCACCGGGTTTCCTTCCGCGGAGGAATTGCCGGGCAACGCGGTGGGAATCTGCTCGGGCTGCAACGTCGGCTCGCCCATATCGACGCGAATCCGCTGGGCCTTCCCGGCAGACAACTCCAGATCGAGGTCCAAGATGCCGGCCCCCGTTTCGATCTTCAAGGTCTGGTTCTTGCAAATGCCGTGGTCGTAGACGTATTTGGCGACGCAGCGTACCCCGTTGCCGCACATCTCGGACTCGGAGCCATCGGCGTTGAACATTCGCATTCGGGCATCGGCCGAATCGCTCGGGCATATCAGGATCAGCCCGTCGCCGCCGATGCCGATGTGCCGATCGGCCACACGCCGAGCCAGACCGGCCGGGTCGTCGGGTATCGGCTCGGCGAAGCAGTCGACATAGACATAGTCGTTGCCCGCCCCATGCATCTTGGTAAATCGCATCGCAGATCGAATCAATTGTCGTGTGGAAAAACGGAACTCGCTACGAGTCCATTGCATCGGCCCATTGTATGGCCTCATTGTATGGGAAAGAAAGGGGAAAACCAAGTCAAGTCGTGGGCTGCAGACTGCCCATGCCGGGCGGCCCACGCCGCGGCCAGAGCAAGATGCCGACGGATTGTGGTCAGTCGACCGGAATGAGCTTGGGGACAGGCACCCGTTGGCCGAAAACTCGGCCGTGTCGGACCTGAAGATCGTGGAAATTGTGGCGAAGGAACCGGTAGACTCGCGACGGCGGAGATTTCGACTGCCAGATGCCCACCAGACGATCGACCTGGGCGTCGTATTGCTTCTGCGAGGAGCCATGGGCGAAACATCGGCCGCGAAAACGACGAACATCGCCGTTGAACTGTGGACTGATATGCCACAATTCGTGGACCACGGTGGCCAACTTCTCGCCGAGCGGCAGATCGAGAAACCTGGGCAGATAGAAGGTCAGAATATAGAGCATCTCGCGGCCGTCGGAGTTGTGTAGCCGCTGGACGGTCCACTTCCGGCCCTGGCGAACCGTGTGCGGCTTGCCGTCGGCGAACCGCATCGGAGTCAGCGAAGCGTACATCCCATAGCCGGTGACCTTGCGAGTCTGAGAGAAGCTCATCGCGACGCGGGCCATGTCGACGTGACGAAGCAGCTTGACTCGGGCAATCAGGTCGTCGCACAAGTGCCGGACGTGAAGCGTGAAATCAAAGCCGGCCGATCGAGCGTTTCCACGCGGAGACCTTTGCTGCCGTGCCAAGCTCATGCGCGACCCCCTCCTGGGATCTCGGTAAGGAACGGCTACTCTTCCTTACTTATCGGCGCCTTCGTCCGAAGAGTCGCCGCTGTCCGCCGCATCACCTTCGGTCTGCGACTGCTCATCGACATCGTTCTCGACATCGTTCTCGACATCGTTCTCGACGTCGGTCTCGACGTCCTCGGCCAAGGGCTCTTCCGTGAGAGCATCTTTCGGATCGGCCTCGAAGGCCGGCTTGGGCCCGGCTCGCCGTTGGCGGTCGTGGGTTCCGACGAATTCAAGGATTGCCCGGGCACCGGCGTCTCCCAAGCGGGGATTGGCCAGTCGCAAGACGCGCGTGTATCCGCCGTTGCGGTCCTCGAAACGAGGGGCCACCTCGTCGAAGAGGATGCGAACCGCCTGCTTGTCACCGAGTAGCTTGATCACGCGGCGCCGCGCGGCCAGAACCGGAGCGATCGTCTGGTTCCACTCGTTCCATTGCTCGCTCTCTCGCCACGATCGCCACTCCTGACTGTGGCGTTCGGTATCCGGTTCGAGGCGGTCGGCCGCTTCCTGGTGCGGCAAAGCCCGACGGGCAATGGTGATGCACCGCTCGACCAACGGCCGAACTTCCTTGGCCTTGGCAAGCGTGGTCACGATCCGACCCTTGACTTTCGGAGCGTTGTCCTCTCCCTCGGCGTCTCGCTCGGTGAGGAACAGGGCACTGGCCAGACTTCGCAGCAGGGCCCGCTGATGTTTCGGGTTCCGGCCGAGCTTCCGGCCTCGTCTTCTGTGTCGCATGGCAATTCTTCGTGTAAGGGATTGGTCCCCAGCCGACTAAATAGTAGCCGACTACAGCAGGGGAATCGGGGAAACCGGGGGCAATCGCATCCCCAGATGCAGCCCGATATCGGCCAGCTTCTCGCGGACTTCGGTCAGCGTGGTCTCGCCAAAATTCCGGACTTCCAGCAAATGGTCTTCCGAGTGGACGACCAGGTCTCGAACCGTATTGATATTCTCCGACTCCAGGCAATTGGTCGCGCGGACCGAGAGTTCCAACTCGGCCAAACTCATGGCCAACTTGGTCTCGGTGGCCCGATCCACTCCGAACCCTCCCGTCGAACGGGCTTCGCTGTGGACCATCGGCCCGAGCTCGTTGTACTGAACGAACGGGTTCAGATGCTTGCGGAATATCTTGGCCGCTTCGACCAGGGCCATCTCGGGAGAGACCGACCCGTTGGTCCAGATCTCCATAGTCAGCTTGTCGTAATTCGTCTTCTGGCCGACGCGCGTCTCCTCGATCTCGTAGCGAACTCGTATGACGGGGCTATAGGCGGCGTCGATCGGGATGATGCCGATCTCCTGGGCCTGAGGCGTGTGCTCGGTCGACGGGACATACCCCCGCCCCGACTCGACCACCATTTCCAGCAAAAACGGGACGTTGTCGGTCAACGTGGCGATGACGTGATCCTTGTTGATCACCTCGACCTGATCTTCCGTCAGGACATCGGCGCCCGTGATCACGCCGATCGTATCCTTTTCGATTCGGATCACGCGGGTCTGATCGCTGTGGCTTTTGACCACCAGGGATTTGACGTTCAATACGATATCGGTCACGTCTTCGACCACGCCGGGTGACGTGCTGAACTCGTGCTGGACACCGTGGAGCTTAATTTGGGTTACCGCGCTGCCTTCCAGGCTGGAGAGCAGGATGCGGCGAAGACTATTGCCGACGGTAACGCCGAAACCGCGATCAAACGGTTCCGCCGTAAATTTACCGTACGTGGCAGTCAGGGTGTTCCGTTCGCACGTCACTTGACTGGGCAATTCAAGTCCGCGCCATCGAATACGCATAGGAAGCCTCCGATTCGATAGGTTGCTGCTTAAGGTGGCGAGCGGTCGGCTACTTGGAGCAAAGCTCCACGATCAACTGGGTCTGAACCGGAATCGACACGTCTTCCGCTTCCGGCAACCGAAGAACGTGTCCTTCGGGAATCGGTCCGTCGACCAACGAGAGAAACTCGGGGGCCTCGTGCTGAGACTGCTCCAGATTCCCCTTGACCATAGTCAGACTCTTGGGGCGATCCTTCACGCGGATCACGTCGCCGGGCCGAGTGAGGTAGCTGGCAATGTCCAGCCGTCGGCCGTTCACCGTCACGTGTCCATGGTTGACGATCAGACGCGCCTGACTGCGAGACTCGCCAAACCCGAGCCGGCAGACGATGTTGTCCAACCGACGTTCGAGCAGACTCATCAGCACTTCGCCGGTGTTTCCCTTGGCCCTTTCGGCCATTTGGAAATACTTCCGGAATTGCCGCTCCAGGACGCCGTAGTAGCGCTTGACCTTCTGCTTCTCGCGAAGGTGAATGGCATAGTCGGTCAACTTGCCACGGCGGAAGTTATTCATGCCCGGGGGCGATTCGCGACGCTCGTAAGCGCACTTCGGCGTGTCGCATCGAGTACCCTTCAGGAAGAGCTTGGTACCCTCACGGCGGCACATCCGGCAGACGGGGCCAGTTTGACGAGCCATACTCTCTTCTACTCCAAACCAATTGGTTACAGTGTTTCGGTTGGTTCTCTATTTCGGTCGGTTCTCTCAGCCACGTCGACACAGCCACGTCGACGCAGCCACGTCGACACAGCCATATCGACGTAGCGGATCGGCCGCGGGTCAGACGCGACGGCGTTTCTTCGGTCGGCATCCGTTATGGGGTAGCGGCGTCACGTCCTCGATCGACTTGATCTTCAGGCCGGCCGCTTGCAGAGCCGTAATCGCGCTCTCCCGACCGCTGCCGGGCCCCTTCACCTTGACGTCCACTTCCTTCATGCCGGATTTGATCGCCTTCTCGGCCACCTGCTGCGCGGCCAACTGGCCGGCAAACGGCGTGCTCTTGCGGCTCCCCTTGAACCCGCTCGTGCCGGCACTCGCCCAACAGAGGGTATCCCCCTTCGTGTCGGTAATCGTGATCGTCGTGTTATTGAACGTCGCCTTCACGTGGGCAACTCCCACAGTTACGTTGCGACGAATTCTGCGTCGTTTTGACTTGGCCACCGGTATCAAACTCCAGAAAACAGGTAAATCAAACAGGTCGGGCTACCGCTTCTACATGCCCCTTACCTCAGGTCCTTCACGCCCTTCTTGCCGGCCACCGTCTTCTTCGGGCCCTTGCGAGTTCGAGCGTTTGTGCGAGTCCGCTGTCCACGAACCGGAAGACCTCGTCGATGCCGCAGGCCTCGGTAACAACCGATATCCCGCAATCGGACGATGTTCTGGTTCGTCTGCCGACGCAATTGGCCCTCGACGACGTAGTCCTTGTCCAACAAGGCCGCCAATCGGGCCAACTCGTCCTCTTTCAACTCCCGGGCACGTTGCGTCGGGTCAATCCCCGCGTCGTGGCAAAGCGTTCGGGCCGTCTTGGGCCCCACGCCGTACAAGTACGTCAGCGCCACCACGGTGGGACGGTTATTCGGAATATCAACACCCAACAAACGCGGCATATTTTAGCACTCCCACTTGCTGCTGCTCGATTAGGTATCGAGCCAGGAACCCCCTCTATCGGCCAGGCCAGCTCACCAAAGGCGACGACCACATGGCGAAGCACTCAACCGACCGACCCACGCAACCCCTAGCCCTGACGTTGTTTGTGACGCGGGTTTGTACACACCACATAGACGACCCCCTGTCGGCGGACGATCTTGCAGTTCTCACAGATTCGCTTCACACTGGCACGTACTTTCATGGCAGCTACACAATCGATTATCTTCTGGGGGACAAAGCGCTTTAGTATAGTCGGTCCCCGGGCGACCACACAAGGGCCGCTGGAAAAGTTTCTTTGGGTTTCGGCGCACTTTGTGCTCCAACCCGCCTCAGAGCCGTCGCTACCCGGCATTTTCTTGCTATCTTACGTAAACTACCAGCTCTCCCCGTTGGGACCCGCAGTCAGGACTTCCACGCCCGACTCGGTAACCGCCACTGTATGTTCGAAATGGGCACTGGCTCGGCCATCGGCGGTCGCCTGTGTCCAGTGATCCGCGCGAGTGCGGACTCGTTTGGTACCCAAATTGACCATCGGCTCGATGGCAATGACCAGCCCGGGGACCAGCCGAAAATCGCTGCCACGGCCGCTGACGAAGTTGGGAACCTGGGGGTCTTCATGCATCTCGCGTCCGATTCCATGGCCCACGAACGCCTCGACAACGGTCATTTCACCCTTCTTCACCAGGGCTTCCATCGCGGTCGCCACCTCATACCATCGGCTACATGCCTCCATTTGCTCGATGGCCAACTCCAAAGTTGCCCGAGTTACGTCGAGCAGCCGCTGTATTTCAGGTTCGACTCGGCCGACCGGATGGGTCACGGCCGCATCGCCGCACCAACCGTGGATGCGGCAACCGGTGTCGATGCTGACGATGTCCCCCTCGATCAGTTCTCTTGGCCCGGGAATTCCGTGAACGACCTCTTCGTTGATCGAGATACAGGTAACAGCGGGAAACGGGACATGCCCCGGCACTCCCTTGAACAGGGGGGCTGCTCCATGCTCTTCAAAAAACTGTTCGACGGCCGCATCCAACTCGGCGGTGGTCACGCCGGGGCGGATCATCGCGGCAGCCACCTGGTGGGCCTGCCAGACGAGCAGGCCCGCCTTGCGCATCTGAGCAATTTCCCTGGGCGACTTGAGGATTTCCACGCCTTCGGCTCCTGACGCCCGTCTGCCACGTCACCCGAGAGATTCTCTCCCTTTGGGAATTCGGACAAGAGGGGAACGGTTTCGCAATGATGTCAATCGGCGAATGGGACCAAAACGTTCTTGGCCCGCTGGAAGATCTCTTCGATTGTACCCAGCCCGTCAATACTCTTCAGCAGATCGCGATCGGTGTAGTAGGCCAACAGCGGCTCGGTCTGCTTGCGATAAGCGACCAGCCGTTGGCGGATGACGTCGGGGGTATCGTCGGCCCGACCTCGGCCGGCCAGCCGATCGAACAGCTCTTCCTCGGGCACCTGCAACTCGAGGACAACGTTCAGCGGCGTCCCCTTCTCGGCGAGCATCTTGTCCAATGCCTCGGCCTGGGCAATGGTCCGGGGGAAGCCGTCCAGGAGGTATCCGGCTTGACAATCGGGCTGAGCGAGCCGCTCGGCAATGATGCCGACGATGATGTCGTCGGGCACGAGTTCTCCGGCCGACATATACTTATCGGCTTGGACGCCGACTTCGGTTTTCGCATCGCGCGCGGCCCGAAGCATATCGCCGGTCGAGAGGTGGGCCATCTGGAAGGTCTCGATCAGCCGCTCGGCTTGCGTACCCTTCCCGGCTCCGGGAGGTCCGATGAAAACGATCCGCATGAAATCAATCCTCCGAAAATACCCCGGCAGGCGGGGCGAATCGACGGCGGGAGCGATGGGGACGGCCAGAACGAGCCTCGCTACTTTTCCAACAACCCGCGATAGTTTCGCATCACTAGGTGGCTATCGATCTTCTGCACCAGATCGAAGGCTACGCTGACGGCGATCAACAGACCGGTCCCGCCGTAGAAGCTGGCCACGGAGTAGCTAACTCCCGGCATCTGGGAGGAGATGATCGTGGGGATAATCGCGACCAGCGCGAGGAACCCGGCCCCGACGTAGGTAATTCGCACCATAACCTTTTCCAGATAGTCGGCCGTTCGCTTGCCGGGTCGGTAACCGGGGATGAAGGTGCCGTAGTTTTTCAAGTTGTCGGCCATATCCTTCGGATTGAACGTAATGGCCGTCCAGAAGTAGCAGAAGAAGTAGATCATTCCCACGTACAGGAAGTTGTAAATGAACCCCCCGCCGCGTTGGAAAGACTCATTGAGGGAATTGAAGATCTGCGACCATGAATACCACGCGTCACCTGCCCCCGGGGGGACCTTCGCGGAAATGAAGCGGAAGGCCATCGAGGGGAACAACAATAGGCTGCTGGCGAAGATGATCGGCATGACGCCGGCCTGATTGACCCGCAACGGCAGGTATTGGCGATTTCCGCCGAAGACGCGCCGTCCGCGGACATGCTTCGCACTTTGGGTGGGGATACGGCGCTGGCCTTGTGTGATAAACACGACGCCGAAGACGACCCCCACGAATATGATGGCCAATACGAGCAGGGTGTCGACGCCGACAGAACCGCGTCCCGCTCCAAGTCCGATGCCGTCTTCGACCATGGGCTTGATTAGGCTCCAACCGGCCATTGGCATTCGGGCAAGGATTCCGGCCATAATCAGCAGGCTGATGCCGTTACCGATGCCGTACTCGTCGATCTGCTCGCCGAGCCACATCAGGAAGACGGTCCCCGTGGTCATCGTTAAGACGGCGGTCAATCGCCAGCCGAAGGCCAGGCTTCCGGCGTCGTTGAGGAACTCGGGATTCTGATGGACGAATCCGGCGCCCACGAGATACCCCACATAGAACCAGCTTTGCATGAAGCAGATGGCCACGGTGGCGTATCGGGTATACTCGTTGATTTTCTTTCGCCCGCTTTCACCCTCCTTTTTTAATCGTTCCAACGGGGGCCAAACGCTGCCGAGGAGTTGGAAGATAATCGAGGCGGAGATGTAGGGCATAATCCCCAGGCCGAAGATCGTTGCCTGGCTAAGGTTACTGGCGCTGAAGACGGCCACCTGTTCCATCAGGTCACCCAGCCCGCTCGTATCACTCTTGAAGTGCTGCGACATTTTCTCGGTATCGATAACCGGCAGAGGGATCTGCCAGCCGACCCGATAGATGGCCAGGAACATGAGCGTCAGGAGGATTTTCTGGCGCAGCTCAGGGATCGTGAAGACGACACGAATCTTTTCCCACATTACTCGATTCGCCTCTTAGTAGGGAGAATGACCAAGCTTGTCATCCGTTATTCGCAATCGGTCATTTACTCTTTTGCTTGTTCTTCACGACGGGCGCCTTGCACGGCAGCACGGTGGTCTGTCCGCCGGCTTTCTCGATTTTCTCGATTGCCGAACGGCTGAACCGATGGGCGGAGATCTTCAGCTTCTTGGTCAGATCTCCGTTACCGAGTACCTTCAACAGATCGTAGCGACCCTTGGCGAGGTTTTTCCCCTTCAAGGTTTCGGGCGTGACCTCGGCTCCGTCGTCGAAGTGTTTATCGAGGTCTTCCAGGTTGACAATCGCGACGGTCAGGGCGAAGCGGTTATTGAATCCTCGCTTGGGGATTCGCCGGACCAACGGCATCTGGCCACCCTCGAACGTTGGGTGGACGGAGTAACCGGCCCTGGAACGCTGGCCCTTATGGCCTTTGCCGGCGGTCTTTCCGTGTCCGGAGCCGATGCCGCGGCCGATCCGCCTGCGCCGTTTGTTCTTCTTGATTCCGCGATGGACGTCGTTCAGATTCATGAGAGCGAAACTCCCCGCAACCGCTCGACTTCACTCTTGGAGCGAAGTTCCTGCAAGGCGCCGATGGTGGCTTTGACCAGATTCAATGGATTGTTGGTGCCGAAGCTTTTGGTGAGGATATCGTGGATACCGCAGGCTTCGCAGACGGCTCGAACCGCAGCGCCGGCGATCACACCGGTCCCCGGTCCGGCCGGAACGAGTATCACTCGGGCAGCGCCGTAGTGTCCGTTGACGGTATGGGGGATCGAAGTGCCTTCCACGGCGATGGGGACCAAGCTTCGGCTGCCGTCCTTGACGGCTTTCTCGACCGCGGGGGGGACCTCGTTGGCCTTGCCATATCCCCAGCCGACCTTCCCCCGTCCGTCGCCGATGACCACGAGGGCCGCGAAGCTGAATCGCCGGCCGCCCTTGACCACGGCCGCACATCGCCGGATCTTGACGACCTTCTCGATCAGATCGTTATGTGTTGAGTCATTAGCCATGTTTGTTGTTCGTTGTGTTAGTGGTCCTAGAAGACTGAATGGTCCTAGAAGACAAGTCCGGCTTCTCGGGCGGCATCGGCCAAAGCGGCGACGCGGCCATGATACTTGTATTCTCGGCGGTCGAGCGCGACTTCTTTGATTCCCGCCTCGAGGGCCCTCTGTGCGATCACCTTGCCGACCGCGGCGGCCGCGTCTTTATTGCCGCCGTAGGAAAGCTCGCCGCCGACTTCCTTGTCCAGTGAACTGGCGGATGCAAGCGTTCGGCCCTGCAGATCGTCGATGACCTGGGCGTACATATGTTTGTGGGTGCGGAAGACACTCAACCGCGGCCGAGTCGCATCGCGTTTCACTCGATTGCGAACGCGATATCGGCGCCGCTGCTGTTGTTTTCCGACTTGCTTTTCGTGTTTCATCGTTCCACCTACTTACTTCACCATTCCGGCTACTTACTTCACCATTCCGGCTGCTTACTTCACCATTCCGGCTGCTTACTTCACCATTCCGGCTGCTTACTTCACCATTCCGGCTACTTCACCATGGCCTTACCCTGCTTACGCCGGACGGCCTCGCCCATATAGCGAATCCCTTTTCCCTTGTAGGGTTCGGGTTTTCGCAGGGAGCGAACTTCCGCGGCAAATTGGCCAACCATTTGTTTGTTGATACCGCGAACGATAATGTGCTGCTGATCGGGGACGGCCACTTCGATCCCGTCGGGGATGGGGACGTGCAACTCGTTGGCGAATCCGACTCGCAGTTGTAGTTCTTTTCCTTCCACGGCGGCCAGGTACCCGACGCCGTGGATCTCGAGGCGTCGCTCGTATCCCTCGACGACGCCGACGACCATATTCTGGATCAATGCCCGGGTGAGCCCGTGCAGCGCGCGGCTCTCGCGTTGATCGTTATGCCGCGCGACGATCACGCACTTGGTCTCCGGGTCGAAGGTAACGTCGATTTCCGGCCGATGTTCCCAGTCGAGTTTGCCCAAGGGGCCTTCGACGGTGATCGTTCGGTCGGCGATCTGGACCTTGACTTTGTCGGGGATCTCGACGGGTTTCTTTCCGATCCGGGACATGTCCGCTTGCCTTCAAGGTAGGTTTATTGACGAATTGCAGTTACCAAACTTCGCACAGAACTTCGCCGCCGAGCTTTCGCTGTCGGGCTTCGCGATCGCTAATCACGCCACGGCTAGTGCTGATCACACAGATTCCCAGCCCGCCGAGGACGGGTTTCATGTCGGACGCACCGCTGTAAACGCGGCGCCCCGGCTTGCTAATCCGGCGAATTCGCTGGATCACACGTTCTCCATTGGGGCCGTATTTCAGGTGGACCCGCAAATGGCTAACCGGCGTGTCTTCTATCTCTTCCCATTCCCAGATATAGCCTTCGCGCTTGAGGACTTCCGCCAGCCCGCGCTTCACCTTGGAAAGGGGCATGTCGACGTGAGGCCGCTCAACGCGCACCGCGTTCCGGATGCGAGTCAACATATCGGCGATGGGGTCGGTCATCATGAGGTTGGGTGTCCCTTTACCAACTGGCCTTCTTCACACCGGGGATCAGTCCTTCATCCGCGAGGTTACGGAAGCAGATCCGGCAGATTCCGAACTTCCGATACACGGCCCGCGGCCGCCCGCAGATCTTACATCGCCGTTCCAGGCGAGAACTGTATTTCGGCGTACGAAGCGCCTTGGCAATTTTCGATTTGCTTGCCATGCGAAATAATCCCTAGGTCTTTCGTGTTGACCGCGTGTCCGTATTATGTCTCTTAGTCAGCCTTCGGCGAGTCGTCCGGTCGCATGGGCATTCCCAATGCTCGCAGCAACTCGCGGGCTTCGCTATTGCTATCCGTACTAGTCACCAGCGTGACATCCATTCCTTGAGGCCGGGTATACTTGTCCGGATTCAACTCGGGGAAGACGACCTGCTCGGTCAGACCGATGCTATAGTTACCGCGTCCGTCGAAGGCTTTGGGGTTGAGACCGCGAAAGTCTCGCACTCGGGGGATCGCGATGGACACCAGCCGATCGAGGAACTCGTACATCCGTTTGCCACGCAACGTCACCTTACAGCCGATCGGCATTCCCTCTCGGAGTCGGAAATTGGCGATCGATTTGCGAGACAACGTGATGATCGGTTTCTGCCCGGAGAGCAAGGTCATTGCACTGACGGCCTCTTCGAGGTGTTTCTTTTCACCGATCGCGCTGCCGACGCCCATGTTGACGACGATCTTCTGAAGCCTCGGGAGCGAGAGCCGGTTCTTTCGACCAAGCTTCTCGGCCAAGGCCGGGAGGATCTCGTTATTGTATCGTTCTAATAATCGTGGCGTCATTTTCTTATCCGACTAGATTCGTCTCGTCCGGCGAAATGTGGGGTGGGCCCTATTTCTTGGCGTAACGGGTCTTCGGCGGGGCAATCTGGCCGTTGGCCGCTCCGCACTTCTTACAGAACCGTTCTTTCGATCCGTCGTCCAGATAGCGAACTCCCAACCGTGTCGGCGAGTTGCACCCACCGCAGATCAGCGCCACGTTGGACGCGGCGACGGGCATCTCGATCGAGAGCCGCCCCCCCTGCGGGTTTCGCTGGCTGCGCCGGACGTGTTTGTACACCCGGTTGATTTGCTCCACGACCACCTTATCTGTCTCGTGGTCCACACGGAGCACTCGACCGGTCGTGCCGCGATCGTCGCCGGTTATTACTTGGACGGTGTCGTCTACTTTAATCCACATCAGACCACCTCGCTGGCGAGGCTGACAATTTTCATGAAATTTCGTTCTCGCAGCTCGCGGGCAACCGCTCCGAAGATACGGGTTCCGCGAGGGTTCTTATCGGTATCGATGATGACCGCGGCGTTGGTGTCGAACCGAACGTAACTACCGTCTTGGCGTCGCGTCGGTTGCTTGCAGCGGACGATCACCGCACGGACCACGGTCCCCTTCTTCAATTCGGCTCCGGGAATCACACTTTTCACACTACAGACAATGATATCTCCGACCCCGGCGGTACGCCGGCGGCTTCCTCCGAGCACCTTGATGCACATCAGTTCCTTGGCCCCGGTGTTATCGGCCACGGCAAGTCGGGTTTGCATCTGGATCATGGTAACTGTCCTGGTTGAACTCTCAGCTGAACTCTCAACTGAACTCTCAGCTTCCTTCGGCTTCGGCCTTCGCAGCGGCTCGCATGGCCGCCAAATCGATCAGCCGGCCCTTTTCTATGACGCGAACCAACTCCCAACGCTTCATCTTTGATCGGGGGCGACTCTCGACGATCTCGACCGTATCGCCCATTCCCGAATCGTTATTCTCATCGTGAACGTGACAGACTGTCCGCCGCCGCAGATACTTTCCATACTTCGGGTGCTTGATCAACCGGGAGATCTCGACGCGGCGAGTCTTGGTCGCCTTGTCGCTGGTGACCACCCCCATGGCGTTTCTCTTGGGCATGCTCTTAATCCTCGGTCTGTGTTGGCGTTGCCGCGGCCGCTGCCAAGTCGCGCTGGCGCTGGATGGTCATAATCCGTGCGACCAGACGGCGATTCTTGCGGATTTCGCTCGGAGCATCAAGCCGTTCCGTCTGCGACTGAATCCGCAGGCGGAACAGGTGGTCGGTCGTGTCTTTCAACGTCACGACCAACTGCTCGTCGCTCATTTCTCGAAGTTCGGCTGCCTTGGTCATCGTAAGTTTCTCGACTAAACGTTATTACATAGGGCGTCGCCGCAAGAAGCGAACCCGTACTGGCATCTTGTGGGCCAACCGCGTAAAGCAAAGTCGGGCCGCTTCCTCCGACACGCCGCCAATCTCGTACATCACGGTCCCCGGCTTGACCACCGCGGCCCAATAGTCGGGTTCCCCTTTCCCCTTGCCCATACGGGTTTCCAGGGGAATCGAGGTGATTGGCTTGTGGGGAAAAAGTCGCACATACAGTCGGCCTTCAGAGCGCAGGTACTGCTGCGCCGCGATACGACCGGCTTCAATGGTCGCCGCGGAGATCCAGCCACCCTGAACGGTCTGCAGGCCGAAATCGCCGAAGACGACCCGATTGCCGCGTGAGGCGCTACCTTTTATACGACCTCTTTGGCTTTTTCGGTGCTTGACCCGCTTCGGCATCAGCGCCATCGGTCTGGTCCTCGCTAAACATACCCTGGTTTACCCACACTTGAATCCCGATGTGGCCCTGGGCGATTTTTGCTTCAGTGAATGCGTAGTCGATCTTGGCTTGCAACGTAGAAAGCGGGATCGACCCGGAAATCTGCTTCTCGCGGCGGGCCATTTCTGCCCCGCCGAGCCGGCCAGCCAGTTGGATCTTAATCCCCTTGGCGCCGGCTTCCATTGTCTGTTCCATAGCCCGCTTCATCGTCCGGCGGAAACCGGACCGCTTGGTTATCTGCTCGGCGATATCGTCGGCCACCAGTTGGGCGACCAATTCCGGGCGACTGATTTCTTCGATCTTGATATTGATTCGCCGCCCCGTGCGGTCTTGAAGTTCCTTCTGCAACTCTTCGACTCGCTCTCCCTTACGCCCGATCAATACACCGGGGCGAGCGGAGAACAGGATTACTTTGACTTCATCGCGCGTCCGTTCGATCTCGACCTTGGCGACCGCCGGGTACATCGGCTTGCCGGTCCGGTCCTTACGGCCTCGGATGAAGCCGCGGATCTTGTAGTCCTCGACCAAGAGTTCAGCGAACTCCTTCTTCGAGGCATACCACCGGCTCTTCCAGCCGAGCGTAATTCCCGTGCGAAATCCGGTAGGGTTGACTTTCTGGCCCATACTTCTACTCCAAAGCCAAGTGGATGTGCGACATCCGCTTTTTGATAATTGCCGCCATTCCGCGGGCCTTCGGCCTCATTCGCCGCTGCATTGGCCCCTGGTCCACGTGTACGTCGACCACCATCAAGTGGTTGATATTCGTTGCCCGACGGTCTTCGGCGTTGGCCAACGCGCTCTTGAGCACCTTCTCGAGCATCCGCGCCCCACGATTGGGCTGATACCGCAAGATGTCCAGGGCCTCGTCGGCGAACTTCCCACGAATCAAGTCCGCCAAGGGGCGAACTTTTCGCGGGCTAATCCTCGCGAATCGATGAGCTGCCTTGTAAGCCATGGTGCTTCCCTCAACAAACGTCACTGGCCTTGCGCCGTGGTTCGACCTAATTGTCCATCCGGGCGACGACCGCCCTGGACGAGTTTCCTTACCGTTTTCCCTTGCCACCGTGCCCGCGGAACGTCCGCGTGGGGGAAAACTCTCCTAACTTATGTCCGACCATCTCTTCAGTCACGAAGACCTTCAAGTGGTGTTTTCCGTTGTGGACCATAAAGGTATGCCCGACGAACTCGGGGACCACGGTACACGCCCGAGCCCACGTCTTGATCGGCTCCTTTGTCCCGGCCTCGTTCTGCTTCTCTACCTTGAGGTAGAGTCTTGGATCGACGTACGGACCCTTTTTGAGCGACCTTCCCATGACTATACCTTCAATTGTCCATAACGTTTCGACCGTCGCCGCCGGACGATGGCCTTGTTCGACGGTTTGTGTTTCTTTCGTGTAGCCCCACCCTTGGTCGGCTTGCCGGTCGGCGAGACCGGATGGCGCCCACCCTTGGTACGACCTTCTCCACCACCGTGGGGATGGTCGACCGGGTTCATCGCGGTTCCGCGGACGTGTGGTCGACGTCCGAGCCACCGTTTGCGTCCCGCCTTGCCGAGCACAATTGCCATGTGATCGGAGTTGCCGATCGTACCGATGGTTGCGCGACAGGCTGACGGCACGCGGCGAATCTCGCCACTGGGCAGGTTAATCTGGGCCCAATTGGCGTCCCTCGCGGCCAAGCTTGCCCGAGTTCCCGCCGAACGGCACAGCACGCCGCCGCGGCCTGCCTGTAGCTCGATGCTGTGAACATCCATTCCCAAGGGGATCTTCGACAATGGCATACAGTTTCCCACGGTCGGCGGTGCATCGGGGCCGCTTTCGACCTGATCACCCGCCTCGAGGCCCTCGGGGGCCAATATATATCGTTTTTCGCCGTCCACGTAATGCAACAGGGCGATCCGAGCGCTGCGGTTCGGGTCGTACTCGATCGAGTGGACGACCGCCGGGACCGCGTCCTTGTTGCGGCGGAAGTCGATCTGGCGATAAGCTCGCTTATGGCCACCGCCACGATGACGGATCGTGATCTTTCCCTGGTTATTCCGACCGCCTGTTCGGCGTTTCGGCCCGACCAGTTTCTTATTCCGCTTGACACCCGGGGTCAGCTCGGCAAAATCGCTGACGGTGGCCCCACGGCGGCCCGGAGTGGTCGGCTTGTATCGGCGAATTCCCATGGCTTGTTGCCGGCTGTTAGTTATTTGGAGTCGTTAAGCAGTAGTTCGTTATCAGCAGTTACGTCAAGACTAGAAGAAGTCGATGCGATGTTCGGGATCCAGGGTAACAATCGCCTTCTTCCATGCTTTGGTGGTTCCCCAGCGGAATCGGGTCCGCCGCGGCTTCCCTTTGCGGTTTTGTGTATTCACTCGGACGACCTTCACGTCGAACAGTTCCTCGACCGCTCGACGGATATCGTCTTTTCCCGCCATCCGATTCACCTCGAACGCATAGGCGTTGTACCGGCTGGCTTTGTGCATCCCCTTCTCGGTCACCAGCGGTCGCAACACGATCTGGTGCGGTTTCAATTCGATATTATTTCTAGTTGCGTCTTTGGCCATGGGCCCATTTTCCTCGTTCTCAGGAAGCCTGCTTGGCGGACACGGCCTTCTCGCGGAAGGCGTCCAGGGCCGAAGTCGTCAGCAGCAGCCGCACCGGGCACAGTACGTTCAGGGCGTTTAACTCCGCCACCGGAATGACCGTCACACCCGACAGATTGCGGATACTCTTGTAAATGTTCACGTCATATTCGGCCACCGCAACCAACAGCGTCTGGCCGGCGATCTTCAATGCTTCGAGGATTTTGGCCATCTCTTGGGTCTTCGGCGCGTCGAACTGCAAGTCGTTGATCAGCGTCACTTCGTCGTCGACAATGCGCGACGCGACGGCCATTCGGGTAGCCAACCGCACCGCCTTCTTAGGCATCCGATAGGAGTAATCCCGGGGTCGCTTCGCGAAGATATGGCCGCCACCCCGGCGGACACCACTTCGACGGGACCCGGCTCGGGCGTTCCCGGTACCCTTCTGCCGATACATCTTAGCAGTCGAACCACTCACCTCCGCGCGACTCTTGGTCTTGGCCGAACCCTGCCGACGATTGGCCTGGTACATCACCACGGCATCGTGCAACAACTGCTTGTTGATGCGCGGCGCCAGCACGGCCGGGTCGATCTCGTACTTCTCGACCTCGGTTCCGGTTCGATCGTATACAGGCAAACTGACCATAGTCCCGATTTCCTACTATCCCAAAATTCCTACTTCTTCGGCCGCTACTTGAGCTTATTGGTCTGGCGGATAATCACATAGCCGCCGTTCGGACCGGGGACCGCCCCGCGAACCAGCAGCAAGTTGTTTTCCGCGTCAACGCGAACCACTTTGAGGTTCCGGGCCGTGCAACGGGCATTTCCGTAGCGACCGGGCATCTTTCGGCCCTTGAACAGCCGCGAGGGCGACGCACTGCAGCCAGCGTCTCACAT
>SDBT01006045.1_pt1 | contig 20213 bp, 13 predicted proteins | sample 2277101 | NCBI WGS metagenome assembly SDBT01 (sample SAMN10404973, study PRJNA504765) | marine sediment metagenome | isolation source: marine sediment core GS10_PC15, 103 cmbsf | place: Arctic Ocean: Southern Knipovich Ridge | collected 2010 | reverse complement strand
TAAGATGCTCGTTTTCCATCAGGAATTTTATTGCTGCGACTTCGTCTTCAAGATGTATCCACGAGAACCATTGCCTGCCGCTGCCGAGGTGCCCGCCGAGAAAAAATCGAAATGGTTTTACGATTTTTGCAAAAGCCCCTCCATCCCGGCCGAGAACGACTCCCGTGCGGATAACCGCGCACCGGACGCCCAGTTTTTCGATTTCTTCGGCGGAGCTTTCGATGTCCCGGCACACACTTGCAAGAAATCCTTCGCCCGGCGGCGAATCTTCATCGAACGATTCATCTAAACTCAAGCCGTACCAACCGATGGCCGAGGTTTGAATTACGACTTTCGGCTTATTCTTTATCTGCTTTATGGTCTCGATTACGGCGCTGATTGCGTCAAGTCTGCTCTGCAGGATTCGAGACTTTCTTGCCTTATTCCAGCGGCCTGAGGCGACATTTTCGCCGGCCAGATTTATTATGGCATGTGCTCCATCGGCTTCTTCGGCCCAGCCGGAGGCTGTCTTTGCATCCCATAGCACGACTTTGGCCAGATCGCCGATGGATTTGCGGGCAGATTCGATATTGCGTGATAGTGCAATAATTTCGTAATCTTTATAAAGTGCTTTGCACAATGCCCTTCCTATAAATCCTGTCGCTCCTGTTATTACCACTCGCATAGTATCACCTTCTAATATGTTTTTTCCAGTTCCTGGATTTTTTTCACGTAAGCGTCAGCATTAAATTTTCTTTTAAGTCCTGCCATTAATGATATACATGTAATCATCGGAAAAATCAAATTGTTTGACAAAGTGCGGCCTTTTACTATATTTGCAAGTAAGTGTATATTAGGAACTTTCGAAGTTAGGAGACCAAACGATGAACGAGACGAAGATTTCAATAGGTGTGCGATTAAGGGCGTATGTTTTATCAGTCAGGTGGGTAGCAATTTTGGCGATTCTCACCGTGTTTTTGGCGTCATCAAGCTCCTATGCGAACAGAGGCGGTTCATCGGGGCGAAAAATCCCGGTCATCTTCGATACCGACATCTGTGACGACATCGATGACACGTGGGCGCTGGCTTTGCTCCTGCAATCTCCCGAGTTCGATGTTAAACTGATTACTACCGCAGTCGGCAACACACAATCAAAAGCAAAGACTGTGGCAAAATTCCTGCAAACCGTCGGCAGGGCGGATATCCCCATCGGCATCGGCGTACAGCAGCACAAAGGGCGCCATCGACAGGATGCGTGGGCAAAAGACTACGAGCTGTCATCGTATCCCGGCACGATTTATGACGATGGCGTTCAGGCTTTGATCGATACGATTATGAAGTCCCGCAAGCGGATAAAGGTGATCGCCGTAGGTCCGTTGCCGAACATCGCCGCAGCGCTGGACCGCGAGCCTCGGATAGCCGAGAAATCGCAATTTGTCGGAATGCACGGCAGCGTTCGGCTGGGGTACGGGGGCAGCAAGAAGATCAGCGCCGAATACAACGTCAGGGCCGATGCCAAGGCTTGCCAAAAGGTCTTTACGGCGCCGTGGCCAATCACAATTACCCCGCTGGATACGTGCGGCCTGGTCCGGCTAAAGGGCGACAAATACCAGAAGGTGCTGAAGAAGAACAGCCCTGTCACGCGGGCGCTGATCGAGAACTATCGCGCATGGCAAAAACAGGGATTGCGTAACAGCAACAAGGACCTCAGCGAAGCCGAGCTGAACAAGCGAACCGATCAAAAGATCAGTTCGAGCAGCTCGACTCTTTTTGACACGGTGGCGATTTACCTGGCGATGACGTCGGAACTGGTCAAGATGGAGAAACTCCCAATAAGAGTAGACGACGAGGGCTACACAAGAATCGACGACAGCGCCAAAGTAATGAAGTGCGCCACGGCGTGGAAAGACCTGGGCGCTTTCGAAGATTACCTGGTCGACAGATTAATAAAATAGGAAATTGCGATTTAATCAAAGAACGTTTAGTATAAGGAGCTAAGATGGAGAAAGATGCACCAAAAATAGCTGTAGTCGGCAGTTCCAATATGGACCTCGTGGTAAAATCAAACAGGATACCGGCAGTGGGCGAGACGATTCTGGGGGGAGATTTCATAATGGTGCCCGGCGGCAAGGGCGCCAACCAGGCGGTGGCGGCCGCCAAATTGGGGGCCGAAGTATTCTTCATAGCTAAATTGGGTGAAGATATATTTGCAGAGCAGTCGCTTGACAACTTCAAGAAAGAGACAGTCAACACAAAGCATGTTATCCAGACCGGCGAAGCTCCTTCAGGAGTGGCTTTGATTTTGGTTGACGACGGGGGCAACAACCTGATTGTCGTGGCCCCGGGAGCGAATCAGACGTTGCTTCCGGCGGATGTTAAGAGGGCCGAATCGGACATTGCAACGTGCGGTGCGGTGGTCGCCCAGTTGGAGGTGCCGTTGGAGACGATAGAATGTGCGGCCAAAATGGCAAACGACCTGAAGGTGCCTTTTGTTCTGGACCCGGCGCCGGCAAGAGAGCTTGGCCCGGAGCTGCTCAGCATGGTGGACGTGCTGACGCCCAATGAAACCGAAGCGCAGATTCTTACCGGAATAGAGGTGACAGATGAAGAATCCGCGCGTGCGGCGGCAAAGAATCTCTTGGAACGCGACATAAAGGCCGTTATTCTGACCTTGGGTGACAAGGGCTTTTTGCTGGCTGATAACGAACAAGCCCAATATGTTTCAGCCCAAAAGGTGAACGCAGTTGACAGTACGGCGGCAGGTGACGCTTTTACCGGCAGCCTGGCGGTCGGCATAGCCGAGAACAAGACGCTTATGGATGCCGCCTTGTTCGCCAATATTGTAGCGGCCTTATCCGTTACCAAGATGGGAGCACAGTCCTCGATGCCTACGCCTCAGGAGGTAGAGAGCTTTATGAACAGGTGAGTAGTATTCAAGCTCACATAACATTACAGTTTTCGAGAATAGGAGATTTCAAAATGGTAATTATCCAATCTTACTCCCTGGCAGTGATGATGTGCGTCGTAACCATGCTCTGCTGGGGGTCATGGGCTAATACCCAGAAGCTGGCCAGCAAGGAGTGGAAGTTCCAACTATTTTATTGGGACTACTGTATCGGCGTTGTTCTGCTGTCGTTGATTGCGGCATTGACTATGGGGAGCATGGGCTCAACCGGCAGGGGATTCGTGGTAGACTTGAAACAGGCGGCTGGCGCAGCTTTGGCATTTGCCTTTCTGGGAGGCGTGGTGTTCAACCTGGCCAATATCCTCCTGGTAGCCGCTATCGATATTGCCGGTATGTCGGTGGCCTTTCCGATCGGTATCGGCATCGCCCTCGTTGAAGGAGTCATCATCAACTACATCCTGAAACCCCAGGGAAATCCGATTCTGCTGTTTATCGGTGTCGCCGCTATCGCCGTAGCTATTGTTATTGACGCTCTTGCATACAAGAAGTTAGCCAGTGGGCAGCAGAAGACAACGACTAAAGGAATTATCATATCAGTCGTTGCCGGCGTATTGATGGGCCTGTTCTACTATTTAGTGCAACGGGGCGTGGTCAGCGACTTTGTGAATCCTGAAGCCGGTAAGATGGGACCGTACGCCGCCGTCTTTATCTTCTCACTGGGCGTTTTCCTCTCCAGTTTTATATGGAATACCATCGTGATGGCCAAGCCTTTCGTTGGCGAGCCGGTTCCTATTGGCGACTACTTCAGCAAAGGCAACGTCCGGCTCCATATAATAGGCATTCTTGGAGGTGTCATCTGGTGTATAGGAATGTCGGTGAACTTCGTGGCATCGGGCACGGCCGGGCCGGCGATTTCCTACGGCCTCGGTCAGGGAGCAACAATGGTAGCTGCGCTCTGGGGCGTCTTTATCTGGAGGGAGTTCAAATCCGCCCCGGCGGGTACGAATAAGCTGCTCAATCTAATGTTCGTGTTCTATGCAATAGGTTTAAGCTTGATCATTACAGCAAGACTTGTCTGACGATTAGCTCTTGCCGAGATCGGTTTAATTGGTGAGAATGCGGCCGGGGCTCGGTGGTAAGCTTATTCTTCGGCGTACTAATTATTGCCGTCTTAGGGATCGGTCTGGCTCAGATCGGGGCACAGGAATCGACCAAGCGTCTTATCACAGGCTGCGTTATCGTCGCGGCCGTAATCCTGACCATTGCCGTCACCGAATCCGCAAAAGGGAAAATTAAAAACAAAGTTGTGGAATCCCATGGGGATGACTTGTTTTATTTCGCATTTTAATTATTGCTTTTTTTTGTTTTTATCAGGGAAAAGGGCCCGTTATTGGCGATTTTGCTTATTTAAAATACGTCCTATAATATATAACTTGACGCAATCAGCAAAACTCTGTATAATTACAGGTTAAGCTATCATAAATTAAATGCACGGAGCAAGACCATGCGTATAGTTGTGAAGCAAAAAGACGGCAATACCAAGCAATTCCATTTTACGCAGGGGCCTATCTCTATCGGCAGAGGGGCCGACAGCCATGTTTTTTTGCCTGACAAAGCAGTCTCAAGGAAACATGCCGTAGTCCACAGCACGGATGAAGGAAAATGGATGATCGAGGACATGGGCTCGTCGAACAAAACTTATCTAAACGACAAACCGATCGACAAGGCCGAAGTCAAACATGGCGATTGTCTGCGTATAACAGATTTTATTATCGACATCATGATGGAGGAAGAAGTCAGCAAGGAAATGCCGATTCATCCGGAGGATACGCTCCAACTCGAAGCTGCGCTGGCGACACCGAAGCACGAAACGATAGTACGAAGACCGGATGCCCAGCACGCGCCAGCCATGAGACTGGCTACCAGAAGGCTTACTGAGTTTTCAAAAGCGGCCGAAAGAATTTTCGATGCCGATGACCTCGATGGGCTGTTGTTGACCTTGTTAGATGTCATAATGGAGCAGTTCAATGCGTATCATGTTTGGGCTGCTTTGAGAAAGCAGCCCGCCGGCCCGATGATCTGTCACGCAGGCAAGAGAAGGGACGGCTCACCGGTTCAACTTAGCGAATTACAGCTCAGTGAGAAAATAACTCAAGCGGTTGAGAAGGGTCAGTTCTGTGTTCTGCCGCGAGTTTCAGCTCAAATGGAATCCAAAGAAAGAATACGCTCGGCAATGGTAGCATCTATCATACGTCCGACCGGCTGTTTCGGCGTGCTCTATGTCGACAACGCGATGGTGCACGAACACTACAGTCTTAGCGACCTGGACTATCTGATGCTTATTGCAATGAACACCGCCGCAATCCTAAAGAGATTTATGGATTAGCTCCCGAAATCCGGTCCGTCTTTTTCAAGCTTGATTTATCACTCCATTTCTGCTATGAGAAAGGCCTGAATATAATGGCTTTAAACTCATTAGTGAAGAATTTCGCGATGCGATTAAGCAGATTCACAATCTCGGCGCAGTTGGTGCATTTAACAGGTTTGGTTATTCTTCTTGTGCTTTCAGCAACGTTTGGCCTCTCGGCCGATGGAAAATCCACAGCCAGGGCTGCGAACGCGCCTCCCTGGGAAAGTCAGTACAAAATCAAGCCGGACGAGAAGGCCCGGCTAACTGCTGCCGATGTGGTAGGACCGGATGGAATTGTATACCCCAACTGGACAAAATGTGGGGTGCAGGGCGGGATTCCCGAGGTAAAAGCCGTCGCATCCATCGAGGATTTCGGCGCCAAGGCGGACGATAACGCCGACGACTCCGAAGCTCTTGCGAAAGCATGTCAGGCCGCAGGCGAAATGGGTGGCGGTGCGGTACTGCTGGGTGAGGGTATCTATTATATGGACCGCCCGGTGACGGTACGTCACGACAATGTGGTTATCAGGGGCAAAGGGCGCCAAAAGAGCCGTTTGGTCTTCCGGTATTCGATTCCTGAGACTGGCGTGGCTTTCTACAATCCATCTGCGGGCGGCCGGGTGGGAAGCAGCACAAGGCTTGAAATGCACTGCAAGCCTGCCGGCTTGAAAAAAATGACGATGAGCATCGACGATACGGTTGTTGGTACGTGGAGCCGGGGCCAACATTCGGGAAACACATTCGCATTTGCCGTATCCGGTCGCGATGCTGTCGGCAAAGTTCCGGATGGCAGGCACGTGTTGAGAGGTATCGCGGAGTACACCGATGGAACGAAACGCACGGGAGAAATTCCAATCGTTCTTGATTCGGCCTTTAACGATGTCGAGCCGGTCGCGGACGTGCGGGCGGCGATTACCTTCGCCGGCATCGGACCGGTCGGCAGAAAGCTGAAACTGGCAAGGGACGGCAAACGCGGCGACATGATGCTGGAGTTGGAAAGTACCTATGGACTCAAAGTCGGCGATTGTATCCTGATTGACGGGCCCGCAACCGAACGCTGGAAAAAGCTAACTAAAAACGCCTGCAAGTGGGGCTCGTATCGTTTCTACGAGGTCGTTATCAGTGACATCAGGAACAACACTGTTGCGATCAATCAGCCGCTGCGGATCGAGTTTCCCGTTATCGATGGCTCTTACGTGCAGAAAGTCGTGCCGATCCGGGGTTGTGGAATCGAATCTCTCACCATAGAACAGACGGAAGACCTTTGGATCAGCAGCGTTATTTTTTATCACGGATGGAATTGCTGGGCAAAGGGCGTGACCGTGAAAAAGTGCGGCCGCTTTCCCGTGTACGGCTCGATGGCCAAGTGGTGCGAAATCCGTGACTGTGTGTTCGACGACGCCTGGTTCAAGGGCGGCGGCGGTACGGCCTACACCGGATGGGACCGGTGCTGGGATTGTCTGATAGAAAACGTCGAGACGTTCAAAATGCGGCACGCGCCTCTTTTTCAATGGGCTGCGAGCGGCTGCGTCATTCGCAAAAGTGTTTTCCACGAGAGCGACGGCCAGTGGCATGCGGGATGGACGAACGAAAACCTTATCGAGCAGTGCGTAATCGAGTCCGTCCGGGGCCATGGAGGCTACGGCTACGGAATGTGGGCCTCGCCGCCGCAAGATGCGGCACACGGCCCGAACGGTCCGAGAAATGTAGTTTATAACTGCGACGTCAGCTCGGAAAGAGCGGGACTTTGGATGGGCGGCATGAACGAAAACTGGCTGATTCTTTACAGCCGTTTCATCGTGGATAACGGCCCGGGCGTCTCCGCCAAAACCGCCAGCTTCGACCACATTATTAAGGGCAACGTTTTCGTCCTCAAAGATAAAAAATCGCCGATGGTTCTGCTCGGCACGCCCGACTGCACAGGGATTGAGATAATCGGCAACAAATTATATGGAGGCAATGGTCGTTTTCTGGCCGGCCGGGGCAAGCCGGACGTAGTCAAAGACAACAAAGCCTTTCCACTCGACGATGTCCCAAGACCGGCTCCGAAGGTGCCGTCGATTTACGAATGGCAAAACAAGAAGTAAAATGATTTTGTACTTTAGCCGTCCCGAGTTGATATTAGGAGAATTTTATTATGGCAAGGAATTTAAATCGACGTGATTTTTTGGGATTAATGGCCGGCGGCATTGCAGCGTCGATGCTGCCCAACCATCCGGGCTGGAGTGCCGCTCAAAAGAAGCCGAACTTCGTTCTAATTTTCGCCGACGATCTTGGCTACGGCGACATCAGTGGTTTCGGCCTGAAAGAATCGCCCTTCGAGACGCCGAACCTCGATCGCATGGCCGCCGAGGGCGCCAAGCTGACCGATTTCTATGTGCCCACGCCTTATTGCGCCCCGTCACGAGCGACGATTCTGACCGGTCGCTACCCCTTTCGAAATGGTGTCGTGTTCAATCCTGCACCCGACTCGGGCATCAATGAGGTGAACCTGCCTCACTCTGAGATTACCATTGCCGAAGCGCTCAAAGATGCCGGCTATTCCAGCATTTGCATCGGCAAGTGGCACTTGGGCCACACGCTCAAATACCTGCCACGCCGACAGGGCTTCGATGAGTATTACGGAATCCTCTACTCAAATGACATGCGCCCGGTCCAGCTTGTCGAAAACGAGAAAGTCGTGGAATACCCCGTCGTCCAGGCGACGCTGACCAAGCGCTACACACAGCGGGCGCTTGATTTCATCGAGCGCAACGCCAAATCCGATCGTCCCTTCTTCCTCTACCTGCCACATGCGATGCCACACAAACCGCTGGCGGCCTCTGAGGATTTCTACACGCCGGATACACCTGATGATCTTTACGCCGATGTTATTCGTGAACTGGATTTCTCGGTTGGCCAGGTTCTTGAAAAACTCAAACAATTAGGGCTTGATGACAATACGTTTGTGATATTTACCTCGGACAACGGCCCGTGGTATGGCGGCAGTACCGGAGGACTTCGCGGTATGAAAAGCAAAACGTGGGAGGGCGGTCTTCGTGTGCCAATGATTGCCCGCTGGCCGGGGAAGATTCCTGCCGGTGTGGTCAACGGCTCACTGGCAGGCACAATCGATGTCTTGCCCACTATCCTCAAAGCCGCAGGTGTTGATGTTCCGCGAGACCGTATAATTGACGGCAAAGACATCTGGCCGTTATTGACTTCCGATCGTGCCGAGAGTCCGCACGAAGCAATTTTTGGGATGCAGGGCCCGAACTTGGTGACCGTCCGCAGCGGCAAATGGAGACTTCACGTCCGCTCGCCGGGCCCTGTGCCGAAGCGCAGTGCCGACTGGGTGGACCCGCGCGGGCCGGACGGTGTGACAATTATCGCTCCGTATGAGCAGGCCCGGCCCAGCGACTATCCGGGTGTGATTGGTGGTGACGGACCGAGGAATATGATGCTGTTCGACATCGAAGCCGATCCCTCCGAGCAGCATGACCTCAGTAAAAAACACCCGGACGTTGTCAAACGTCTCAAGGCCATCTATGACAAGACCCTCGCCGAAGTGCCTAAGTTCAAACCGCCGAAACGCTTCAAAAAGCTACGACGAATCACAGGGGGCGACCTTAACTACGGTAACTGATTGGTATCTCTCTTACATCCCGGAAACGTGGTAGCTCATAGGCTCAATTTCTTTGCCGTCGGTTAGGTGGAAGGATATTTCTCCGAAGTTGACCGTGACGGTGACACCGTTGCCGAACGTCGTTTGCTGGACGTTTCTGTTGGGTGTCAGGAAGCGGTGGTCGGTCATCTCGGCGTAGCCGACGGCGCGGGTGACGTCGCAGATATTCTTATAGCTTCGAGCGAAGCGGTCTTTGTATTGCTCCCATACCCGGCTGTCGAACATGAACATCGGGGCCGTGCCGTAAAGGATATTGAAAAGATCGCGTTTCTGCCACAGCGCGGGAAGTTTGTTATTGTAGTCGCCCCAGTACCACTGCGCAACGACGCAATCGTGATAAACCAGCTCCCAGAGCGGCAGCCTGTATTTGTGCCCCAACTGGAACTTGGCCACCCGCTCGGGGACCTCGTCCCAGAGTTTTCTCATATTTCGCCCTGCATCCGGGACGCGATACGGCCCGAGACTTAGCATACCCTCGAAGTAGTGTACGTACGGCACCGCCGCATCGTGTCCCGTCTCGCTTCCGGTGACCAGTTTGGCCTCCTCCGACATATAACGCAGCAGCTCCATCTTCCAGTGCCGGCTGTCGCTGCGGGTCATCGGATGGTTCGGATGATAGCATTCGCGCCATGATGAGGCTGTCGTAGTGTCAATAAAGCGACAACGATAAGCATGGGTCTTCAATTCGGCGGGCACGCGCTGTCGGGCGTGCTTAAGTGCCTGCCTGTCGCACAACACGCCGCATGGATACATCCCGCCATCTTTACCTTTAACTCGCCAGCCTTCACGCCGATTACCCTTGCTGTCGAGCATGAGATCGTCCGGCCAGCCTGCCTGGGTCCAGTCCGGATGCTGGCCGCGGAGCTTGTCTTTGACGACCTGCGGATCCATCAAATCCTGGTAAATGTCGTAACGGCTTGTCAGGACGCCGTCCATCTCGTTCATTGCTTTTATAATTTCCGGCGGCTTACGATTGCTCCAGAGGATACGGTTGATGCCGAGACTCCTGGCTTCACGGACAATCGCCAGAGCATCTTTTTCCCAGCACCAGATATTTACCGCCCCGATGAGCAGGTCCACGTTCGGATTCTCACGCCTTTTTTCTTCCAGCGTCTTGAGTTTACCGGTCTGTTTTGCGTATTGGCGATAACGCTTGCACATCGCAACGTGCCCGCCTTTGTCGAAGAAGACGTAGCGCAATTTCCGGGTATAGCCGAAGCGTTGTTTCTGTGACTCCCATTCCGGTGCGATGCAGAGCTTTCCGTCAAGTCGTCTTATTTGAATGGAGGCATCGTCGGGCGTTTCGATGATGGCCATATGCCCTTTCTGGCCGTCTGTCACCCCCCAGAAGGCCATACAGATACCATGTCCGCCGTATGCGATAAGCCGCCTTGTGTTGATTGTTTTATCTTCGACCGGATAGGAGATCCCTTCATTCATAGGTACCACAAGATACGTGCCGGGTTCCGTTACGAACGGATGCGGAAACCGAAGAGGCTGTTCGAGGCTACCTTCGGCTGTAAGCGTGACGGTGAACTCAGGACAATCCGGCTCCAATTGAAGGACCGTTTGGACATCCATTCCAGACGGCGCGTGGAGCAAGGTCATCTCGATACCATCCCCGACTTTTGCGCTTCGGAGTATTCCGCCTTCGGCTAAGGACTGTTGTCGCCAGTTCTGCCCTGTACGCTTGTCGGTTACCGATATGGTTGCATCCGCGGTATGAAGCGTCAAAGAGATCGCAGCATTGCTGATAGAGAGCGTCTCCGGCATATCTTTGGGGCGCATTTCCATCACGTTGCCCTCTTTCGCCAGCGAGAAATCATCCAGCCAGACCGTGGCGGGCCGATATCCGATCAGGCGGGGGCCGATTGCGACAACGTTCCGAGGGATCACAAACCTGGAGTGCATCAGATGCCAGTCACAGGGGCCTGCCACAGTGCGTCCGCCGAAAGTCCACTCAAGGGCCTTCCCTTTGTCGTCGTAAGTTATCACGCCGATAGTTGTGTTGCCCGTTCCCTTAATTTTCACCCATGCTTGAAGTGTGAAAAGGTCGCCGGGCTTGACATCAAGACGCTTCTCAGAACTGAAACTCCAATCCTCCGCACCCCGGTGCTCGATACGAACGGAATAATCTCCACCGTGCCGGACCTCTTTGTCCAAGACAGCTTCTCCTCGGCCAGGTTCTCTCGTCCACAACTCCGCCCAGCCCGACGCTCGACCTTGCTCGGTCTCTTCGAAGCCGCCGTTGGCCACGAGGTTGGCCGATGTCCCCTCACTGCAACAGTATAACGACAACACGGCGTACAACAGGATTGTTTTTCGGCAAGTGCTCATCGTCAAATGTCCTTCCTTGAGTGTCGAAGCTAATTACGTTTCTTTGCCTTTTCGATAACTTTGGCCAGCGAGACGGTAGCTCCGCCTTTTGCCTTGGATTCGTCGGCGGAGGACATAAAGGCAAAAACCTCAATCGTTTCTTCCTGAGGCACCGCGGCCTTTCCGGTTTTGAAGAACTTGATAATTTCGTCCACCAAAGGTCCGTAGCCGCCGTATTTGCCGCCTTCTATGATGCTCTTGGTGCCGAAGATCGTGACACCATAGCTGCTCTTGCCCGTTTTCAAACCTCGGTACGTGCCGATTCGTCCATCTTCCCAGATACCCACGACGAACTCGGAGCTTGGGGTTTGTACGCGTCGGACGCTCTGACAGCCGGTCCCCATGACGGTAAAGAGCATCTCGACGCCGTGCACGCCGTACCAATACAAGTCGGGGTGATGTTCTTCGATACTGCACGGGCTGAACACATCACACCCAAGCACCTCGCCGATTTCGTTTTTTTGCTTCATCTCGACAATAGCGGGAAAATAACGCAAGGATGAGCTGGACCAGCAGGGGACGTTGTTTTCTTTGGCGAGGCGGAATATCTCAAGCACATTCGCCAGATTTCCTGCCATTGGTTTGTCTATAAAAAGAGGTATTTTTGCCGCTATTACGGGCCTGGCCTGCTTAAGATGGGGCCTGCCGTCGACGCTTTCCAGCAGCACGCCGTCGACTTTCCGGCAAAGCTCTTCAATCGAATCGACGATTTCCACGCCGTACTTGTCACGAAGCTCTTCGGTGAATTTGTCAACGCGATTGGCCGAGGAGGGTATGTCCGGCGAACCGCCCGAATAGCCGGCGACGACTTTGCAGCCATAATTCTTTGCCGGGTCGTTGATGAACTTTGTAAAGGCCGTTACGTGGGAAGTATCCAGGCCGATCATGCCGATGCGAAAGACTTTTTGCTGGGCCTGAACATCGAGCGATGGTATCAGGAACATGGCCAACAGGGCGATTAGCAGAACATTGCGATTCATAGTGACATCTCCAAAATCAATAATGGTTGCAATTTTTTCGTTCCTTTTTCAATCAATCATATTGAGGAATCTTCATCAGTTCTCCCTTTTTCAGCGCCGACTGATGCGCTACGATGCCGGGGACAGTATACGCGAGAGATTCGTAAACGTCTACCGCCGGCCGGCGGTTGTGGATTAAGGCGTCGACGAATTCATGTGTCAGGAATGTGTGCGAGCCTTCGTGCCCGCTGTTGTGGCGCAGCGGCTCGGGCAGCATGTCCGTCTTCCACCATTCGGGCTGCTTGTAGCGTTCGAACTTCGGGGCCTTGCGCTCGAACCCGGCATCGTCCTTTTCGATTTGCTCTGCCGAGCGGACAATCACGGGGCCGATGCCGTTGGGATGGGGGGCGTAAAAACTCATCTTGTCACCTATCCACTGTGCCCTCTCGCAGCCGCGATGGGCGCCTTTCCACCAGATATTGACGCGGAAGGCGTTGCCGCGATTTGTCCTGAACATCGTCGATTCGTTCCAGAACGGATTGCCGTACGCGTTGTCTTTAAGGACCTGGCTGTCGTCGCCCCAGCCGTGACAGACCGCTTCGGTCAGGCGTTCGCCGGTGACTCCGACAAGCTGGCTGGTGCAATGGGTCGGGTAGTGCATCGGCGCCACGCCGTATCGCCAGGTTCGCTTGCCGTTCCGGAAATAGAGCACTTCCAGCCCGGGGTGCTGGTACTCGGCCTCGCAGTAATAAAGCGAGCCGAACTTTCCCTGCTCGTAAAGTTTGCGTACCGAGATTGTGGACTGCTGATAATGGCCGGTCTCGGCCATCATGTAAGTCAGGCCGTATTTCTTGACAGTGTTCAGCAGCAGTTCAGCCTGCTCGATCGTAGCCCACGCGGCGGGGACTGCGGAAATCACATGCTTGCCGTTTTTCATCGCCTCGACGGTGTGCTGCACGTGAAGTGGGCCATCGGTAAAAACAGCGACAGCGTCGATGTCTTTGGCGAGCACAAGTTCTTCGAGCGAATTGTATGCTTTGGGGCAATTATAGACTTGCATGAGTCGCTTGCGCCGGTCCTCGCGCAAGTCACTGACTGCCCGGACCTCGCAGTCCGGATGTTCGTGCCATTGAAAAGAAGTGCCGAATCCTCCTCCGACGACGCCGATACGAACCTTCTTAGGAGTGGTATTGACTGCGATCGCGCCTTGCGAAACCGCCATGGCTCCCGCAAGGGCCAGACCACTGTGCTTTAGAAAATCTCGTCTTGAGTGATATCTTGCCATATAACCACAATTCCTTTCTGCCGGAACGGACTTCAGTCAAGTTCCTTTATGTAAATATTCGCGAACTGGATATGGTCGCCGTGATGCTGCAGGGCGATGGGGCCGCGTTCGGGCAGTCCCGGAAGCCGGGCCTCGCGGATGACCGTTTTTCCATTGAGTACGATGGTGACTTTCTCGCCGATAGCGGTGATTTCGAAACGGTTCCATCGGCCGACCGGATTGTCCGCATTTAGAATCGGCGTTGCGCCCCTTCGTACTTCGGGCGGCATATTCATGTCCTTGCGGTATCCCCAGATTTCGCCGGAGCCGACGGGCCAGTTCCAGATATTGATCTGGCTCTTCGAGCTGCCGCGCAGATAAATGCCGCTGTCGCCGGCGTCCATTACGGCGACGGTCAATGGCTTGCCGTCCGCATCGGTTGCCTCGGAGCCGTCCGGTAGAACTACGGGGACATTATCAATCTTTGGTTTGTCCGGCTGCCGCCAATCGACGATGAGAATGAAATTGCCGAACTCCTGCTCTGTCCAGAGATTCTTGTCTTCTGCCTGGCTCTTGCCGTCGTAGTCCAGAATCCAGTTCCTTGCCTGCCAGTGGCCTTCGTTGCCTTCTGCCTGCTTGAAGCCGCGAAGGTCCAGCCCGTTGTACAGGCAGCGGAAACCCTGGTTCTTCTTTGCGACGACGTCCGCCGACGGATTTGTGCCGGGCAGCTCGCGGATACGAATATTGCGGAAGTGAATTTCGCTGCCCTCGGATTCGAGGCAGATGTACCCTTTGCGTGGATTCAGATGATAGCCGCGAGTGACAATTTTTCCGTTCACCGCGAGCGTCGCCGTTCCGTTTCGGCTTTCGACGCGATAATGGTTCCATTGCCCGGTGGGCTTCATCCGGTCCTCGGAGGGAAACGAACGCACCCAGCCTTTCGGATTGGGCTTGTCCGGCGTCATTGTCGCGCCGTGAATGGAGAACATGTCACCCGCGTTGCCGTCCATGATCTGCAATTCGATCGAGCGTGTAAACGGCTGGCCCACGGCGGTCACAGGATCGGAGTGGATGAACAGGCCGGCGTTGCCGCGTTTTTTCATGTGGCGCCATTGAAGCTCCAACACGTAGTTTTCATATTGCTTCTCGGTTCTCAGCACGCCGGTCGGAATTCCCGTGCAGATGATTGTCCCGTCCCGCACCGTCCATGTCTCCGGCGCGCAGTTGACGTTCACCCAACCGTCGAGATTCCCGCCGTTAAACAGGGGCACAAATCCGTCACCGGCCGCTTGTAGGGCACTCGTACAGCAGACGACGCTCATTAGAAGGAAAATGAACTGTTTCATCGTAGAAGCTCCTTAATGAATTCTTGTCGGGTTTACTAAAATGAGATTCCGCTACTCATCTTATTTCAAATTGCCCCGGGTGGTCACAAGATTCCCGAATGGCGCCAGAAGGTCATATTTGTTCCGCCAGGTTGTGTACATAATTCCACTGGCCCCGGGAGTGCCCTCAAGGACGTCAAGCCATCCGCTGGGATTGTCCAGGGTATCGCCGTCGTAATAAGCGCCTGCCATAGTCCTGAAGCCCAGCGATGAGAAGAATGCGAGGCTCTCGTTGCGCTTCTCGTAATACCAGCAGACAATCACGAGGTCTTCGGGGACGTAGTTCCATGATCCCGTAAAGTCACCATCGACCAGATAATAATCGGCGTGAGCATTGTGGCTCGGGTCGAGCATGTCCGACCATACGAGGACCTCGGCCTCCGGATTGACATCGCGGATTATTCCAACTTGTTCGGTAATGCAGTCGCCGAGTATCTGGGCCATCGTCGCGTTGCGTTTTTTGCACGCCTGGCACGCGCCGCCGGCCCTGATCTCGTCCATGCTCAGCAGATACCTGCTCGGCGCGAGAATCTCGTGCAGGAGCCTGATCTGTCTGTCCCAGATTTCATAGACTTCCGGCTCGGACATGCAGACTGTCACCTGCCCTCTGTTGATCGCCATCCCGTGATAGTAGCTTACCTTTAGACGCTGGCCGTTCCTGATTTTGCTTCCCGGCGGTATCTCAATCGCGACAGGCTCATGGTCGAACCGAAAGTTCAACTGCGGGTCCGCTATCGCAGAGTAATCTTTGTTCTCCTTATAGACCAGGCCCGTCTGCTCATCCTGCACCGTCACAGGTGTGCCCGGGCGTCTCAGGACGTTCAGCAGTCCGACCTCTTCGATTCTCAGCTCGTCGACCCAGAACCGGCCCGATTGCCCGCCCCATGCGCCGAGGTAGATTCTGACTCTGTCGTAGCTAAGACTGTTGAAACCCATCGTGACCTGGCGCCAGTCGGACGTAGACGGGATTCTCGGGTCAAAAGGGGCGATGTTGCGCCCGTCCGGGCTCAAAACCATGATGCGAAATGCCCCTTCCGGTTCGAGCGACTCGGTCCTGACCACACAGCTTACCCGATAGCACCGTTGCGGATCGACCTTTACTTCCTGCATGATCCGTGCGTGGCCGTGCTCGTAATTGCCGAAGTTCTCGAACCGCAAAGATGCTCGGCCGCTTTTTAAGAACTCTCTGTCTATGAACGATACCTCGCCGGGCCGGTCGTGAAAGTTATATCCTTTAAGGCGGTTGCCTTCGTATTGCTCGAATCCCGGATTCATAATCTTTGCCGTAGTGCTCGGGATGAAATGCGCCTGATTGTTTTGAACAACAAACAGGGCGTCTTTTACAGGCAGGCCCGCCGCCAGGTTCTTGTCCTGAGCGAGTACAGAACCTCCATATCCGACGGATAGAACGATTGGTATAATCTCGAAATTACGCTGCTTGCAGAGCTGCCTGACCTTTTTGAGCCTTGTGAAGTATTCCGGGTTCCGGCCGTCGAGCCTGTCGAGCCCCGCGGCCAGAACCATGCCGTTCAGTCCGGACTCCGAGGCGGTCTTAACGATGTTCTTGATATCGACAAGGTCGCTATCTCGCTGGAGCGACCTCGATACATAAACCCACCGATAAGGATATTCTCCCGTGAGGGACGCCTTACGGTGCTGTCCCTGACATTCCTCGGCAAGTGAACCGAGCAAAGCTGCGAACAATACAAGCGTTAGATATCTCTTTTGTTTGACCATTTGTCACATTTTCTCCTAATGAAGTATGGATGTGTATCATACCGCACCCGCGAACCAGACGCCAAGAAGATTTTCCAAATCCACAAAAAGCGGCCCTTCGGGCGTAGATGGGTAGATGAGTAGTTCAATAAATGCCGGAAAATATGTGACAAACAGACTCCCGTGTGCTAAGCTAAAATTTACAGATTTCGAACGAGCCTGACATTTTTATTCTGTGGGAGAACGAATAGGAATAATGATAATAGTGTAAAACATCGCACCCTTTGCCGATGGTAATAATGAATCGACCTTAGCAAGGATATATTATGCGAGTCTTCTTGATATATTTGGTGTCAAATCTTTGTGGAACGGCAGGCTTGATCATAGCTTTCTACAACGATTACAAATTGTATATAGGGTGAAGATGCCCAAAAATCCGAAAATATACCATATTACCCATATCAGTAACCTTGACACCATTCTTGGAGACAAAGTGTTGTGGTCAGATGCGAAACGTCTGGAGCTTGGACTGGATTGTGAAATAGTTGGCATGTCGGAGATTAAAAGGCGGCGGCTTGAAGAGCTTGATGTAAAATGTCATAGCGGTACTATGGTGGGTGAGTATGTACCGTTCTATTTTTGTCCTCGCTCTATCATGCTTTACATATTGTATATGGGAAATCTTCCCGATATTGATTATCATGAAGGCCAAGGGCCAATTATCCATTTGCAGGCTGATTTGAAAGCTGCTGTTAAATGGGCAACCGACAATGGAATTCGATGGGCTTTTTCGGATATAAATGCAGGAACACGTGCCGCGCAATTCTACAACGACTTGAGCCAATTAAATGATGTAATAAATTGGTCTGCTGTAGAGGCTATCGATTGGCATGATGCAGCTATCCAAGAATACAAACAAGCAGAGTTCCTTACCTATGAATCATTTCCATTGGGACTTGTGGAAAAAATTGGCGCTTGTAATCGTCGTATTCGAGACCAAGTGATTAAAAAACTTGGAAATAGAGCTTCACCTGAAGTGAGTATTGAAAGAAATTGGTACTATTAATAGTCATTAGACTAAGAGGTGATTATGTTGGAATTAACCAGAGGAGACATACTCAAGGCCGATGCCGAAGCCTTGGTAAACACCGTTAATTGTGTGGGTGTTATGGGCAGGGGAATTGCCCTACAATTTCGCAAAGCTTTTTCGGAGAACTTCAAGACATACAAATCAGTTTGCGATAAAAAACAACTTCATCCAGGTATGATGTTTGTCTACGATCTGAATCGCTTTCAAAACCCAAGATATGTGATTAACTTTCCGACCAAAAGGCATTGGAAAGGGAAAAGTAAGATCGAAGACATAGAGTCTGGCTTGGAAGCCCTGGTGCAGGAAATAAGTAAGCGTAATATTCGATCCATCGCCATTCCTCCATTAGGTTGCGGCCTTGGCGGCTTGGATTGGACGCAGGTCAAGCAGATAATTGAAAGAGCATTTCATGCTTTGCCGGGTGTGCATGTACTGTTATATGAGCCTGCCGGGGCACCAGTGGCAGAGGTGATGGTCAAAGAAAAGAAGTCACCAAGAATGACTGTTGGTCGGGCGGCATTGTTGGGATTAATGAATCGCTATTTGAAAGCAGTCATGGACCCATCTATAAGCCTGCTTGAAATCCACAAACTCATGTATTTTATGCAAGAATCCGGCGAGAATCTCAGATTAGATTTCACTAGGGCTCTTTACGGGCCGTATGCCCAAAATCTACGGCATGTTCTTAATGTCATCGAAGGACACTTCATAATTGGTTTTGCAGATGCTGCAGACCAACCACATACACAAATACAATTAATTTCAGAGGCTGCCAGGAAGGCTGACATTTTTCTGGAAAAGCATCATAGCACTCGTGAACATTTTGACCGGGTCGCAGATTTGATCAAAGGATTCGAGACTCCATTCGGCATGGAATTGTTGTCAACCGTTCATTGGGTGGCTATGAGAGAAAGAGCAAAAACCGCAGAACAGGCAATTAAGAAAACGTATTCATGGAATGTGCGGAAACGGATGTTTAAAGAAGAGCATATTACGATTGCATGGAAGGTCCTCGAACAAAAGGAATGGTTGCAAAAAAATCGCCAGTGATCCAAACGTGTATACCTTATCAGCCATGGGGGCTAACTTCAGGCATGGAGGCTTATTGTTAAAGGCAGGCGGAAAGCCGACTGGCTGGGGGAAATAAAGGAAGTTAGTCGCTTTTCTGTGTTTCTGTCTTGGTTTCATTGTAGATTGTTATCTAATTTGGCCGGGATTCCTAAACGGCATCGAGCATCCAGGATCAAACACCGAGATACAAAATGCGAGATACGCAATACGAACCAGCATACAGTAAGGAGTAACGGAGAATTTTTCAGAATTCGCTTGATTTTTGCATTATATTTAGTATAATACCAAACAAATTGAATAGAGAATACGTAAATAAGTAAAAAGGTAAAAGTAAAAAGGTAAAATGAGAGTAAATAAGACAACTTCGGTTCTCAGATGCAATAAGTAAGGTAAGACAACGAACAATTTGAACTAAAATATGCAAAATAATGCCAATTTTGTGTAGGTTATTGGTGTTTATTGGTGTGAATTCGTGGTTAATTTGAAAAAACAAACCCAATTCCAAAACAGGTAAAATAAACGTAAGTATCTATATGAAAGGATATTATGAGGATTTTTATGGTTTTGGTCGGCGAGAAAACAAAGCCAATTCAAAGCCAAACAAAGCCAATTTCGGTTAGCCCCCAGATCTGCGCTGGGGGTTGAAAAACCAAAACCGGCCTTTGGCCGAAAGCACGAAACACGAAACTCGAAACAAGTTGAATGGGTGCGATTTGAAAAAACAAACCCAATTTATGGAAGGGCAAAATGAACGCAAAGTCAATTACAACAAGGGGATACGAGAAATTAATTGGATTGGACACTTGGTGAAAACAAACCCAATTCAAAGCCAATTTATTGTCGTTCAGAGTACAGCGTCAAGATGAGGAAAAGGAATTTGAAAAAACAAACCCAATTTTGAAAGGGTTAAAATAGATGTAAATATCTGTTACAGAAGGGGATATGATGAAATATCGTGTTTTGGAGCAGCGAGGAAACAAACCCAATCAAAGCCAATTTGCTTGCCCCGCGTGCCCTCAAGAGCGGCCGGATGAGGTGATTTTTCGTTTGACTTGTGGGTGCGGATTGTTAGATTAAAAGCCAAGAGGCGGCAAATAATGTAAAGCTTCGTTTATCAGTAGGAATTGGCTATTTTGGCCCTCCAGGAAAAGGAAAGGAAACATATCATGACTATTGATCGTCGGACATTTCTCAAAAGCTCGGTGGCGTCCGGGTTGGCTATTGCGGCTCCGACAATACTTCGGGCCGGCAGCAGCAAAACTTATCGCACGGTTCTTATCGGCAGCGGCTGGTGGGGCATGAATATCACCGGAGAAGCGATAAAGTCCGGCCGGTGCAAAATCGTCGCTATGTGCGACGTTGCCCAGCGGCAACTGGATCCGGATGCCGCGAAG
>SDBT01006044.1_pt1 | contig 20215 bp, 19 predicted proteins | sample 2277101 | NCBI WGS metagenome assembly SDBT01 (sample SAMN10404973, study PRJNA504765) | marine sediment metagenome | isolation source: marine sediment core GS10_PC15, 103 cmbsf | place: Arctic Ocean: Southern Knipovich Ridge | collected 2010 | reverse complement strand
CTTTTCTCTAACTTTATGTCCATCTGGATTAGGAAGAGAAACTTCTTCATAAGCAACTGGAAACCCTTCAACAATTTCTTCATGTGATGTAAATTCCCTTACCAATCTACCACCTTCTTCTGTCCTAGTAACCTCATAAGTGTAAACAGGAAGTTCTTGAGCAGTTACAGATGGTAAATCTTTCTTAAGCATTATGCCATCAAGAAAATCCATCTTAGCAATCTCTACAAGAACTTGTTGCATATCTCCTACTGACATATACTCTTCAGCTAATTCCAGACGAATAAGTCTTCTTCTATCAAGATTTACACCTTCTCCTAAAAATAATTGTGCTGTTGTTCTTTCATTATCATCAGTAAGCATTTTTATATGAATATCTATTGTTCTTCCTGGATCAAGCTGTTGGCTTAAGTAAGAATAATCTTTTAATTTCAATGGAATAGATTGTGGTTCAGCATGACCACTTAAATCAGGACATCCACTTTCTATATAATCTCTCATAGATGCAAAAACTAAATTTGCTCTTCCTTCTTTTAGAGCATTTAATTTCCTTTCATGATGAGTCATACCTATTTTCAGATTTCCTCTTGTATTAGTTATAGATTCTATATTTAACATAGAACCATTTGGATTTACTGGAAAATTATCTATAACCTCCCCATCTTTATTACAATATCTAGTAACAACCATTCCATTCTCTAATAAATAATTTAAAGTGCCTTCATCTGCCCAAAGTCTTCCACCACCATGATCAATGATATCTTGAATAATTTCTCCTTCTGAAAAATATCTAGTAAATGCAGTTCTTTCAGGAGAACATTCTAAATGAGTATAAGGTTCATAATCAAAGAAATCATAATAAACTAATTCTCCATCTCTATCGCATATATTTGGAAACATCCTTATTTTATAACTAGATCCTTTTGGAAAAGCCAAATCCATTGCATGTGCAATTTGATTTCCAGAACAAAAAGCAATAACTGGTTTCCCACTATCAATTAATGCTCTCATCGATTCTGCAAAAGGTTTTATTCTAGCAGGAACAATTCCAAATCCTAATCTATCTTGATAAGGGAATCCACCACACAATACTGCCCCATCTACTTCCTGCTCTAAAATACGAGCATTTTCTTCTAAACGTCTTTCATTCCCTATATGAAAATATAAAGGCGATGCTTTCATTCCATTTTCATTTATTCTCGAAATTACATCAAAATCTCCATTAGATCCTGGAAAATATGGAACTGCAATTACTGGTTTCATGCAGCCACCCCGTTTAACATTCTTTCAAGTTTTGGATGATATTTTTCTTTGATATGATCTTGAGATGCAGTATGGAGAATAGATTCTTCTCCTCTTATATTTAAATTTCCTTCCCCTTCTTTAGCAGTTTGGCAAGAACCAATTTCATAAATAGTAATTCCTTGTTGTTCCATCATTTCTTTAAATTCTTGCCTTTTATCATTACTAATCTGCATAACCATACCATAACTTTCAGAAGATATTTTTTGTTCTATTGTAAAATCTGAATCTCCTATCTCAGATGTATTAATTGAAACATTAACATCTTGTTGAGTATTAGCAACCATTTCAGCAACAGCATTATACAATCCTCCTTCTTCAATATGGTTTGCAGCTGAAACCATACCTAATCTAACAGCTCTAATTATAGCATTTACTTCTCCTTGACTGGTTTCATAATCAATATCAAATAACATATCACCTATACACTCAGGACCATGTAATGATTGCAGATAATCACTACCTCCTAAAGCAGATTGTCTTGCACCAATTAAAAACATAGAACTATCTTCTGGCTTTAGATCCCATGTAGCATAATTTTCTGGTTGATTAGTCCATCCAACCAGACCTAATATTGCTGTAGGTGGAATCGCTGTTCCGGTATTTGCATTCGCTTTGTTTAGACTACAGTTCCCACTATTAACTGTAAGATGTCTTCTTTGATCATTTTCTAATTTTTCAGTAATCTCTTGATCATGTGAAATCATATCTAAATATTCGGCTTCTAATTCCCAATTATAGCAAGCTTTAGAAACACCAGATTGTCCTTCTTTAAACTCCCACATCTCTTCAGGAATAGTTGTTCTTCCATAATTTGCATTATTTGTTACACCAACTACAGAACAACCAACTGCAGCCATTTTCCAAGCTCCTCTTACAAAAGAATCTTCTGCTTGTTTTTTAGGATCTATTAAACCATAAACACAATTTGAATCAAAAGAAATACTATAACCAGCTTCACCTTCAAATTTATCATGTGTTCTTAATGATGCACATCCCTGTCCTCTGTTTACTATATTTGTTGATCTAACATGCTTATCATAATGGTCATGCACATAAGAGTCACTCTTAAAATTAATAGAGCTTAATATAGCATCTATTTTTTTATCTAAACTAATACTAGAATCATCAGGCATTTCATGTGTTTTTCTAACGGGTTCTTTTACAGCTCTAAATTCTAAAGGTCCTGCTTTCAAATCATCTGCAGGAACATCAACATCAACAACACCATTATTAACAAAAATATATCTCCCAGTATTGTTACATCTTCCTATTACCTTTGCACAAGCACCCTGGTTAATATGAGGTAGTCCAATATCTTTATTAAAGATATCAAGAACTTTTTGAGCATAATTCTCATGAACATAAACAAAAAATCTTTCCTGTGTTTCTGCTTCAAGTAATTCAGAAGAAGTTCTTGGTTCATTCTGTGGAACCAAATCTCCATTTATAATAACACCAATATCATCATGAAGCTGTTCAACAGTACTGCATAATAATCCTGCACCACCCATATCCTTTATAGAAAACATGTCTTTCCATCCTTCTTTATAAGCTGTTTCGTTTAATAATTCTATGCCCCTCATATCAGCTTCTTGAAGATGAGGATCAGGATCCTGAACAGCCTTTTCATTAAGATCTTGATTGTCCATATCAATAGCAACAGATGCAAATTTTACTCCACCAAATCCAGTTGTATCAGATGCTTTTCCAATATATATTCCTACAAATTTACTTGGATCATCTGTTGTTGGAACTTTATTAGTGCATAACTTGTCTCTATCTTGTATAGAAATTCCCATTACATTAACAAGATTATTGCCTGTAAAATTAGTATGGAATTTGATAGCACCATCTCCATGAGGTATACCCATTGCATTTCCATAATCAGCAATGCCTTTTGTTGTTTCATCAGTATGTTGTTTTACAGGGTCATTAGCAGGATTATGAATAGGATGGCATTGTCTTCTTGATTCATAAATTGCATCAGATTTTTTTCCTGATTCAACACAATCATCTCTTTCTTGTCCCCCTGTTCCTGTTGCAGCACCAGGATGAGCACAAACATAAGAAGGTCCATTATGAGATTCTGAAGAATATGAACCAGTCACACTTTTTCCTGTTTCTGGATTTACCCAAAGAACTACAGTCGCAGCCTCATCTCCAATTCCGCTTATATGGTTTGGTCCATTAACCGGAAGAAGTGTTTTAAGATAAAATCTTGAAGAACCATAGCTTGCATGTTCTGATCCCATTGAGTCAGCAGCAGATACTTCAGTGGGTGTTAATTTTCTTCTAACAATTGACTCTAAACGGGGATAATCTTCTTCATGTTCAGCAAGGGGTATATCAGAAGCAGCCCATAAGGTTGGAATTCCAAATTCATCAAATCGACCTTTTATATTAACCACAATTTCCCCCTTTAATAGATTTCTTACAAACTTATTTAAATAGTTTTGCCTAATTTTGTCGTCCTAAACTTGGGACAACTATAAAACCAAAAGATTAATAATAATTGAACTATTTTTGGTTAAAATATGGCAGAAATTGAAGTTTTAATTAATGAAGCAGAAATAGCAAATTTAGTAAATAATCTTGCTCAAGAAATTGTAGAAGATCATAAAGACCAATCTAATTTATATTTTGTAACTGTTCTAATAGGTGCAAGAACTTTTTCTGATGATCTTCAGAAAAGAATTTTGGATATTCAAAATTTTGAAATTAATGATTATGAAATCAGACTAAGTTCTTATGGTAAAAGCACAGAATCAAGTGGAAAAATAAAAGTTGTAAAAGATATTAAAGGAGATGTTCAAGGACAAGAGGTAATTATTGTTGATGATATTATTGATACTGGTAGAACATTGGACTTTTTAAGAAGTTATTTATTAAATAAAAAAGGTGCTCGTTCTGTAAAAATATGTAGTTTGTTAAGCAAACCTTCGAGAAGAGAGGTAGATGTAAAAATTGATTATCTTGGCAGAGAAATTGAGGATTTGTTTATATTTGGTTATGGAATAGATAAAGGAGATAAACATAGAGAATTACCTCATATTGCTTTCCAAAAATAAAATTATTTTACATAATAAACTATGTTTATATTTGCTGTTACAGTTACATCTGATGGCAATACTGTAGCTGCTTCTTCAACTGCTTTTGCACCAGTTGATTCTGCCATTGCATACATATAAGGTCTGGCATAATAATTGCTTTCTGAAACACTCTTTATTTTGCCTAATGTAACTCCTAAACTCTCTGCAATTGTCTCTGCTTTTGATTTGGCGTTTTTAGCTGCTTCTGCTAATGCTTGTTTTTTATATTCCTGTTCTTTTTCTTCACTTAACTCAAATATTATATTATTAATCTGATTTGCTCCATTATTAACAGCAATATCAACAATAGCTCCAACTTCTGTTAAATCAATTGTTTTTATATTTAATGTTTGAGTTGCTCTCCATCCAACACTCTCTGATTTTCCATCTTTCCACTCTTTTTGCTCATATAAGTTTAGTCTTTCTGTTTCAATATTATCTTCTGTTATTCCTTCTGATTTCAAACCATCTAAAATAGCGTTTATTACTCTATTTGCTTCTGTTTGAGCTTCTTCTGCAGTTGGTTTCAAAATAGAAATCCCAGCAACAACTTTTGCCTGATCAGGATCAACTGTAAGTTCAGAATTTCCTTGCACATTTATTGTATTTCCTTCTCCTTGTTGTATACATCCTGTTAATACTACTAAAACAAAAACAATCATCAATATGTTTTGTATTTTCATTGTATCTGAACCTCTGATGAGGATATTTGAAAATCTTTGATTTTCATTATATCACTATTATTCCAAAATTAAGTTAAGATTTATAAAGGTTTGCAAACATTTATTAATAATTAAAAAATATACAAAAATATGAAATGTAACATATGCAAAAGTAATGTTAAAGAAACTTTCTTAAAAAAACCTATTGGAACCTATATGAAAGATTCAAAAGGTAAAAAACATTTAGTTTGTAATAAATGTCAAAAAAAATATAAAAAAGAAGAATTGCTCACGAAGTTTTAAATACTTCATTTTCTTATCACAATATGCCTCTGTAGCATAGTAGCTATTGCGGCTGACTCGTAAAACCAGTAAAACAATATAACAAGAAATCAGCAGGTCGGGAGTGCAAATCTCCCCAGAGGCTTTTCTAAAGTCAGTTGCTTTTTAGACGCTGAAGATAGAAAACTTTGTTTAATTGGTGTTATATTCAATTGTGTTTAAGTTCTAAAGGGGGAGTTAAGGTGCTACGCACACATAGTATTTTACTTTGTAAAATTTATTTATATAACAAGACATGAAGTGTTTATTTACAAATATATTTATATAGTCTAAATAACCCCCCACCAATATGATTTTAATACCTAGATTTGGTGAGGATTCCTCAAAAAAGGCTGTTGCTAAATTTAGTTCCCCTCCAGAAGCGTTACAGGAATTCTGCCAGAATTGTTTATGGTACAAATACCCTCATTTTTATGTTTTTCCACTTCTTGGTTGTGATGGAGCGATTGATGGTATTCAAGATTCTACGTGGGTTGAATGCAAATATTGTCCTGAAGATAAATCTTCAGCAGTAATTAAAAGATGGAAAGAAACTGAAAAGTCATTAAGAGCAAACCTGGCAAAAGGCAAATCACATTGCCCGAAACAATATCTTCCTTGGTTCTCATTAAATCCTCATGTTCAGAAATATATTTTATTTACTAATGCTTCATTATCACATCTAAATGCAACACAAGAAGTAAAAGAATATATTTCAAATGTTTTTTCTGAGCTTTCTACTCTCAATCCAAATCTCAAACATTTAGCTAATGTTAAAATTGAAATATGGCATTGGAGAAGCATACTTCCATTAATCCAAGAAAATACCAATTTATTATACCGTTGGTTTTGGGAATTCTGGCCAGAGGGGATAACTCCGTTAGACTTTGAACCTGAAGGTGGTTTTAGATCTTATTTGCAATCTACAAAGTTGCCCTATTATTCATTGGAGAATTACAAAAATATCTCTAGAACAATATGTCCAATATCAACAGAAAAAGAAATCATTGGTTCCTTAAATAAAACAGACAAAATTGGAAGGATAATAGTTGGTCAAGCAGGTGTTGGTAAAACACGGATGGCTCTCCAAATCGGAGATTTGGCAAAGAAAGATGGGTGGATTGTATTTCGTGTAAACGTTTATTCAACACCTCTATCTTCTATTGGGAAAATTTTTGAAGAACTAAAAGATTTAGATAAAGTACTGTTGATAATTGATTATGTCGAATTAATGGAAAATTTTAAAGGTATAACAGAAGAGATTAATAATTATAATAAAAAATATGCAGGGAAAGTTTTTTATATCGCAACAGTTCGACATTCATATTATCGCGGAGTTCTTCGTGAGGAATCTACTCATGAACCCATATATTTGAGTGGAGGTCATTTCGACGGTTTTACTTTAGGATATAGGGAAAAAGTAGTGCATCACATCCTAGAATCTTCTAAACTTAAAGACTTTGAAAAGTATATTCCAATATGTAAGGGGATACCAGTAATGGCTGTTTTATTTAAATATCTCCATGAACATAATAAATCAATAGATCTCAGCAAGATATTAGAAACTAAGGATTTTGGCATCTGGTTTGCAAAACATCTGGAGTTAACGCTCTCCTTTACAGAAAATTCTCTTGTTGCAAAATTCATGCTTTGTCTACCAATATCTGAACAAATATTAGAGAATATGCCTTCAGAAATAAAACAAATAAAACAAAAACTATCAACTGATGGCTGGATAGAACCGTATAATGATGACAATAAAAGAAGATATGCTATTCACGATATCATTTCAGATATGGTAGTTATTTCGTATTGCCAAAGTATAGAACCTGAAGTAAGATCCTTTGTAAAAGAATCCTTTGAATTTGCGAGAGAATATAGCTGTTTAGGTTCAGCGCTTGCTACTTTTGAACGTGTTGATAATGAATTATTTGATATCTCATGGGATTCGTTAATTACAATTGAAATAACAAAATATCCTGATGAATGGAAAATACATAGATTAAAGTTACTAAGAACGTCTTTACTTGATGAATCTCAGCAAATTATGCTTCTTGCAGAAATTAAGGATTATTGGACAGATTTATTTGCTGAACCCTCATTTCACCAAGCTATTGGGTGGCTAATTGGTTGGTTGCATGATCAAGGGAATCCTAAATCTAGAAGAAATACTATTTTGAAAGAGATAATTGAACCATTCATTAATCCTATCATTGGACACATTACAAATAATTTTTTTCTTTGTCGAATACTACAATTATTTCCTGAAAAGTTTTCTCAAAAAGCATTAGAGTGGATTGACAAAACAAGTGATGAATCAAAAAAAACTTTTATCTTATGCGCATATATAAGAAGTGGTTATCAGTATCCTGAACTAGAAAAAGAAGTTACTAAATGGTTTGAAATTCATCCTACAGAATTTGAAACATATCATATTCTACAAGCACTTTTTAAGGTTGAAAGAATATCTCAAATTGAAGTTGAATGGTTAAAAGAATGGTTATCAATAAATCACAACTCAAAGAAAGTTACTAAATTGATTAATCTATTTTTGGATAAGGGTGGCCAGTTTAATGATCTAAAAGAATATTACATTAAATATATTAAAGATCCTACACGAAGTTCTTTTTTAGTTAATGATTTAGTTCGTAAAAAACATCTACCTAGAGACTTAGAAAGTTGTTGTGTCCAGTGGTGTAAACAAAACCCAGATGATCCTCAGAGTATTTGGAACTTAAAAAGGTTACTCTGGTATAATTATGATGGGAATTTAATAGAAGAATTTGTTGAAACATTAGAATCAATTCTTTCAAAATTGAAACAAGAAGAAATCTCTAAAGAGGCATCTTCTACCATTAATTGTATAGTCTACAAGCTACTTTTCAAAGCACATAAGACCCCTAAACTTTACAAAAAAATTTTAAAATGTTTTATACAGTGTCTACAGAAGGGATATTCTTTTACTCAAGATACTAACATATACACAGAAATCCAAGACAAGGTATTTCCCTATGCATTAATTCAGTTGTTAAAGGGAAATTTATTAAAAAAAGATAAAGATTATGATAAAATACTAAACTTTATGAAGTGGTATGGAAGATGGGAGCCTATAAATAAAACTAGAGTAAATAAGCAACTTAATTATTTACGTTTTAAATATCCCTCAAATGTTTGGAATAACACTTAAATTCTATTTTTCAGACTCAATTTTCCCACATTGTGCATGGCCAAAGAACTTAACAAAGCCCAACCCCAAACCTTTTATACATTCATTTACTTTCTAAACTATCATGAAAACAATATACTTTGAAAGAGCCAAATTCACCCAAACATTTTTATTTAGAAACATTTTATTACAATTAGAATGGATATTGTTAATTTATCAAAAGAGTTAATGTTTAAGCAAACTCAAAAAAATAAAGTTCCTGCTTGGTTATTAACTGAACTTGCAATCAAGAAAGGAAAGGAGCTTTCTAAAAAATATAATGTTGATGAAAGATTAGTTTTAACTTCATTATATCTTGCGCATACTATTTTTAGTCCAATCTGGAAAGGAGATATACAAAAAAATCATCCAAAATTAAGTTCAGAATTTATAAAAAAGTATTTGGATGAATGGGGTGTTGATAAAAACGAGCAAGAGATAATTTTAAATTCTATTGAAGCGCATCATAATAAAGTTCCAGCCAAATCAAAAATTGCTGAAATTGTAAAAAATGCAGAATGTTTCAAGTTCATAACTATTGAAGGTTGTTTGATTTTTTTACATGAATTAGGTTTAAGGCAGGTTCCTTTTGAAGAAGCTATTGATAAAGTTATTCAGAAAATGGAGCAAAAAAAGAGTTTACTTACTTTAGATGATTGTAAAAAAGAAGCAGAAAAAAATTGTAATAAAATTCTAAATTTGTTGTTTAAACGCCGAAGATAGAAAACTGATCTTTTAATAGGTGTTGAATGAAATCGAAAGAAAGACCTTTAAAGTTGGGGGAATTTTATTTAATCACTACAAATCCTAAATCTGTTCTCTTTTGGCCATCAAATTTTCCATCTACAAAATTTTCATATACTTCCCACTGATCATGATAAACGTATGCCACCCTCTCAACTCTAAACATTTCTGGACTTGCAGATATAAATGCCAATTCCTTTAACAAATAATGAACTCCTTCATCAATAGCACTCTCAATTTCTACTCCTTGTTTTAATTTTCCTTCTAAAACTGTTCTTGTGGTTTCCCTAACTTCATCCCTAAAATAATCATTTCTCTCATATAGTGTTTCAATTCTTCTCAACTCTTTCTGGTAAGATTCATGAGGGTTAATTTCATCTTTCCACTCAACTAATCTTATATCTCTTCCCAAAATTTCATCAATACTTCTCTGACTATGATTTTGTAATGTGTTTCCATTTAGTCTAGCTTTTCTTTCTGCTTTTGTTGAAGAATAACCCCTAGCTTTGTATGTATGTTCTGTTGGTTTATCTGCAATCATGATTCTTACTTGGGAAAACTGATCTACACAATAATTGAGCAAATCATCTATTACTTCTCTTTTGAAATAGCTGTTTCCTGGACTCATTCCAACAATAGCCAGCCCTCCAGTATTAGCTATATCATAGCCATTTTCAAATGCTGTTCCAAGTAAGTTTTTTTGTATTTCTATTTTAATCACTCATTAGTAATTAATAGTATCAGCAATATAATAAACTTATTATTCAAATTTCAGAATTATGCGTAATATTTATATACTAATAACTACATTTATCTAAATATGAACAAAAAAGACCTTCAAATCATGGAAATATTCGCTCAGAATTGTAGAATCCCTCATATAACTATTGCACAAGCCCTTAATGTTTCGAAAGATACAATCTCGTACAAAATTAAGAATCTGGAAAAAACAGAGTTTATCAAGCAATATGTTCTTTTTGTAGATGCCAGAAAACTTGGTTTTACTCGTTATCATCTTCTTCTTAAATTTGATACAGGCATTGAAGATAAGCAAGAATTTATTGACAAAGTATCCCAACATAAATTTGTAATGTGGGTTAACTCCTTCATTGGTAGATATGATTTGCAGATAATTGTTGATGCAACTGATGGTTTTCATCTTAATAAGATTAGAGAAGAATTGTTTGAACTTTGCAATAATAAGATTAAAGAATATTTTATCTTAACTCACCTCTCAGATTTTGAATTTACACAATTAAATCCAGTGCTTGATTTGCAGACTAAATTTCAGAAGAAATTGGACCATTCTTTTAGTAGTCTTTTAACAACAAGAAAATTTCCAGTTAACCCAGAGTTTGAGAAGTATGAACCTACAAAAGTAGAAGTGGATATTCTTAAACTTCTCGCAGATAATCCTCAAGAATCATTAATTGATATCAGTCGAAAATTGAAGATTGATCGAAATACTGTGAAAAAGAAGATTACAAATTTAATTCAAAATAAAATAATTCTAAATTTTGGAGGGATACCTAATCTCTCAAAGCAAGGTTTTGTTACTTACTATTTGCTCGTAAGAGTTGAGCAGGAAACACCAATTGATATATTGAAAAAACCTTTTATGAAACTTCAAAATATATTCTATGCTGGAAAAATGATTGGTGATTATGATATGATTCTCTATTTAAACGCAAGAAATCCACAAGAACTTAATTCCAGCATTGAATTATTCAAGTCAGAAATTGAGAGATATATTATCCACTATGATTTACTTGTTCAAGACAAAGTTCATTATTGGAGGCAATTTACCCCAGGTATTTATGAAAATTTGATAGCCAGAAAAAAATTGTAGTAAAATTCTAAAGTTGTTGTTTAAACGCTGAAGATAGAAAAATTAGTTTAATGGTTGTTATAAAAATATTACTCAGGTTGGTAACTATTTTTTCTTCTTTAAAGATTTTAATGTAGTCCTAAGAGCATTGACATAAACTTTATCATACATAAATTTTAAATCATCATCTTTTGTATTCTCTAAATCTGAAATTGATTCTAAAGAATCAAGTTTATCGATTGCCCTTAACATTTTTTGAATATCTTGTTCTCTTTTTTTTATTACTTCAATTTCGCTTAATCTTTTGATATGCATTTTCCCAATGATAAGTCTACCTTTATCTTTATTAGATTCTGCAATTTGATAAAAAATATAAGACAATGTGAAGATCGATAATCCAAAATAAAAAAGTTGATTCCATAAGCCCATATTAAAAGAAAAAATGATACCTTCCAAAGTAAAAGAAAAATTTAGATTAATAATTGAAAAAAACATAGATGTAAAAATAATTATTAAACCAATTATGCCAAATATCTTAAATTTTTTATATTTTCTTAAAATAAATCCTTTTTTCAATCCATTCAGTTCTTTTTTTAATTTTTCATATTCTATATCTAAATTTGTATGACATTCATTTTTCTTATTCTCGTTAATAGATTCGATTTTAGATTCTATTAGTTTGATAATTTTTTCTTTGTCTTTTTTATCCATATTAGATAGAGAACAAGAATTATATTTAAAGGTTGTTAACTCTACGCCATATTGTCGGCTTCGTTAAATTTCATAAACGGAAAGAGAAAAGAAATGCTTTGCGCTTCTTATAACAAAAATTTAATTGTTACGCTTTGCTTCACCCAAATTTTAGATTTAATATAATTTCTTGGGGGCTTATTTATTTATTCTCTTGGATTTAATATCTGATATTTTCTGAGAGATTAGAACTGGGAATAGTATTTTATGCTCAGATAATTCCTTTATATCATCAAATGATATAAGGATTATTAATTTTCCTGTTCTTAAATATGTATGATAAATTTCATCATTTGCTTCGCCAGATAACTTTCCACTAGTTACTAAGAAAGCAGAAGACGCATTAACTCTTGTCATATTCATGAAGAGGATGTCAATAATATTTCTACTAATTTTATTCTTATGAAAGTATTGTTTTGCTTCAATAGCTATAATATATCCTAGTTCTTTTAGAAAAGGATGGTCTGAAGAGTTAGAAATTAATCCATCTATTTGGAATAATGAAGATCTCTCATTAAATTTATATCGAAAACCCCTGATTGACCCAAATAAAACTTGACACAAAAATTCCAATAACCTCCACCTTTTTTGTTCATCTTTAGTTTTAATGAGAGGATCAATTTTTTTTATTAATTCTTTTAAAGATGAAACTGGGAGAAAGAAATCTTCATTTGATTCTAGTGGTATAATATTCTCAAGTTGCACTATCAATCTTTCAAATTCTCCTCTTGTGATAAATTTAAGATGTTTTTGTAGTTCTTCCATGTTTTTCTTTTTTGTTATCTTAAGAAGTTCTTTATCTACTATATCTAAACCTTTCTCACCAAGAAAACAGCGAAATTTTAGTGCCTGACTAGCACCTGCATTTTTGAAATCTCCATGAAAACCAATATCTTCAACATAAGCTTTAAGATAATACTTACCGTATCCTTTCTTCTTTGATTTATACAGAGTATCTCCAAACCAGAAATAGAGAGTTGCCATCTCTAATCTTTCATTATTTTCTAACTCTTTTTCAGATAAATATTGATAAACTTGTTGCCAAATAAATATGGTCTCTTCGGGGTGGCTTTCTGCAAAGCTTCTTAATATATTGAGTATCTGATGGTTTTTATTCTTGGTATCATTGTAAATTTTGTCTCCAAGACCTCCATACAAGAGATCAATTATATTTTGGAATTTAATAATCAATTGAGAATTAATAATTTCTTCAAATCTTTTCAGTAATTCTGCATCTTCTTTCTGGTTTTGTTCAGATGTCATTTTGCATTTTCTAATAAGATTGCATCCTGAATCTCTTCTGGGGCTTCTTTAATCATTATTGAAGAAATCCTATCAGCAACACCATTAACCCAATAAATCTTATTATCTTCAATATACCAAATAGGTCTGCCAATTTTCATTCCAGATGGTCTGGACTCATCATAACTTCTAGCTGTTATCTTATAACCTTTTCCATAAGATTCTACTTCCCAATAGTCCATCTTAATCTCTTTATATTTGATACAAATCCCATCAGATTCAACAGCACATGCATCACTCATTAATATTTCCTTACTTACCAAATCAATTTTATCTTGGTGAGGATGTATTTCAGTACAACCACTTAATATTATTAATGAAATAATAATTAAAATTTGATTTTTCAACATATTATCGCCCCCTAACTAAATATAGTAATTTCCTATATAAATATTACTTTTATAATCCCCAAGAAATAAACAATAAACTATAGTCTCAGCTATGCTTTGTAATTGATGACGTATATTAAATCTAAAACTACGGCGACAACTGGATTTACAGCGGGTTTTCGAACTCTTCGGACGAAGTTTGACCACGCTTCGTATGGTCAAAGAGCATAACAGGAATTCCTATGTTAAATGCAATTGCTCTGTGGCGCTTAAAGTAAGAGATTTTTTTGAAGAAAAGATACAAAATCAGAAATTTGATTAAGTTTTTCTTTCATGAAAGGAATCAAATTAATGTATTCTTTATTTTCTTTTGACTTAAACTCGGGTTTAAGAATTTTATCAATGTGTATTTCCTCCAATTTATGGATTATAGTATCTCTATCACTTTTAAAAGACATAAACCAATGAAGTTCCTTCTCCAATTTGTTAAAGAAATCTTTGTCTATTGGCTTATATTTCTCAATATTTTTTAATAAATCTTTTATGGAATCCGGTAAATTATCTGGTCCTTTAATCAATTTAATCATCTTAGAGAAATCATCCATCAGTAATCGTCCAAAGATAAAGAAGGATTTTAAATCTAAAAGTAACGCGGAATAATTATAGAAAACTCCCGCAGCTTCTTCAACCCTCTCTATGTTTGGATTCTGACGTGTTTTATCTTCAACCATATTGAAATAAGTATTGATATTAGTAATATCCTCTTCGACACGATTTACAATAATCCAAATCTCTTTTATGTTGTTGACTGTTTTATGTTCAAGCTGAAATCCCTTCAGTTCCTTGCCTTCATAATATTTTGTAAATTCATTACAAAAATTGATAGCATTCTGTTGAAATTTTTGATTTTCTTCCATAATACAACAAAAAATGAGGTATTATTTAATTATTGCGCCACAGAGTAACTTCTCCGCTCCTTTCAGAGTATATAACAGGATGATCAACGCAATAAAGAGGACGCCCCCTTCATTAAAAAGCCTAAGAGTATCACTACAATGGGTGGGGCATTAGTAAATCTTATATAGTTATCTAACATTCTACAAAACATGAAACGAGAAGAATTAGAATCACAATTAAAAGAAGAATTAAATCACATACCTGAAGATATTAGACTTTCTTCACAAAGATTGTTAAGATATGCTTATAATGTAAAAAGAAGAGAAAGAATGGATGTATCAAAAGAAGTTGTTTTGAAAGCTTGTGTAGATTCGGTAAAGAAACAGGATCCTTTTTTTGAACCTAAATATGACAAAGAATTCTTTAATTGGTAAGAATTTAATATACACCAACCTCAAAATTCAATTGTTTTTTTAGACGCTAAAGATAAAAAACTTCGTTTAATAGGTGTTATATGTAATATTACTCGAAACCAGAATCCTATTTTATTCTTTTATTTATTTTAATTAACACATAAGAATACATAATAAAAATGATTGAAATTAAAGAATACTGAATAAAATACAATATAGTAATTAGATTTGAACAATTTATATTAACTATGCATTTCGGTTGATTATCAACTTTTATTCTTATTGATTCAGCACCAATATTATATAATTCAACATATTTTGTGGTTTTATCTTCATATTCATTTATTTTTTTGTTCAATTCAATTACATTATTATTTCCAACAAGCACATTTGTACTCTTCAATAATTCTAATCTTAATACCGTTATATAATTATATAATGCTAAATTTCCAGAATTGAGTAAATCATTCTCTGTTAACAAAATATCTTGATAATAATCATTAATATGATTGTTAGTTTTCTGAATAAATGCAGAATTCAAAGTAATTAAAATTAATAATATTAATACAAAAGTAATTATTCTTTCTTCAACTAACCTCATAAAAACTAAATAATCTATTCTTTATATATAACTTTTGGATTCTGATTTCTGCGTCATACTATCGGTCGCTATCGCTCCCTCATTCGCCTTGCAGACTCACCACATAACAAGACCTAAAATTAAAATTCAAGCCTAACCCCAAACCTTTTATATTTTTACTTGTTTTCTAAACTATCATGAAAACAATATACTTTGAAAGAGCCATATTCATAAACTGGTATTGCTCTAAAAGGGATTGTGCTTTTTGTTATTTAAGTACAAACACTAAACATCCAGACCCAAAAAAAGATAGAAGAACAAAAGAAAGCATCTTAGCAGAAGCTATAATATGCAAAGCATGTGATTGGCCTATAGAGTTTATCTCAGGTGGATGTAATTGTCAGTCAGATCAAGAAATTTTAGATATTCTAAAAGAGATTTACAAAATTACAAAACAAAAACAATGGTTAAACCTAGGAATTTTAGATGAAAAACAATTAAAGCTTTTCAAACCCTATATTAAAGGTATATGCGGAACAGTTGAGTGCATAACACCAAAATTAAGAGATAAAATATGTCCTTCTAAACCTTTAGAGGAAATTGAAGATATGTTTAAGTTATGCAACAACTTAAAATTAAAAAAATCCATAACAATTGTTCTAGGAATAGGAGAAACACTAAATGATACTAAATTCCTAAAACAATTTATTAAAAAAAATAAAATTGACAGAATAACATTCTACAGACTAAAACCCCAAAAAAGAACAATTTTTGAAAAAGCAAAACCAATTACTTCAAACTACTATGTTAAATGGGTAAAAGAAATCAGAAAAGAATTTCCAAAAATAAAAATAATTACAGGATCCTGGCTAACTCATCTAGATGAACTACATCTATTATTAAAAGCAGGTTCAGATGGAATTACTAAATTTCCATCAATTAAAAAATTTAATTCAAAATATGCAAAGAAAATTAAAAAAGAAGTAAAAAAAGCAGGAATGAAGTTTGGAAGTAATTTTACAAAACCACCAGAAATCAAAGAAAATGTCAATGATAAGATAAAGATAAAACTAAATAATTACCTAAAAACAATGAAGAAGAATAAATAGCAACAAAATTTATAAACAAATAAATCATCTAAAATATATGACAAAAGTTCTTCTTGTTCAACCACCAGAATACAGAAGATATTACAACCTTAATCCTGATTATAAAAGATATTTTTCAAGAGAACTAGGCTTATTACAATTAGCTTCTTTTCTAAAACAAAATAATGTAGAATGTAAACTAATTCCTGGACACTACAAAAAACAAGAGTTTTTTAACATTCTTAAAAAACAGGCAAAAAAATATGATGTTATTGGAACAACCTGTTTAACACCAGAGTATAATATTGCGTGTGATGTTCTTAGATTTGCTAAACAAACTAATCCGAATATTAAAGCAATAATTGGAGGACACCATGTAACATGGCTTGATAAAGAAGTACTACAAAATCCTTTTATTGATATTGTAGCAAGAGGAGAAGGAGAACAAACATTTCTTGACATCACTAAGAAAAAGATTGAAGATATTAAAGGAATAACCTATAGAAAAAATAATAAAATTCAAAAAAACGAAAACCAAAAACCAATAGAAATAATACCTAAACTAAACAAAGAAATTATAAAAAACTATAACAAAACCATTAAAAAATCAGAAATAAAATTTTTTCAGTTTAATTACAACTCAACAAGGGGTTGTCCATATAACTGTTCATTCTGTACAGAACCCCTGTATTGGGGAAAGAGAATAAGATTTAAAGACATTAATCATGTTAAAGAAGAAATTGACCTTATACTTGACAATAAAAAATGCAAAAGAATATTTTTTATGGACAGTAATTTTACTATTAATCCTAAATATGTAGAGCAATTCTGTAAAAAAGTAAAAAATAAAAATGCCTCTTTCAAATGCTATACAAAAATTAATTACTATCCTAAAGAAATTGCTAATCTACTTAAAAAAACGGGTTTTGATGTTGTTCATTTTGGTGTAGAACACTTTAATAAAGAAATACAAAAATCAATAAACAAAGTAAGTTCTCTAAATAATATTAAAAAAACACTAAAAAATGCAAAATCCGCAAAACAAAAAACAGGAATATACATTGTTATTGGTTTGCCAGGAGATAGTGTTGAAAAATCAAAATATAATTTCAAACAAGTACAAGAACTAGTAAAAGAAAACCTTCTTGACGAAGTTATTCCTTTTATATTTATACCCTACCCTGGAACAGATCAATTTACAAATCCATCCAAATACAAACTTAATATCCTAACAAAAGACTTTTCAAAATATACAAGAACACACTCACCTGTAATAAGTTATGATAATTTTACAAATAATGAGATTGAGATTATGTTCAAATTATTCTCAGATTATGCTTATGAACTTTCCTTAAAAAACCCCTATACAAGTATGTTTTCAGAACCCTAACCTAATAAAACCAAAACAAACATTAACAAAATTCCTGCAATTAAACTTAATAATTGAATTAAAGATTTAGAAATATTATACTCTTTATGCAATTCTGGAATTAAATCAGAACCTGCAATATATATAAAACCCCCTGCAGCTATTGGCAACAAAATAACAGAAAATTCAATAGCTCTAGAACCAACTATCAAAGATATTACTACTCCTACTACAGCTGTCAGTCCTGATAAAAAATTTATTAACAAAGCTTTTGCTTTTTTAAATCCACCATGTAATAAGACTCCAAAATCTCCTATCTCCTGTGGAATCTCATGCAATACAACAGCTATTGTTGTTGTTATTCCTAAAGGTATGTTTATAAGATAGCTTGCTCCAATTATCAAACCATCAATAAAATTATGAAGACCATCTCCAATCAAATTCATTATTGCAAATGGGTGTGGATGCTTTTTAGAAGTTGGAATATGGCAATGCCTCCATTGTACAAATTTTTCAAGTATAAAAAATAATAATATTCCCACTAAAACCAACAAGGAAACCAATATTGATGAATTAATACGATCTAAAGCTTCTGGAATTAAATGTAAAAATGCTCCTCCAAATAAAGCACCAGCAGAAAAACTTACTAACAACAACAATATTTTTTTAAGAAATTTATCTTTAATTGCTAATGTAAAAACACCTACAAACGAAATCAAACTTATAACAATTACACTCAATAAAGAATATAACCAGACACTATTCATTTAATCACCTTTTCATCCTTTTCATGGATTCAAAATGGGTTGTTGGATCATTTATATCAAAAACATCAACAACTTTGTATTTTCCTCTTGTATAAGATTCATTATTAATTAAAGTATGTGTTACTTCTAAAATAATTATACTTGCCATGGGTCTTGATAAATTTTGATTGCCAGTAGTTTCTGACAAAGGTAGTTCTCCCATTAACCAATAATTTCTTTGGCCTTTTTTCAAAAAACTATAAACTTTATCTTTTTCCATATTATTAGGTATGCACTCTTCTTCTTTTCTATTTCCTTTCTCAAATTCAGAATAATTTCTTAATGCTAAATCCGGATTAAATTCAACTTCTATCCCCATTTTCTAGTTTTACTCTTCCTTTCTTATAAAGTTTTTGTTTGATTAAGAAAAATAAGCCAACACCAATAACTATCAAAGAGATATATTGCCATACAGTCAACCCAATAAATCTTGGATCTTCTCTAACAAAATCAGTAATAAACCTTAATACAGAATAACCAATTAAAAATGTTATAAAGACCAAACTATCTTTCAATTTTTTCACATTTTTTAATTTATTAACAAACAACAAAACACCTAATAAAACTACATGAGAAAAAGAAGCATATATTTGATAAGGGTGTCTACAAACATAATCTATTTTGGGGAATATAACACACCAAGGAACATTAGATGGTATTCCAACTAATTCTCCATTTATAAAATTAGCAATTCGACCAAAAATCAAAGTAATTGTAGCTGCTATAACAATTACATCTGCAAACTTTCTCCAGTCTAGTTTTATCTTCTTTAAATAATAAAAAGCCCCTATAAAACAACCAATCAAAGAGCCAAAAAAAGACATTCCTCCATGCCATACCATAAAAATCTCTAAAGGGTTTTTTATTAATAAACTAGGTTCTGAGAATAAAAAATGAAAAATTCTACCTCCAAGAATTAAGCCTATAAACAAGAACAATATTAAATTATCAACCTGGTCTCTTGTTATTTTAAGCTCTTTTCTTTTTTTATAAATAAGCCAATATACTAATAAAAAACCAAGAGCATAAACAATTCCATAAAACCTTATTTCTAAAAAACTTATTTTAAATAATGTTGGATCTATATTGTGGATAAACATTTTAAATAAAGTGGAAGGCATGTTTGAAAATTGATATCAGAAATACCTAAAGGCAACCCCAACTTTTCCTCCATTCCGCAACCCTATGAGCACCCATTTAATTAGTTAGAGCTGCTCGGTTCCCCGCCTGACTCGGTTTCTAAAAAAACAGATCCCAAAGGACGGAACTTCAACGTCCAAGTTAGGACCCTTAAATATAACTAACACCTCATCCCAAACTTCGACCCCGTCTAAAGCGTATTTACGGTTACAGGAGAGCGCTAACCCCCCGGTCTAGCCTTCCATATAGGATTAATGATTATTTCTTTTTAAGGATTATGGTTTTATAGCATAAAAACATAATTTATTTAAACATAGACTATTTACTCAACATTAAGGGGGTTACATGGAAAACCAAATAATTTTCTTAGGAACAGGTGGAGATGAA
>SDBT01006043.1_pt1 | contig 20216 bp, 23 predicted proteins | sample 2277101 | NCBI WGS metagenome assembly SDBT01 (sample SAMN10404973, study PRJNA504765) | marine sediment metagenome | isolation source: marine sediment core GS10_PC15, 103 cmbsf | place: Arctic Ocean: Southern Knipovich Ridge | collected 2010 | reverse complement strand
TTTGTAAAAAGGCTGGTGTTGATGCCATATAAAAGCAACGTGCAGTGTTTTTTCTGTATGGGATTTGTCAGGCATTAGAACCTTCCGGTTATACCTAAGGTTAGACGTTCAGCTTTTGCACCGGTGATGGACGATAAGATAGAGCCATTTAATGAGCAGGAATTCGAGGAAAAAATAGGGCAAATAACCCAATCTATGGAAAATGAGCGAACGAGCCAGTATCTGGAAGGATTTGTTGCTTCTTTATATAGAAATGCTAAAATAGAAACAAATGAATCTCTTATAACCCTCGAATCGTAATTGACTATATGAAAACAAAAAAATCAAATACTACTTTTGACTCCCAATCAGGCGTTGTGCAGGATAAATCGAAGAAAGATGCCCTTGAGGTCACCTTCTCTCAAATTGATAAGCAATATGGCAAAGGTGCTGTAATGATGCTTGGTCAGACGAATGCCGCGCAACCTATTGATGTGATATCAACGGGCTCTATTTTGATAGATGATGCTATTGGTGTGGGAGGATTTCCTCGAGGACGTATTATTGAGGTATATGGTCCAGAATCATCGGGCAAGACTACCTTGGCGCTTCATGTGATAGCACAGGCTCAAAAGGCTGGTGGTATCTGCGCTTTTATTGATGCTGAGCATGCGCTTGATGCAGGCCATTCAAAGCGATTGGGTGTGAATACAGATGAATTAATTGTTTCGCAACCTGATTATGGTGAACAAGCTCTTGATATTGCAGAGATGTTGGTTCGTTCTGGTGCGGTTGATGTGATCGTTATTGATTCTGTGTCGGCGTTGGTACCCAAAGCAGAAATTGAGGGTGATATGGGAGATGTACATGTTGGGTTGCAGGCACGGTTGATGTCTCAAGCATTGCGCAAACTTACTCCGGTAGTACATAAATCGAAAACAGTATTTATCTTTATTAATCAGATTCGCTACAAAATTGGTGGTTTGCCGTTTGCAAACAAAGAAACAACTTCAGGGGGAAATGCCCTTAAATTTTACGCCTCGTTACGTGTTGAAGTACGAAGAGTTGCGGGCCTGAAAAAGAATGATCAACATATTGGTAATCGTGTGGCGGTGAAGCTGGTAAAAAATAAAGTTGCGCCACCGTTTAAACGTGTGGAAGTGGATTTGCTTTTTAATGAAGGTATTAGTAGGGAGCTCGATTTGCTCGATGCTTCGATTCATTACAAGGTAATCGAAAAAACAGGTGCATGGTTTGCATTTGAAGGTGCTAAGATTGCTCAAGGAAGAGAGCAGGCTTTGCACTACTTGAAAAACAATCCCGAAGTTGCTTTGCAGGTGCGGGAAAAAATTAATGCTATGCGTGAACATGGAGCGTAGAATACATAACCATTGTAACAAAGGAAATTGGTAGCCTTGAAAAAGACAAAGAAGGAAGCGTTGCCGTTAGTGAATGAAAAAATAATGGCATCGCAGTTGCAGCTTATTACTCAAGATGGTGAAAACATAGGTGTAATCTCGCGTGGTGAGGCGCTTCGTTTGTCGGGCGACGCAGATCTTGATCTTGTGATGATTGCTGAACAGGGCAGCAAAGGTGTTCCTGTGGTAAAAATTATGGATTTGGGTAAAAGTCTCTATGAGCGTAAGAAAAAACAAGCTGAATCCAAAAAAAATCAAAAAGTGATTCAAGTAAAAGAGATTAAAATTCGTCCCAAAATAGGCGATCATGATTTTAAAACGAAGATGAATCGTGCTATACAGTTTTTGAAAGATGGGAAGCGACTCAAAATTTCTCTTTGGTTTAGAGGTCGTGAAAACGTAATGAAAGAACGGCATGGGTCGCAACTCTTTAAGCGTGTTGAACATATGCTTGATGAGAGTGGCTTAACAAAAGATTTGGTGAAAGAAAAAGAAGTTAAGATGGGTCAGACATGGTCTCGTTTTTACTTCATGAAGAATAATAAATAAGATTTGGTGCATTGATGAGTAAGTTAAAACGACGATCAGCAGCGAAAAAGCGATTTAAAGTGATTGGTAAGGGCAAAATAAAGCGATCGAAAGCATATCGCCGTCATTTGCTTACCAAAAAAAGTGCTAAAAATAAACGTCAATTAAGAAGAAAATCCTATATAGCAAAAAGCGATGTACGTCGTATTGCTAACTTACTACGATAAACGTATACGTGGTAATAGGATCTGAAATACAGTAGGGATAAAATGACAAGAGTTAAACGCGGTGTTGTAACCAAAAAACGTCATAAACGTTTGCTAAAACAAACAAAGGGTTTTTGGGGACAACGTAAAAATATTTTCAAGCGGGCTAAAGAAACCCTTATGCGAGCATGGGCGTTTGCTTTTAAGAGTAGAAAGCTTAAAAAGCGTGATATGCGTAAGCTTTTTATATGTCGTATTTCTGCGGCAGCAAAAGAACGAGGTTTGTCATATAATGTTTTTATGCATGGTATGAAAAAAGAAAATGTGTTGATAAATCGGAAAATGTTGAGCCAATTGGCAATACACGAACCGAAAGCATTTACGCAATTAACGCAGCTCGTGCAGAAATAATACCTCTTGACTTTATCCAATTCTGATTACTAAGATGAGCAGGCTACATTGGTATAGTAATGGGATATAAAAAGGAGTACGTATGGACGCATTGCAGCTTCTCGAGCAAAAAATTTCTTCTCTGATACATCGTATAAAAGAGTTACAGGAAAAAAACGGAGTATTGTCTGAAGATATCGGGAGATTAGGTAAAGAAAATAGAGAGTTAAAAGCTGAGAGTGCGAAAATTGTAGAAGAAAATATGCAGTTAATTGCAAAAGTAAGTGATTTGGAAAAAAAGGCGCTTGAGGGAAATGATCAAATCGATGAGCTTAATCAGGAAAGAGCGCTTGCAAAACTAGCTGTTGATGATTTATTAGGCCGATTGCAATCGATCGATTCATTAGTTGAAAAGCAAAAATGAATACTGAAACAAAACGCTATAATGTTATTATTCGCGATCAAGAGTACAACATTATTAGTGATGAATTAGAAGAACATGTAAAAAAAGCTGCTGTGTTAGTGGATGAGTTGATGAGATCACTTGATCCGGATTCCACATTTATCGACCAACATAAGCTTGCAGTACTGTCCGCCTTACAGATGGCCAGCCAGCTTCTTCAGGCTGAAGAACAACTGGCATTGTGCAAAGAACGTGAGGATGCACTCGTTACATGGACGAAAGATCAAGTAGCCGCTCTTTAAATAGTGTGGCGATCTTCAATTATACGCTCATTGTTTGATCAAGGTTGAAGTTAATATGTAGTCTACATGTTATACTTCCTTTCTTGCCGCATTTATCTTGTAACTATGTTAGACTGGGTAAAGCGGTATTGAAGAACAGTTAGTTTTAACATAATTGAAAAGATGATTAGGAAAAACAATGAGTGATTTTGGGTTGATATTGATTGTCGCGGGCTGCGCGATTGTTTTTGTGGGAGTGTTCTTGTTTTGGTATGCGCAACGCAAAATACGGGCTGCCTATGCTAAATTACAGGACTCACAAAGTAAGCTAAGAGATTCCAAGCGTACTGTAGAGACGGAGCGGCGAGAGGCATTTCTTCGATTAAAAGATGAAATTTATCATAAACGTAAAAAGTTTGAGCTTGATCTCAAAAGAGATCGCCTTGAGTTGGATCGTCTACAAAGCAAGTTGAATGTGAAGTATGAAAATATTGAAAAACGGGAATTACAGCTTGATGAGCGTCGGCGTGAGTTGCAACAAAAAGAACGTAATTTATCGCAAACAGAGGACATTGTTCGTGCAAGCGAAACAAAGTTAAAAAATCTTTATAATGAGCTGATTACAAAACTTGAGCATGTGAGCAACATGTCGCGTGATGATGCAAAACGTGCCTTAGCCGATACGCTTGAAGCTGAAGTACGTCTTGCAAGCCAAAAATGGATACAAAAGGTTGAGGATGAGGCAAAACAAACGGCAAAAGAAAAGGCAATAGAAACAATAGTGAATGCCATGCAGCGATACACCGCTGATCAAGTGGCTCCTCATTCTACTGGTATTGTCCATCTACCCAATGAAGATATGAAAGGTCGTATTATTGGTAAAGAAGGGCGAAATATTAAAGCGCTTGAACAAGCAACCGGTATGGAATTTATTATTGGTGATTCGCCGGATATAACCATTTCAGGGTTCAATCCTGTTCGTAGGGAAGTGGCACGCAGAACATTGGAAAAGCTTATTTCAGATGGGCGTATCAATCCAACACGGATTGAAGAAACGGCAGAACAGTGTGAAAAAGAATTAGAAGATATTGTTGAAGAGCATGGAAAAGAAGCAATTCTTGAATTTAACCTGCAAGGTGTTCATCCGGAAATTGTGACGTTGTTGGGGAAATTATATTTTAGAACAAGCTTTTCCCAAAATGTCTTGCAGCATTGCAAGGAAGTTGGCATTTTTGCACGCATGATCGCTCAAGAGCTTGGATTAGATGGTTCAATTGCATTGCGTGCGGGTCTGCTGCACGATATCGGCAAAGCGGTTACGGCTGAGGTTGATGGTCCTCACGCGCAAATTGGTAGTGATATTGCAAAACGGTGTGGTGAAGATGCTCGTGTGGTTAATGCCATTGCAGCTCACCATGAAGAGGTTCCTTTTACATCAATTTATGCACCAATTGTGTTGATTGCTGATACTATTTCAGCGTCACGTCCTGGTGCCCGCAGAGAAACATTATCTGCTTATATTAAACGTTTGGAAAAACTTGAAGAGATTGCGAATGCGTTTGAGGGTGTAAAAAAAGCATTCGCGTTGCAAGCGGGTCGAGAAATTCGCATTTTAGTGGAAGAAGATTGTCTTGATGATGAAGCGGCACTCATGCTTGCTCGAAATATTGCACGTAAAATTGAAAAGGAAATGAACTTTCCTGGTCAAATTAAGGTGAATGTAATTCGAGAAAAACGAGCTATAGAGTATGCAAGGTAAAAAAATGGAAACAATACGAGTACTTTTTTTAGGTGATGTTGTTGGTGAGCCAGGTCGGGATGTTTTTGCAAAACATATCGATGCTCTTAGGAAAAAATATCGCACAGATGTTGTAGTGGTTAATGGGGAAAATAGCAGTAATCAAGGCCGTGGCATTACTCCAAAAATTGCCAAATTTTTCTTTGATCATGGGGTTGATGTAATTACAACGGGTAATCATGTGTGGTATGCCCGAGATATTTATTCCTACCTTGATCAGAATCATGCTCTTTTGCGTCCAGCAAATTATCCGAGTGGAGCACCAGGGGTTGGTGTTGTTATTATTTCGGCCAAAGGGAAAAGAGTGGCTGTTATTAATCTTCAAGGGCGTGTTTTTATGCGTGAACTTGTTGATTGTCCGTTGCGAACGGTGGACTCTATACTTGCGTACCTCAAAGATAAGACAAATATAATCTTTGTTGATTATCACGCAGAAGCAACGTCTGAAAAAATGGCGCTTGCTTTTTATCTTGAAGGACGCGTGAGTGGTATTGTTGGAACACATACGCATATTCAAACGGCAGATGAACGTGTTTTGCCAAAAGGAACTGCATATATAACTGATTTGGGTATGGTTGGTTCATTGAATTCTATGCTTGGTATGCAAAAAGATGCGATTATGAAACAATTTTTAACGCAATTGCCTGTTAAATTTACCGTAGACTCCTCAGCGCCTTATGTTATTGGAGGGGCATGTATTGAAGTTGATGTGGATACGGGGCGCGCAACCAATATAGAACGAGTACGTGTAGTTGATGAAGGTACTATAGCTTAACTATTGTAATTAAAAAGGAGAGATACAATGGTATTAATTTTCATACTATACTTCTTATCTGCTATAAATTTGATTTTGCGTAAAAGTATTCTTCTGTTTAGTCAGCCAATCTTTTTTCAAGGAATGCGTTTAACCATAGCTGGCGGGGTAATTTTAGGGTATCTGTATCTTTTTCGTCCCGCAGCTTTGCGTTTAAAAAAGGCGGATATAGGACTTTTTTTTCAGGTGTCCCTTTTCTTTTCTTACTTAAGTTATGTCCTGGCGGTTGTAACGCTTGATGACCTTTCATCAGCTCGTTTTGCATTTATGTTTAATCTTTCTCCTTTTATCACTGCAATTATTTCATATTTTTATCTTTCTGAAACGCTGAATAAAAAAGAAGTAGTGAGTTTAATTATAGGATTTCTTGGTTTTCTTCCGCTTGTTTTGGTGGGTGAGCGAGAGGGTATTGCAAGTGCAAGTTTTTTTTCTATTCCGGGTTTACAGCTTTTTATTGCCACGGCAGCATATGCTTATGGTTGGATTCTTGTGAGCAAACTAGTTAATAATCGTGGCTACTCGCCGTTTTTGGTTACAGGTATTGCGTTTGCCAGTGGGGGTATTGCTATATTGTGCACTTCTTTCATTTTAGAAAACTGGTTTGCTGTTGCACCTGTGACTAATATTGTTAAATTTACTACGTACCTTATCAGTATTATCTTTATTAGTGAGATTATTGTATCAAATACGTATGCATCGCTCTTGCGACGATTTTCTGCGACATTTCTCTCTTTTGCAGGTTCATTATATCCACTGTTTTGTGCATTATTGGGATGGATATTTTTTAGAGAAAAGATCACGTATAATTTTTTTATTGCGGCAGCGATCGTTTCTTTTGCGCTCTATATATTCCATCTTTCTGAAAAAGATAAGCAAAAAACTGGTTCTATACAGAGATAATCATTACTTTTTTGAAGGAATTGTATGTGGTTACTGTTATTGTTACACGCAATTTTTGCGAGTACCTATACGCTTGGTAAGGCTGGTCTGTTGTATATGGAACCAATTTTTTTGATTGCAGTCCGATTGCTCATTTGCGCTGTGTTATTATTCATGTTGCATGCAGGGTTCAGGCGATCGTTTTTTATTGAACGCAAAGATAGATGGCTCTTTGGAGGAATGTCTTTTTTTCTTTTTTATTCATATGTGCCGTCATTTGCAGTGTTATCTCATATTGAAAGCACGAAGTGGGCACTTATTTATACACTAACTCCATTTTGTACTGCATTAATTTCATATGTGCATAAATTAGAGCGAATGACATGGTTGAAAATAATTGGCCTTTGCATAGGTTTTATTGGTATACTACCAGTACTTATTGTTGATCCTAAGGGGACTTCATTTGGGACTTTCTGGAATGTTTCATGGCCGGAAATAGTTGTAATTTTATGTATGGTGAGCTACTCATATGGGTGGGTTATGGCAACTCGGCTTGTGAAGGAAAGAGGATATAATACATTTTTAGTAAATGGTGCTGGTATGTTGTTTGCGGGAGTAGGGGCTTTAGCCACATCTCCGCTTATTGATACATGGAGCCCAAGCCCCGTGTATGCAATATGGCCAGCCGTTGGCGTTATGTCTTTATTAGTGGTTGCCACGTTACTTGCTTATACTATTAATACGTACTTATTGCGATATTATACGGTAACATTTTTGATGTTTTTGATGTTTGTTGATCCGATTTATGTTGCATTGTATGGGCGAATATTTTTGAAAGAGCCTTTTCAGTGGCACTTTTTTTTATCGGTGGGGTTGGTTTTTTTTGGGCTCTCCCTTTTTTATAAGGAAGAACTCAAGCATGGTTACATCCTTTCATCCTGAGGAGCTCTATGATTCTTGTTTTTTTATTGTATTTTCTTTTTGCAAGTACCTTTACATTTGGCAAGGCTGCGCTTACCTATATTCAGCCGATTATGTTTATTGGTGTAAGAATGACGTGTGCTGGAATATTACTCCTGTGCTACCAATATTTCTTTAATCGATCAAAGTGGCGGTTTGAAAAACAAGACGCTGTAGCGCTTGGCAAAGTTGCTGTTTTTTTAATTTGTATTTCATTTACTGCTGAATTTTGGGCAATGAAATATTTGAGTGCAGCAAAAACATGTCTTTTATATAATTTGTCTCCATTTATTACTGCACTGCTTGCGTATTTTCTTCTGTCTGAACGATTAACGCGCAAACAATGGTTTGGACTTTGTATTGGTATTTTAGGATTTCTCCCTATTATATTGAACCAATCGCAAACAGAGGCAATTACACCACACGTATGGTTTCTTTCTATGCCTGAATTAGTTTTGCTTGTTGCAGTGATTTCTGCTTGTTATGGATGGATTACTACAAAACAGCTTGTGGTAACTCGAGGATATTCAACGATCATGGTCAATGGAATAGCTATGTTGGCAGGCGGTATTGTATCGATTTGTATGGCATTATTGCTTGAAGATGCACCGTGGATACTATCTGCAAAGAATCCAGCTTTTGGGTTCACTTCATATGGATATGCACTTGCAGCGGTGCTTTGCTATACCACGTTTCTTATCGTTGTGGCGAATATCATTTGCTTTAATCTGTATAGCTCTTTGCTACGGCGTTACTCAACAACGTTTATTTCCTTTGCCGGATTCATCACACCACTCTTTGCTGCGTTCTTTGATCTTATAGTTTTTAGGCAGATGGTTCCGATAAGTTTTGTGGTAACGATATGTCTCGTGGCAATCGGTATTTATATTTTCTACCAAGATGAGCTTGGCAATAAATAAATAGGTTCCCTCAAGATTTTCTTAAAAGAACCTATTTTGTTGATCTTTATTCCTCTTAGCGAGGGCGACGAGCCATACGTCTTTTTTTCGATGATGAAGCTGCTTTTTTCTTTGCTGGTGATTTTCTTTTTGCAGTTTTTTTCTTAACTGTTTTACGCTTAGCAGTTGTTTTTTTCTTTGCTGGTGATTTTCTTTTTGCAGTTTTTTTCTTAACTGTTTTGCGCTTTGCGGTTGTTTTTTTCTTGGTTGTTTTGCGCTTTGCAGTTGTTCTTTTAACTGTTTTACGCTTAGCAGTTGTTTTTTTCTTGACTGTCTTTTTCTTTGCTGCTGGTTTCTTTGCTGTGCTTTTTTTGGCTGTGCGCCTTTTCTTGAGAGCCATGGTCATCTCCTTTTTTTAGGTTAGACATCACATTTGTGCTTTTGATATCACTATTTCTTACTCCTAATGATACACAAAATCTTTTCAAAGAATCAACAATTTTGGGAAAAAAATCATTAGTAGTCAAATTTTTATTGCAATCAGTTCTTGTCTTGGTTTCTAAACCCCTTTCAAATAGGTGATTTAGAGGGCTGTTGGGGTTGTTAATTTCATACAGTTAGCAATTTGTATTAACTCTATTTTTTTTGAGAAAAAATCCAATTTTGAGCTTTTTGGGTAAATAATGTACCTTTAGGCCTATAACCCTTATGCAAAGGATTGGCATGAAAACGTTGCCCGATATTCAAACAAATTTTCAGGATTGGTATAACGAAGTTGTATATCAAGCCGAGCTAGTTGATCAATCTCCAGTACGAGGTTCGCTTGTCATCAGACCATACGGATATGCAATTTGGGAACATATTAGGGATATTCTTGATGCTCGCATTAAAGAAACAGGGCATCAAAATGCTTCCTTTCCATTACTCATTCCGGAATCTTTTTTAAAGAGAGAGGCTGAGCATATGGAAGGGTTTGCTCCAGAGCTTGCGGTGGTTACCCATGCAGGAGGTAAAAAACTTGAAGAGCCCTACGTTATCCGTCCTACTTCCGAGACCATTATTCACTATATGTTTGCTCGATGGATTACCTCATGGCGTGACTTACCTTTAAAAATTAACCAATGGGCAAATGTGATTCGCTGGGAAATGCGGACGCGTGCGTTTTTGCGTACAACAGAATTTTTTTGGCAAGAGGGGCATACGGCACATGCAACCCTGGATGAGGCACATGATGAAGTGTTGATGATGCTGGGTGAGTATGTGAATTTAGCAGAAAATGTATTAGCTGTTCCAACGGTAACGGGTTTGAAATCAGAGAGTGAAAAGTTTCCCGGTGCTCAAAAAACATATACTTTTGAAAGTTTGATGCCCGATGGCAAAGCATTGCAAATGGGTACCTCACATTTGCTTTCACAAAGTTTTGCGAAAGTTTTTGATATGCAATATCAGGATCAGGATAATAATTTGGCCTATCCGTACTTAACGAGTTGGGGTGTGACAACGCGTTTAATTGGTGCTGTTGTTATGGTGCATGGTGATCAGAAAGGACTGGTACTTCCTCCAAAAATCGCACCGATACAAGTAGTGATTGTTCCCATTCTAAAAACGGGAGCAGACAATCAAAAAGTTATGCAGGCTGTTGAGACAATGGTCGATCAACTGAAAAAAGAGGGTATTCGACTGCATGTTGATGTGGATGATACCAAAACGCCGGGTGCAAAATTTTATCACTGGGAGTTACGTGGCGTTCCGGTTCGGATCGAAATAGGACCACGTGACTTGAAAGAAAATATAGCAATTGTTGTTGATCGTATTGGTTTAGATAAATCTAAGGTTGCGCTTGATGCTCTATCTGATCATGTGACTGAACTACTTACTACGGTTCAAAAAACTATGCTTGTGCGAGCTCAAGAACAACGTGATGCACAATGGTACAAAGCAGCAAAACTGGCTGATTTTGGTGTTATACTGCAAAAGAAAGCTGGCTTTTACCAAACTGGTTGGTGTGGAGATGCCGCGTGCGAAGAACAGCTTAAACAATATCAAGCAACAACACGGTGTTTACTGGAAGAGCAATCATTCGACGCCTGTTTTTACTGTGATAAACCAAACAAGCAAGATGTTCTTGTGGCTAAGTCCTACTAATCTTTTGAACGTAACGGTGGTCCTATAGGACGGGTTTCTTCAGCTTCAATGATCATTCTCAAGGTAGACTCAGGTTTTCCTTTTTTACTTGTTTTCTCATAACCCATTTCTGTTTGAGTTGATGAACCTGGTTTGCCTATTGGTTTTGTTTGTTCATGGCTCATGAGCGTAACGCGAGTTTGTTGCAATCTATCACCTTCAACAACAATGTTCATGTTGTATACAAAGTCGCCACTTACTCTGTTGTTTGTTCTGTCCAGAACGGCTCCGTTTTGGTCACGAATAGTTGTTTCTAAAAACCATACTTTTCCTGCGCTTTTTGGAACAAGGTTAAAGGTAATTGAACGCATTCTCCCCATTCTGTTTTTTACGTTCACGGTATACGGCATGCTATTTATTTTTTTATCTAACAGCGTTTCACCATTGGGTCTTACTTTTGTGTATACTTCTTTTCGTTTGAGACGTCCCGGTACTGGTTCGTACCAATTAATTTCAGAAGCTGTTTTGTTGATAATGCGACGAAGATAAATATCGTAACTTTGGGCTATGTTAGCTGAAGCTGGTGGTGCGAATGCGCTATGGGTGATTGCGGCAGCAGCAACTGCCAATGCGATATTGAGATAGTTCTTCATGCGATTTTCCCTACAATATAAGGTTATATTAAATATATTCTTATTATATCATACTCTTTTTTTACATCTAACTTCTAGACATCCGTGGATTTTTGATGAAATTCTCTATCTGTTTTTGGGTCTGTGTGTTATAGTAATCCGAGCGAAAAAAGGGAAAAAACATGAAATTGATCGATCTTATCACAAAATTTGAATCCTATCTTTTGACCGAAAAACGAGTATCGAAAAACACTTTTTTGGCGTATAAGCAAGATTTAAGCCAATTTAGGCAGTTTGTTGAGGGAGAGGGCTTTACCACTCTAGAACAAGTGCAAACGGCCAACCTTAGGGATTTTTTGGCTTATTTAAGAGATGCACAGCTTTCAATTCGTTCGATTGCCCGTAAAATTGCAGTCCTGAAGGGATTTTATACGTATACTGTCCAGTTTAATATCCCAAATCGGGCACAAGAGTTGGCAATGCCACGATTGCCGCACACTTTGCCCGAATATTTATCAGAACAAGAGGTTGAGCAACTTTTTGATGTTGCTTCTCGAGATACCTCTCCCAATGGTAAGCGTAATACGGTGATGCTTTATACGATGTATGTAACGGGTATGCGGGTGAGTGAGCTCGTGAATTTACAGGTTGCGCATGTGCAGGATGATGCGGGATGTATTCGCGTTGATGGCAAGGGTGGTAAGCAGCGCATGATTCCAATTCCTCCGGTGATGCTTTCTATGCTTGTTACGTATATTAACGAGGATCGTGGCACCATTTTAAAAAAACATGGCTCAACTGAATTTTTGTTTCCGATTGTGTATGGTGGTACATTGCGACCAATATCACGACAAGCGTTTTGGTTTATTGTAAAACAGATATGGAAAAAAGCTGACATTGCACGACCAGTTTCTCCTCACACGCTCCGTCATTCATTTGCAACGCATATGCTTAAAAAAGGGGTTAATCTCCGTTCGTTGCAACTATTGCTTGGACATGAACATCTTGCGACGGTACAAACATATACCCATGTCGATACAACTTATTTACGAACCATTTATGATAAAAAACATCCACGCTCTAAATAATATATGTAATCATGTAAAACATAGTTGTTTTGAGGGATTAAGATTGAGAAATTTGTGTAGAATTAGTATTCTTGAATAGTAATTTTTTTGATAGAGAATCGTTGGAGTACATATGAAAAATAGTTTCGTTGTTGGACAAAAATCTTTGTTGTCTGTGTTGTCGTCAATGCAGCCAATTTGTAACCGTCGAACTACCTTGGATGTAACGACATCTATTTTTTTTCAGGTTGGACATAAAGAGTTAGTTCTGAAAAGTACCGATTTAGAAATCAGTTTACAAGCCAGTCATCAGCTTGAAAAAAGCGATATGAGCGAAATCAAAACCTTTCTTGTTTCAGGTAAACGGCTTTTTGATTTGGTAAAAGAACTCGAGGGAGATATTGATTTTACGTTAACCGATACCCACCTTGCACTGAAATCTGGTGGAGTGAACCTTGCATTGAATATAAAGGATCCAGAACAGTTTCCTCCCTTTCCGGAACGTATTGAAAATCTTATGCATATTGATGCAAAATTTATGCTTGGCATGCTCAATAAGGTTGCCTTTTTGATTCCACAAAACAATGCGAATCCTGCACTCAATGGATTGTTATTTGAAATTTCTAATGCATCACTCAAAATGACAACAACAGATGGGCATTGCTTGGCTCAGGTTCATTCGGATAAATATACACTTGAAGAACCAAAAACCTGGTTATTGCCACGACGTGCAGTATTTGAAATTAAGAAGATTTTAGAAGGATTAACCGAACAATCATTATTTATTGGTGTATGCGGCAATCAACTGGTTGTATCGGGCGAATCATTCAATTTTTTCACTAAACTACTCAGTGATACCTTTCCAGAATATAACGCAATCTTAGATAAAAAATCTTTTATTCCTGCTCGTGTTGATCGCTCTCATTTAGTAAAAACATTACGTCGATCAGCATGTTTGCTTTCGGGTCAATTTATTGCAACAAATTTTGGTTTTTCATCAGGTAATTTGAAGGTTTCTATACAGAACAAAGAAGTTGGAAAACTTGATGAACAAGTTCCACTTTCTGATTTTGAAGGCGAGGCCATGGATATGCGATTTTATGCTCCGTATCTGTTGAGTGGTTTACAGGTTTTTTCTGAAGAAAAAGTACAATTTTATTTAAAGAACGGTACGAAGCCGATCATCTTTGAATCAAAGGATGCCGAATACTGTGTTGTATATTTGGTGATGCCGGTTGCACAAACAAGTGGTTAATAGGTGACAGTTCAGCTTTCACAAATTCATTTAAAACATTTTCGCTGTTTTGAACAGTATCAACTGGAGCTTGATGCGCCTATAGTTTTATTAGAGGGTGCAAACGGTATTGGCAAAACATCAATTTTAGAAGCTCTTCATTATGCTTGTTATTTGCGTTCGTTTCGAACACATAGCACAAAAGAACTCATTGCGTTTGGAAAAGAGGGTTTTTTTATAAAAGTTGCTTTGCATAACGAATCGAAGCTTGACCATACGATACAAGTTGGTTTTTCTCATAACAAGCGGCTTGTTAAAGTTGATCAACAAACTATTTCTTCATATAAAGATTTAATGTCTTACTACAAAGTGTTGAGCATTACTGAAGATGATCTTGCGTTGATTAAAGGCGGACCCCAGGCACGCAGACTGCTTATGGATCAATTTTTATTACTTACAGATTCTTCGTATGGAAACATCTTGCGTGAGTATCGACAAGTGGTTGACCAGCGTAATGCACTACTGAATTCAAGTCGTCTAAATAATGATATGTATGCTATTTTGACTCAGCAAGTCTGGCAACGATCAAACACAATTCAAATAGCGCGTCAACAATTACTCACTTCTCTTGAGGCGCGAATAAACAAACTGAGTGAAACCTATCTTGCTGATAAAATACGTATCACATTTAGCTATCAACCCAAGGTAGGCCTGGGGAGCTCAGTAGCGGAATTTGAACATGCAAATCATGGCCTTTATCTGCAAGAAAAACGGTACAAGCGCACCTTGTTTGGGGTGCATTTGGATGACATTTTAATCTCTTTTTGTGGTAAACCCTCCCGGCTTTATGCCTCTCGAGGGCAGCAAAAACTTATTGTTCTCCTGATAAAAATGGCCCAAAAAGAGCTTCTTTCTCTTCAGGGAGATTCAGGAATTTTCCTGCTCGATGATTTTATGACTGATTTTGATCCTGAGATGGCTGTAACTCTCTTGGATGCCCTTGCAAAACAGGGTAGCCAGCTCATTTTTACCTCTCCAACCCAGGGAGGGTTCCTTTCGAAGCAATTGGCACAGATGGGTGCCCAAACCTCAAAATTGACATATTGAAACATTGCTCGTAGAAATCGACGATTTATTTATAAGACCGGTTGACAACTATAATAAATTAGCCTATATTTATAGACATAATTCGGCTTTGAAGGTTGAAATGTAAAGCAAATAAATAAAGTGGGATTTTGACTTTTGTTATTCTTTCACTACACTGAAATTACATGACAATTGATATGAGCAAAAATTTTATTTAGGCTTCATTACTACTCTCCTTTTTTCCATCGCACTGATTTTTAATCAGTGCGGTGGTTTATTATTATGGAGTTTTTTTTCTGTTGTGCTCTGTGATTCAATTCAGTAGGATAGGTGATGCGATGGAAGAGGAGAGAGTTTTGAGAATGAGGTTATGCTGGTTCTTGCTATTTTTTTATATGTTTCCACTATCTGCTGGAGAATTTCTTTATCCGGTTGGTGCTGATTCTCAGCATTCAATGTTATATCTTATTTATCAAAAAACGCCGGATCATCTTGAGTTATGGGGTTGGGATTATAAAACGGGATACGCATATCAAATGCTTCTTTCTCGTTTTACGCCAGCAGGGGTTCGTATGTTGCCGAGTGGTTCCGGATTCAGCTTTATTGATAAAGGCATTTTGAAGGTAAAACAATTTTTTAAACGTTCTGCGCGTGCAATAGAATTCGATGCGCCTCTCTATAATGTGGAGGTTGTACATTGGATTGATGATACTTTGTGTTACACCAGCGGAAAGTATCAGGAACATTTTGGTATTTTTCAGATCAATGATTATGGGGAACTGTTTCCTCTTTGCGTTGCAGACGACCTTGATTGTATGTATCCACAAAAAATAGAGAATGATCTTTTTTATATAGAACGAGACGCGCAATGGCATTGTCGAGTAGTAAAAACAAAATATATCCTTCCTCCTGAAAGTGGTACGTTTGCTGAAAAATTTACATGGTATCAAATCAATCACAAACCATCTGAAATAATCATTGATTTTAATGAAAATCAGATTGTTTTTTTAAACATGATATCAGGGCAAGAAGGGTTTGTTATTGAGCATTCGCCTGTTATAAGCAGTAGGGATACAACCGTTGCCTTTGCGTATCATCATATATATAAACAAGACGATATTTGGAGATCGGAGAACATATTCACATTTTGTGTACCTTCGGATTTTTTATTTTTAGGAAAACAAACTCGATTATATGAAGCGTTATTGCCGCTCTTGCCATATCATCATGAGGACCTTATTTTTTATAGTGATAGTGTTGGGCAAGATCTTGGGATCTTTGTATACGATATAAATACAAAAACCAAGAAAATACTTATACAAAAACCAAACCAATCTCTTTTAGGGCTATTCCTTATACAAAATAAGATTTTTTGTGGTGGACAGATGGTGCCGGGAGGAGCGATCCAGATGGGGGCAAATGATGTCGGGGTACGAGTGGAGCTCGAAAACCATGAGGTTCGATAGAGGTAAAAAAGGATTCATTATTTTAGAGTGGCATTGTTTTGACATAATATACATTATCAGGCCCGGATGCAGTTATTGCTGATTCTTAACATGTGCTATTATCTGACCCACTCGCACAACAGTTTCTTTTCCTTCTTTAGAATTTTTGAGGATTTCGGGCAAAACATCTATTTTATTGGGTTGAAACAACATAACTATTGTTGAGCCGCCAAATTTGAAGTGTCCTATTTCTTGACCTTTTTTCTGTTCTTTGTCTGGTATATAGGTTTCAACAATAGTTCCAACAAATAATGCTCCTACTAGAATCAGTGCAACGGTAGAGACTGTTTGTGTATCATGCAAGATTAGATGACGTTCATTTACGTCTAAGGGTTGTACCCCTGAAAGATATACAAATGGGTGAACTGATTCATATCTTCCTCGAAATTTCCGTGGAACGGATGGTGTTCCTGTTATCGGAAAATGTAATCGGTGGTAATCCCAAGGAGCCAGCCGTATAATAAATGCTGTTCCTCCTTCAAATTGTTGTGCTATTTTTTCATCCCGTACCATTTTTTGCAACGTAAATGGAGTTTCTTTTATAGAAAACGGAGTTTGCTTGCTAATGTTTGGGATAACACGCAACGTTCCATCTGCAGGCGATATAATAGTATTCGGGCTGTCTGGTATAGGACGAGCACCCTCTTTTAATTTTCGGGTAAAAAATTCATTAAATGTTTTGAATGATGATACGGGTTTTTCTATTTCATTCACAGAAATAGAGTATTTTTTTATAAAGCGGGGAATATGTCTTTTGCTTATGCGTGAATTTGCCCAGATACCAGAAAATGTGCTTGGCCACTTACCTTTTGTTAATATGTAATGCAACACAGAGCCATACCATTTACCATATAATTTGCGAACAAATTTTGCCTGTTTTTCGTTAAATGCAGTGATTTTTTCAGGAGATAATTCTGATTCCACAGTCCACGAAAACTGTGTTGCCGCTAGCGAGAAAATAATAAAAAATATATATTTTTTATTCATATTTTTTCCTATTAATCAAATGAAAAAAATTCATCCGACAATTCTCCAAACCAACTATAATCCTCTTCTTCGGTGTCAATTGCAGAAGAAAAATCGTCCTCCTCTAAAGACGGTGTATATTCAAAATCAGTATCATACTCAAACAGTTCGTCATAGCCTGTGCCAAGAGCACCGGCTGTTTTTTCTGCTTGTTCAGCTGATGTTCTCATTTTTTTAGTCTGAAGTTCGAATTTTTTAAAAAAGTTGATAATAAGGGTAAGTAGTTTTTCATGATAAAAAATCGTTGCATATGTATTGATCAAAAGGACAAGATTTTTTACATTTTCTATTTTTAATGCTGATCCAGATTCGTCCTGTGAAAATAGGTTTGCTGTTTGTGTCTGTAGTTTTTTCAGAAGATTATATAGTGCGTGGTCTTTGCGAAGTGCATCGATGTGATAGTAAACACCCTTTGGATCCTTTTCAAGCAATGCATACAGATTCACCTCAAATTGATGGATGTCTTTTTTAAACAGATCCCAAGTGATCGTGGCCGGTATCTTTAAAATTTTCTTTTGCTTCCAAAGTTGTATCTTTGCAGGTAATAAATGATGCGCTATTTTTACCGAAAACAGTTCATTTTTTTTAATCAGCTCGTTGAGTATAGCAACTGCATTTTCCTTAGTTTCGAGCGCTTCTGGTTCTGGTTTCTTCTCTTGCGCGCTATTTGATATGGCAAATAGTCCAAGAAATACGGTTATGATCGATATATGTAAGATTGTTTGCTTCATAGTCCCCTCTCCCCATGAAATATCCCTTTTCTTACACTATACCTGTTTATCAACGCCCAAATCAATGATTCGAAGTATGTTGGCTAATACATTGCCGGCTGTTTGCCACGCCACAAACCACAAAGCGTTACGGCTAACGCATCGGTTACATCAAGCTTTTTGGGCATTTGCATGCGAGGAAAGAGTTGTAAAATGATACGCGCAACTTGTTCCTTGCTTGCCCCCCCATAACCCGTTACCGCTTGTTTAACCTCCCGAGGTGCAAATTCATGCAAGGCAAGGCTATGGCAATCGGATAACAAATATAAAATCCCCCTTAGATAGCCAAGTTTTAAAAAGTTTTGCGCATTTTTACCAAGAAATGGCGTTTCTAATGCAAGATCAGTTACCTGCCACTGATTAATTTTTTCGGTAAAAAAGTCGTGGAAAATATGGATTCGCTCCGCCAAGCTTTTTGTGGGACGCATGCGCAAATCACCATAATCAATTAAAAAAACAGTCCCATTTTGCTTTTTGAGCACCCCAAATCCAGTAACACTGAATCCGGGATCAATTCCCAAAATAATCATTCTCTCGCCCTTTTTTTACTATTACTATCTACTCATACACGCTTTCTTCAAATTTTGTCAGCTCGCGTATAAAATCCATATACACTGTACCGGTTGGACCATTTCTGTGTTTACCAACAATCAGTTCTGCCAATGCCGGATTTTCAGATTCTGCATTATAAACCACATCTCGATACAAAAACATAATCACATCTGCATCCTGTTCAATGGCACCCGATTCACGCAAATCGGAAAGCATAGGGCGTTTATCCATACGGCCATCAACCGCACGTGAAAGCTGTGACAACGCCAAGATAGGTATCTGAAGTTCTTTAGCAAGTGCCTTTAATGAACGTGAAATGTCGGAAACCTCTTGATGACGATTCTCATGTTTTTTATGAGAATGAAGCAACTGTAAATAATCAATAATTAAAAACTGTAAGTTATTCTGAGCTTTAAGCTTTCGAGCTTTTGTGCGTACGTCCATAATGTTAACCATAGGTGAATCATCGATAAACAGTTTCCTTTCAGCTAGCTGTGCAGCAATGTTGGTTAATTCTAACCATTCCTGCGAGCTAATGGTGGCATTCCGAATTGATTGGTGTGGAATGCCTGATTCGCTTGAAAGTAATCGCAATACTAACTGTTCTGCAGACATTTCAAGAGAAAAAAAACCAATCGCCGTACCTGCCCGAGCTGCATGTTCTGCAATACACAAAGCAAGCGCGGTTTTGCCCATAGAGGGACGTGCCGCCAAAATAACCAGGTCTCCATTTTGAAAACCGGAAGTCATCTGATCAAGTTTTTTGTACCCTGACGCTATACCAGTGATTCCTTTGCTATTACTTTTAATATCAGAAAGATGTTGGAACGTTCGTTTTAACCAAATATCAAGTTGCACAAAGTTTTGGCTTACTCGTTTATCTGATATTTCAAATATTTTTCGCTCTGCTAAATCAAGTACTGTATCAATGTTTTTTTCATCTTGTGAATAACAAGTGGTAATAATGCCTGCTGCCGATTGAATAAGATCTCGCAATATTGCCTTTTCTTTGATAATGCGAGCGTGTTGTTCCACTAGGCCAAGCGCTGGAATATCTTCTTGCAATGATACTAAATAGGCAAGTCCACCCACTTCTTGCAACTGATTAGTTTTTGTCAGTTCATCTTGCACGGTTACCAAATCAATTCGTTTGTGTTCATGAATAAGCGTGGCAATTGCTTGATAAATAGTTTGATGCGCAATGCTATAAAAATCTTGGGACATCAATAGTTCTGTAACCGAACGTACGTGTTCATCATGCAACAAAAAAGCACCCAACACCGAACGCTCTGCTTCAAGATTAGCCGGGAGCTGTTTTCCCAACATTGCATTGGAATTTGCCGGCCGCGCAGGTTTTGATTGCAACGATTTTGACATGTGTATGCTCGTTATTCAGAAACAACGGTAATTTTTATCTTTGGTTTTAGTCGAGAAGTTAGTTTAATGGTTACCGCAAAAGTACCCTTTGCTTTGATCGATTTATCAAAAAGAACTTGGCTTTTCGATACACTAATACCATCCTTTGCAAGTTTATCAACTACATCTCCTGCACTAATAGCACCATACAGTTTTCCATCATCATGCATTTTACGTTTCATGGTAATAGCCATAGAGCTGATTCGTTCTGCAAGCATAGACGTTTTTGTTTCAACAACATCTTTGCGA
>SDBT01006042.1_pt1 | contig 20218 bp, 15 predicted proteins | sample 2277101 | NCBI WGS metagenome assembly SDBT01 (sample SAMN10404973, study PRJNA504765) | marine sediment metagenome | isolation source: marine sediment core GS10_PC15, 103 cmbsf | place: Arctic Ocean: Southern Knipovich Ridge | collected 2010 | reverse complement strand
AATTTGCAAGATTCTTAGGTGTAAAATATTGTCTTTTAACAAATTCCGGCTCATCAGCAAACCTTTTAGCAATTTCTGCTTTAACTTCTCCACTGTTGAAAGAACGACGACTTAGACCTGGAGATGAAGTTATTACCATTGCCTGCGGATTTCCTACTACACTAAATCCAATTATTCAGAACAATTTGATTCCTGTTTTTGTAGATATAGATCTGGGAAGTTATAATATTCAGCCAGATAAGATTGAGAAAGCGATATCGAAAAGGACCAAGGCGATTTTTGTTGCTCATACATTAGGTAATCCGGTAAATTTGGACAAAATTATGGAAATAGTGAAGAAATATAATCTATGGTTTTGCGAAGATAATTGCGATAGTTTAGGTTCAAAATATAAAGGAAAGTATACAGGGAGCTTTGGGCATATTTCAACCTGTAGCTTTTATCCCGCTCACATGATAACAATGGGCGAGGGAGGAGCGGTCTTAACTAATGACCCATTATTGCGTCGGATAATTCTTTCGTTCAGAGATTGGGGTAGAGATTGTTGGTGTGAGCCTGGGCATGATAATACCTGCGGAAAAAGATTTGAATGGCAGTTGGGAAAACTTCCTTTTGGTTATGACCATAAGTATATCTATTCTCATATTGGCTATAACCTCAAGATTACTGACATGCAGGCAGCAGTTGGTGTTGCTCAATTAGAAAAGTTGCCGAGATTTATTGAAGCAAGAAAGAAAAATTTCGCATTTCTTTACGAAAATTTGAAAAAATATGAAAAGTATTTTATTTTGCCTCAAGCTACGAAAAACTCTGAGCCAAGTTGGTTTGGTTTCCCGGTTTTAGTAAAAGAAGATGTTCCTTTTACTCGAGCAGATATGGTGAATTACTTAGAAGAAAACAAAATTGCTACCAGAATGCTTTTTGGCGGCAATTTAACCAAACAATCCGCTTATGAAAATGTAAAATATAGAGTTTTCGGTTCATTGAAAAATACAGATTTAATAATGAACAACCTTTTCTGGATTGGCGTATATCCGGGAATAACGGAAGATAAATTGAATTATGTTATTAGGATATTCAATGAATTTGCTAAAAGTAAGGAAATAGTTAAATGAGAATAGGCTTTTTTAATTATTATGAAATATATAATAATAACAAAATGTTTAGAGATCCTTCAGCTCCAATCGGGGATGATCTATTGTATCCGTTTGTTTATTTAGCTGAATTTGCAGAGACAAATAATATAAGAGTTTCTACTATTGATACTGAACCACTAGAGAGTTATGATACAATCGTATTTTTGGATTTTCCTGGCTTCAAAAATAAGTACTTCAAAAAACTAATTAAGGGTGGATTCGAAAATTTGTATTTATTAATTTTTGAATCCGAAGTTACAAGACCGGATAATTGGAATACAGAAAATCATAAATATTTTAAAAAGATCTTTACCTGGAATGATGAATTCGTAGATAATAAGAAATACTTCAAGATAAACTTCTCCAGCAAAATATCTACGGATTTAGATTTTGATTTACATAAAGACAACAAACTTTGTGCTATGATAGCGGGGCATAAATTCAAATCTCACCCACTGGAATTATACACAGAAAGAGTGAAGGCAATTCGTTGGTTTGAGCACAATCATCCTGAAGATTTTGATTTATACGGCATTGGTTGGGATAGATATTATTTTGAAGGTGCTTTATCGAAACTAAACAAATTCAGAATTTTAACCAGATTTTTGAAACCCACATATCCTTCTTATGGAGGTTCAGTAAAATCAAAGAGGGAAACATTGCGAAAATATAAGTTTTCTATTTGCTATGAAAATGCAAGAGACCTTCCGGGTTATATCACTGAGAAAATCTTTGATTGTTTCTTTGCGGGTTGTGTGCCTGTTTACCGGGGTGCGTCAAATGTAACTGACTATATTCCTCGAGATACATTTATAGATAGAAGAAACTTTAAAACTTATGATGAACTTTATAAGTATTTAAAAAACATGTCAGGGATAGAATATAGTAATTATTTAGATGCTATAAAAGACTTTATTTTAGGTGATAAAATCTACCCTTTTAGTGCAAAATATTTTGCAGAAAGAATTGTTAATGAGATAATAGGGGAAAGTTGCCATGTCAGATAATGATGGGAATATAAAACTTACAATAGCGATTCCAATATATAATGGGGCTAGATACATAAGAGATGCTTTAAATAGTATTGTCTCTCAGATGAAAAATATAGACAAAAAAATAGAAATTCTTGTATCGGACAATGCTTCCGTAGACGAAACACCTCAGATAATAAAAGAATACCAAAATAAATACCCAAAGGTAGTTTCCTACTATAGAAATAAAGAAAATATAGGTTTTGATAAAAATGTTGATTTAGCCGTGAAACGGTCGAAAGGGAATTACGTTTGGCTGTTAAGCGATGATGATAGCTTAAGAGCGAACTCAATATCAATTTTGTTTAATAAAGTGGATAAATATGAAAATCCATCTGTGCTTTTGTTAAATTATTCAGAATGCGATGTAAACTTGAATGAATGCACATATCGGATAAGACCAGATATCTATGAAGATATATATTGTGAGGATGGAAACATATTTTTTCAGAAGAGTAAATTCTTGTTTGGTCTTATTTCATCACTTGTTATAAAAAAAGATGAATGGAATGTAGTAAATATTGAAAAATATACTGGGACTGATTGGGTGCACGTAGGAGCAATCATTGAAATTTCAAAAAATAAACCATCATTAATCATCTCTGACAAAATGGTCAATTTTAGAATGGGGAATCCTAGGTGGAGTTCAGGAAGGACGTCTTTCTATTTAGGCGTTAGGCTTGTGGAGATGTTTCAGGGGATGGAAAAATTGGGATATGAGGTAAAGACTTCTGATTATTTAATCTGGAATATGTACAGAGCTAATTTAAGAGCTATTTTATCGGCTAATGCGCAAGGTCTAAAAAATAAAGAGGATGTCGCTAAACATCTGATAAGATGCTATGAAAAATATCCACTTTTTTGGTTAATTCATTTACCACTTTTGTTTGTGCCCAATATATTTTTTAGTATGTTGAGGAGAATTAAGTATCTTTTAATAAAAAAGCAAATTGATGAACGAATTGAAGAATAATAAAAACATAAAGCTTTCTATCGCTATTCGTCAATTATTGTTTATCAACTACTGGTTTTTCCAGCAAATTCAATGACTTTAGAAAAACGCAAAAAAACATTTGTTCTTGGGGCTATTTCCAGCTATGGGGCTTATGTTGTTTCTATAATAGTAGGGTTGATATCGGTTCCAATTGGGTTGCATTATTTTGGCCTTGTGCGTTATGGCATTTGGATGGTTGTTTCCTCAATCATTGTATATTTAGGTATGTCTAATTTAGGTATTAGTACTGGAGCAATGGTCTTAACTGCAAAAGCGCCTGAACCCTTTGAGCAATGGGCAGTTTTGCGACGCTCATTATTTCTGCTACTCATGAGTAGTCTTACCTTTTTAGTTTTGCTTTTAGTGATTATTTATTTTTATCCTAACTGGGCTATTGTTTTAGGAAAAATTCCCACGAATCTTTCGAACGAAGCCTCGGAGGCCATGAGAGCAGTTGCTATTTTATTTTTACTAAATCTTCCTTTAACTGTTTTTTTTGCCGGATTTACAGGACTTCAAAAGGTTCATTGGGAGCGATTTTATACTTCTCTTACACTAATAGCCGGTTTAGTCGCTTTGATTCTAACTGTATTGACAAAAGGAAATTTAGTAAGTTTAGCCTTATTCAGAGGCTTCATAGTACTTCTTATCAGTATTGTATGCACAGTACATTTCTTGCTTTCACATAGAGACCTTTTACGGAGAGTCAATGAACCGGTTGGGAACGAATTTTCTGTTAAGTCAATCTTTTCCAGCAGTCTGAGGTTTTTCTCGATCGGTATTGCAGCTATGGTTGTGTGGAATACTGATAATTTAGTGATCAGCCATTTTTTGGGGGCTGAATCAGTAACTCCTTATGCAGTAACATTTAAACTTTTAATGACGGCTTGTGCAATGTTTATGGCGATAAATTCGGCTCTCTTCCCAATGTATGGGAGAGCCGCAGCTTTTAATCAATGGGAATGGATACAGCGAACATATAATAAGGCTACTCGTCTAGTTCCTATTATGGGAGGATTAATATGGATAGGGGCAATTGTCTTTGGCAAAGAAATTATTAATTTGTGGGCAGGGCCTGGAGCCTATGGAGGATGGTTGGTTATCTTCGCCCTGGGTGGCTACGGATATTTGCTTTCTATGGTAAATATTCATGCTGGTCTAATCAGTGGACTCAATGCGGTTAAAAACATAGTTTTCATTGGATGGTTAGAGGCAATTGCAAATTTTGCGATTTCCATTGCATTGGTTGGCTCTTTGGGAATTGGTGGGGTTGCCTTAGGAACATTTCTGGGCTCTTTATTGACAGTATGTTGGATGGTTCCTGTGGCTATATATATAAAAACAGGAAAGAAAGTGAAATTTAATTTTAAACCTGTTCTTTTACATGCCTTTTTTATTCTTGTTCCTTTTTTGGTTATGTCCGTCTTGATTCAATTCTTTTGGAAAGGTGGAATAAGTAAGATTATCGTTAGTATGGGGATAATTATCTCTTATCTTATATTGTCTTGGCGCACTGTTTCTTTGAATTTGCGAAAGGAGATTATGGGAATGATTCCAAGGTGGATGCTAAAAACAGGGTTTGTAAAGGTTTTTTAGGCAGATTAAGCCCAAGGAGAAATCTACGATAACTTATGAAAGATAATAAAAATAGCCGTGTTAGTATATGTGTTCCTGTTTATAATAAGGAGCACTTTATAAAAGATGCACTTGACTCTATTGTAGCACAGACTTATAGAAATAAGGAAATAATTGTTTCAGATAATATGTCTTTTGATAAAACCGCTGAAATTGTCCAGGGATATATTCATAAATATGGAGTGAAATACTGTAAAACCGACCAATATTTTCCTAATGCTGAACATAATTTTAATAAATGCATAAATTTAGCTAAAGGAGATTTGGTTTGTATTTATCATTCTGATGATGTCTACATGCCCGACATTGTTTCTAAATCTGTAGAATTGCTTGAAAGGTATGAGAATGTAGGGGCGGTTTTTGCAATGGCAAATACAATAAATGAAAAAGGGAAAACAATAGGGCAGTTGCGTTTACCTAAAGAGCTTGAAAAACTTAACAGAGATTTCTATAACTTTGACGAAATATTCAGTTGCCTCCTTAAATATGGTAATTCGTTTTTAGTTTGTCCCAGTGCAATGGTTAGAAAGTCTGTATACGATGATCTAGGTGGTTGGGATTATGAGAAATATAAAACAGCAGCTGACCTTGGTTTATGGCTAAAGATTGCTCAAAAATATGATATTGCCATAATTGATTCTCCACTTATGAATTATAGAATAAGTCCAATGCAGGGCGCGTATATCCGAGATCGCCTGCACACGGAGAGAACGGACTTTTTCTCGGTAATGGACCATTATTTAGAATCAACTGCAACAAAAAATGTGATAATAACGAATAATATGCTGCGATGCTATGAATTTCAGAAAATCTGGGATAACATTTTGCGTGCAAGAAATTTTCTAATGCAGGGAAAACAAACTGAAGCACGAAAGTTATTACACAAGTTATTTTTCTGGGATACATTTATTACGGGTCTCAAAAGCCTAAAAAGGATAGGAAAATTACTTATAGGAATTGTGCTGTATATAGGAGTAAATGTTGGGTGTAGTAGAAGCCTTGCAAATATTTTGTACAAAATTCAGTATGAACTAAAAAAAGGTCCATGAAATAGGTTAAACACGGTGACTCTTCCCGTTGATTCAATCTACTAAGTGCTCTAAGTAAGCGTACTATTCAATATTGATTCAAAATGTCCCTGAAAGTAATCTCGGAGGATTATCAAAGATTAGGTAAGGCGGTTCAAGAATTTCCTGTTTCTTCATAAAAGTGGATAAGAAATGTGTAAATGAGAGGTGAGTCATAAGAGAAAAGATGGAAGTTGAACAAAAGAGAACAAATATTGGCAGGATACTATTTATCTCAGCGGTTCTTTGACACAGTAGAAAAAAGACCCCTCCGCGGATAGCCTTTCTTTCGCAGCTTCAAAAGAAAAATGCGACAGGTCATATCCTTGACTTGAGTGCTAAAAGCATGTGAGTTTCACAGAACTGTTAGCGCTGGGTACGACGCCAGGAGGGATCGACCGTGATCATTTCTCGAGTAAATTCAATATTTTCAGGAGTTATTCTTGCCTCTGAATAATCATGATCATGAAAACGAAGATGAGTCCAGCCGGAATCCTGAGAAAAGAATCGATGATTTTCAGAATCGAGTTAAGGAGTGCACTTGACTCAATATGGTATGCTCAAATAGTTACGAAATTACGTAGCTAGGTGAGTTGTTTGAATTTTTCGTATGTCAAAGCAAGGTGAAAACACAAGGAGATGAGTTCTTAAACTAACTCATCAAAAGAGGAAGGATATGGGAATCTTACAGTCACATTTACATTTATTAGGAATGGAGCAGGTTAGACACCCTATTAAGGGAGATGTTTTAACGCTAGGGCAGCAGGCAGTTTATGGGACATTAGAGGATGTAAAAAATATTCTTATTTCATATGATCTTAAATTAAAATCTCTAAAAAGGGGATTTGATTCAAAAAACAAAATCCCTGCATGGGCTGGAACCCCCTTAGATAAATTCACAAATGTCCATGCTGTTATGACGCTACTTGGAGCAGCAAGAGTCTTTGTCACTGATATCTCAGATTATGAGAATCCAGATTATCTAATTGATTTAAACTATGATATAAATGAAGAATATTATGAAAAATTTGATGTGATATTGGATGTAGGAACTTTAGAACATATTTTTGATGTACCGGTAGCCTTAAGTAATCTCACCAAGATGCTCCGAAAAGAAGGGGAAATCATTTTAATTGTGCCTTCTTCAAACGCTATTGACCACGGGTTTTATTCTTTTAGTCCAACTCTATTTTTTGATTTTTTTACTGCGAATGGATTTTCAAACTTTAGTTGTTATTTAATTGAAGGAAGTAGTTTTAATTACATGAAGAAGTTCAAAATTTATCGATATAATCATATTGGCAAGGAATATCCCTTGACTTCTAAGAATGGTGTTGAAGTATGTTTCTTTGCAACAAAAAATAACGATATAAATCTAGAAAAAATAAACAAGCCTGTTCAAAACCTGTATTCAAGTTTTTACTGGAATAAGAAAAAATATGGGAAAGAGACTTCTCGGGAGTTAGGAATATTTAAGAAATTCATAAGAAAACTTGAATTCGATACGAGAAAATTTCGCCCAGAGTTTATAGATATCCTTTATAAGAGTGGGAAGCGTAAAAAGAACTTAACATATCTAGGTAGATTTTGAAAAGAGCCCAACTGAAACATTTCAACCTTACAGAACCCAGAAGGTGCGTTATTTGAAATTTTGGTGTGTTAAAGTAGGTTGAAAATACAAGGAGAGGAGTTCTCAAACTAACTCAAGACTAGGTACAAGAAAAACATAGAGAGAATTGCATTGTGAAAGCGAATAAACAATATCTCCTTAGAACCAATGAAGGAGTGGTACAGGTAATAAAGTCTAATGCAATAAGTTATGTGACGATGATAGCTGTGGGAATTGGATTGGGAAGTCTGTGCAGCTATTTCCCCTTTTACTATATACTAGCAGTAGCAATAATTCCGGTACTATTTTTGTTCCAAATCAACCATAAATATTTCTTGCTTCTCTTGCTTATTCTTGGTTTTGTACTTTTTGCTCGGGGTTTTGCATATCTGGGAATAGAAATTGGTGGATTACCATTATATATCACCGAGGCGGTTCTTTTTGCCACTGTAGGGATTTTACTTCTGGACAAACTCGTTGCGGGAGGCAAGGTTAGTTATCTAGAGAATATTCCATTGAAAAAGGAATTTGCTTTTTTCTATTTGGTTGGTTTTATTGCTCTGATTAGGGGTTTTATTTCCTACACACCTGTTCTCACCCTTCGTCACTCGGCGCTGTTTTATTACTCGATTTTCTATTTCTTAATGCCCATCCTTTTTACAGATTTGAGAAGAATTGAATTGTTATTTAAAATGGTATTTGTAGCTTGTATTATTATCCCAATAGCTATTCTTCTTAAGGTGAATTTCATGATAAACACTTATGGGGCGCTGGGTGATTATAGTTATCTTTATCTTTCTCTGGCGGTGATATTTGAATCTGTTTATCTTGCTTATTTGAAAAAAAGAATACATAAGGTCCTTCTTATCTTGATTATCTTCTTGCAATTATTTGTTATTCTGAGGAGTGGATGCCGTGCAGCATGGTTTGCCCTTTGTGTATCTCTACTTTTTCTTCTGTATCTTTCTCTAAAAAAGGGTAAGTTAAAGAGAAGAACGAGAACACTTTTTCTTTACGTTGTCCTAGGAGGTATAATCTTGCTGATTTTTACTGCCTCAGTCAATCCTGTATTATTTAATGCGATTAAAAGTGAAGTAATTTCCACTCTCTTTTTCTACCGGATGCAGACTGTATCGGCCAGTAATGTTTGGTGGAGATTATTTATCTGGAGAGATATGGTAAGAGAGCTCTCTAGGAAGCCACTATTTGGGTGGGGCTTTGGAAAACCTTTTCGTTCTCCCACTCTTGAAGCACTGGGGTGGGAACACGGTGCAAAGGAAGGATGGATTGACCCTCATAATTCACATTTAAACATAGCTTACAAAACGGGAGTAATTGGCTTTTCTATATTCTTGTTAATTATGGTAAGATTCTTCAGAAGAACAATGAGTTTTCTGCGTCATATACGTCAAGATGATAAGATAGAGTTATATGTTACAGCGCTGTTAACATGTGTTGTATATGTATTGACAATTGCACTTTTTTTGGTGATTTTAGAGGGTCCTTATATGGGTTCATTTTTGTGGATTAGTATGGGTCTGATAGTGGCATTGGAGAATATCTATAAGAAGATGGAAGCGAAGTCTTAGAATCTGTAGATTATGATTTTATATCTTCTTATTCTGACATAGCTCCTTAATATAGTTCTGCTTTAGCCTTAGATAAAATTTATACATTAGATTTTACTCTTCAGGATTCTTATGAAAACCTCGCTCGTGAAAAAGGTTCGGGGGACTTCTGATATTAACAGGGCTACATAAGTGCTAGTATGAAAAGTAAAGCGATTACTACAATCTAGACAATAGTTCCCTTTACCTTTTGGTTATCCTGTTCCCTTGAAATCGTAGCGAAGGGAAGCGGATGCGAGTAGGCTAAGGTGATTCAAGCAAGTATTCCAGGTTCCTTCTTTGACTTGAAACATCTTGGAGAAATCAAGAATATCGATAGTGGTGATTGCATGCTAATGTCACTTTGTGGATAGTTTTCAGAGTTGCTTCAGACTAGTTCAGTTTTTTTGTGATTTACACGTTGCGAAAAGAAGGTGTATTGTGAAGGTAGTTACAATTCTTATTTTTATTTGTGCATTTCTATTGTTGAGGCCGTATCAACTACAGAAGACGGGTCTGCGTTACGGTGGAGATGACGCATCCTATTTTGCGCATTCTTCTTCGTTGGTATTTGGACAGTTTCCTTCCTATGAGAAGGAGTATTTTACTGCTGGGGAAGACTATCCTCTGCACAGTATAGGTTCGGGATTGATGGCAGCACCCTTTGTATTTGTTTTTTCGCTAGTGGATAGAGTGGGGGGTTCTGATATAGTCTATGAGCGAACCCTGGAGAATACGTCGCAGAGCTGGTCGTTGTTCGGCTTTGTATTCGCCTCCAGTTTCTATTTGTGGCTAGCCTGCTTTTTATTGTACAAAGGATTGAGATACTATTTCAAACATCATCATGCGTCATTGGCCGTTATCCTTATGGTATTGTCTCAGGGGATACCATTATTCGTTTTCCGTCGTCCCATATTTTCTCATGTGTATGAGTTTTTTCTGCAGAGCCTGCTGGTTTTTATTTTATTGAAGGCGAGCAGGAAAAACTCTTTTGATTCCAAGGGCTATTGGGTACCGCTTGGGATTGGGGTTGTTATTGGATTGATGTTTTTGGTTCGCCTTAACAATGTTCTCGCTGCATTTATCTGGCCACTAGTTTTATTGGGGAACAACCGATTCGATGTAGCGAAAGCCCGCTTCTGGAAAAGAATAGCCTCTACATATGCGGTTTCTGCAATTGTTATTATTGGCTTTATGATATTGCCTGATCTTCTTACGTACCAGGGGTATGGGGTTCTTGGTCTTCTTACCCAGGTGTACCAATTATCGTTTTATGCCAAACGAATTTTCCATATACTGTTTGGGATTGACTGGGGATTAATTTACACTGCACCGTTTATTCTTATCGGCCTTATTGCTTTATTTCGTTTCCAGTTTCCATTAAAAAAGCGGTTGTTGGTATGTTTGGCACCGATGGCGGTTAATTTTTATATCATAATAATGTGGAAAACACAAGGAAGCTGGTATGGATACCGGTATCTTATTGCGTCAATTATTCCTCTGCTGGTTTATCCCTTGGCTTTTTTGCTTCAGTGGTGTGAAGAAAGGTATGGCAAGAAGATAGGCGTAGTCTGGGGGTTGATTGCACTTGTACCTTTGTTATCAATGCTCAGTTTTGAAGGAAACAGCAGTAATCTGACTTTAACGGTTTTTGTGAATAAATTTGGTCGAGGCGGATGGGGTAATAACACCTATCAGCTAGAGGCATGGAACATGTTAGTATTCCACCCGGTTGAGTTGTTTATTGCCATCTTTAAAGGAGGATTGCTTTATATTGTGTATTTGGGAGCCCAGATATGGGATGTTATGCATATGTTGCCTGCAATTGTTTCCGAAAAATATCCCGTTTTTCAGCTCCATATAACGGTAAAGACGTTTATTATTTATGCATTACCATTTTTCTTATATTGGGCAATGACGAAAATCCATTTGTTAAGCGAGACAGAATCGTAATGCTGCCCAAATGACTGAAGAGGGTAGAGATTATCGTTTGATTGCTGGGGGAAAGGAGATTAAGTGAGATACTTGGTTACCGGGGGTGCGAGTTTCATTGGTGGCCATTTAGTCGATCGCCTTCTTGAAAATGGACACGATGTGATGGTCATCGACAATTTTTCTACTGGCAGGCCGGAGAATCTGGTACATCAGAGAGAATAGCTTCTGCTACTAGAAAAATATATGGATTGATTATACCGCTGTCCTTTGCTAGTAGATGTGAAAACTGACTGGGCTTCGCCTACCCGATAAGTTAACTTGTCGGGAGGCAATTCTTCCAGTGGAGAGTGTCCAGGTAAAACAGCAGTGCCCAGTCTATCCGCGCAGGCGAGAGCCAAATGGAAGAATTAGAGAAAAAACACGCCTCACTATGCAATATCAATTTCCAGTTTAGTCGGATTGATTTATGGATATTTTAGTGGTAAGAAAAAGGCAACATGATTATTTGTATGGTATCCTTAAGGCGATAATTCTTTTCTTTAGCTGGTTATATATCTATGTTGCCTTGTTAAACTTCTTCTTTCCGATGAGACCCCTCATTTCTCAAGTTATTCTTTTCCTGGTGGCGGTTACGGTGTTTTTAACCTTCAAGGAAGTAGAGCTAGATGTTTTCCGTAACCGAAATAGTAGTTCCAGTATGAAGAGGTTCATAATTCTTATATTATGTTTCTTATCTGCTTTATGGATTATTATTGTTATCTTTAGACCGACCATGGATACAGACGCAAATGTATATCATTTACCCCTTTCTATCTTAATGAACCATTCTGTATGGTATCCGGGCATTGTCAAGTTATCCACCCATTTTGGTTTTCCTAATGGTAATAGTGTACTGGCAAGTGTATTTACTTCATCTGGTATAATAGGATTTGAGAATATTCCCAATCTATTTTTATGGATAACACTTGGGATCGGTGTCTATATATACCTGATAAAAAAGGGAGTAAGTTCATCTTTGTCATTTGTCGTACCATTTGTATTTTTGCTTACGCCTGTTATTTTCTGGCAATCATACAATATGGGGACGGATTTGCCGTCCGTTTGTTTTCTTTTGTTCGGACTTTTGGCTTTCAGTGACAAAAAACTTGAAGACTCTATGCTTTTCTTTTCCCTTGCTTCTGTTTTTAAACCGTTAGGCATGGTAGCGTTCTTGTTAACAACAGTATATATCGGGTTTCTTTGCCTTTCGGGGAGAAAAAAGGTAGATTTACTGAAGCCAAAAATTATCTTATCGTTTGCCTTGTTTCTTATTTATCTAGTGAGAATGTTTATTGGCACCGGAAATCCTTTTTATCCTGTATTACCTTTAAGTTTTGCTTCCTGGGGAATTAGTCCGGCGAGGCAAAGAGGGTTGTTGGGAGTGTTGTTGTCTGCCGGTATAAGGCTCTATCCGGGTGTTGAACGAACTCTTTCGGGGACATTTGTGTTTATCAAGAATTTCTTACTTTTTCCCCATCGGGTCAGAAGCTGCCAGTGGTTCGTGCCTTTTTTTCTGACATGTTTCATATTATCTTTATATGTGTTCATAAAACATAGGCAGTATAAGAAAATAAATTTTCATTACGGTTACTTGTTTTTTTTGATTGTTTGTCTTACCATAATTTGGTTAATAGGTTTACCTTTGTTCCGGTTTATTGCCGGTTTGCTGATATTTATCAACATAAAGTCATTCATTACTCTCTACAGGTTTCGAGTGGGTAAATTGCCTATGCTGATCGTCTATACTTCTTTATTTATAACATTGGGTGCGTATATATATAACACAGGCGAGCACATAAAAGATGATGTCTTCCCCTTGATTCATCCGTCTTCGGAAGCCCGTGAAAGTAAATTGCCTTTTGACAAGGAAATTTTTTCTACCATAGAAACAGAAGATGGGTTTACATATTCTGTTTCTGATTCGACTTTTTGCGGTAGAAGCAAGCCTCCATGCATTAATCTCCATTCAATAGGAGATAAAGACGAATTGATTAGGGAATACAGAAAGTATAATAGGTTATAAAGAAATGGATAATGTGGTAATATCAGTAGTTATTCCTTGTTTTAATGAGAGAGATTCTATACAGGAGACTGTTAACAGGGTAAAAAATGTCTCTATTCCCAACAGAGAAATAATATTGATAGACGACTGTTCCACCGATGGAACAAGAGAAATCATTAGAAATGAAATAGAAGGAGAGGTAACCAGAGTTGTTTATCACCAGAAAAATATGGGCAAGGGGGCTGCGTTAAGAAGTGGTTTTAGGGTTACAAAAGGAGACATTGTTATCATTCAAGACGCAGACTTGGAATACGACCCTAATGAATACACTGAATCAATCAAATTCATCTCAGAGGACAAGCCAGATGTAGTTTATGGTTCAAGATTTGCAGCTTCTGAGGCTCATAGGGTTCTGTATTTTTGACATACGGTGGGCAACAAATTCTTGACTTTATTTTCTAATATATTTACTGACCTAAATCTGACAGACATAATGACCGGCCATAAAGTTTTCAAAAAGGATATTATTGATAGGGTCACTCTAAAGGAGAATAAATTTGGATTTGAATCGGAAATTACCACAAAAATTGCAAAACCAAAATGTCGTATCTATGAGATTGGTATTAGCTATAGTGGAAGAACTTATGCTGAAGGCAAAAAAATCGGGTGGAGAGATGGAATGAAGGCATTGTGGTGCGTTGTTAAATACAATCTGTTTAGGTGAACTATGCTGTTCAAAATCAAAACGATCCGGAGAATAATCTTTTTTTCATTTTCTCGTCATGACTCTTGTGCCTTATCCAAAAGCAGGCGGATATTGATATTAAACGGACAATCGTCAAAGACTATGCATGCCTGTGCACATTTCAAACAGATGGCTGTGCAATCCAAGCTTATTGGCGAGTGGTGAAAGTCAGGACCAACAAAGAATTTTTATGTTTTGGAGTAGAAAAGTTGATACAAGCGAGGCGAAAGCCCATATATGTCGGTATAAATTGTTTGGGAAGGATTTCTCTGGATACAGGTGGGCGGACGTATCTTGTAAATGAAATCAAAAATCTAGCCAGGATTGATGCCCAAAATAAATATTACTTATTCATTTCTGCAAAGAAAGAAGACATATTTGGGATTCTTCCCCCTAATTTCCATAAGATATTCTTAAGATTTTCTGGGAATAGCATATTAAGAGCAGTAATCGAACAATTAATATTACCGTTCTATATAAGGAAATTGGACATAGGCATATTCTATGCTCCAAGTAATTTTGATACTGTGTTCTCTAGATGTAAGTCTATAGTAGCAATAAGAAGTTTGTTATTCTGCCATTTACCTTATTCGATCCCGTTTCCCCAGCGAATCTATAGAAGTATTTTCGTTCCTTTATCTGTCAAAAGAGCAAGTAAGGTAGTGACTGTTTCAAGATGGATGAAAGAGGAAATCTGTGAAAGGTGTAAAATTCCACTACATAAAGTAGAAGTAATCTACCACGGAGTTGATACCAGTCTTTTTTTATTGCAGCAGAACATGAATTTTTTGAAAAGATATGGTGTTCAAAAGCCGTATCTGTTGACAGTGGGCGTGCTGTGGGAATACAAGAATGTAGATAAAGTAATAGAAGCATTTAAAATATTAAAGAAAGAATATAAGGTAAAACATAGACTGGTAATAGTGGGAAGAGATGATAATGGGAATATGTTAAAATATAAAGAACTTGCAGGACAACTTGGGATGCAGAATGAAATCATATTTACGGGGCCGGTATCACATCATAATTTAAGATATTTTTATAGTGCAGCAGATGTTTTTATTTTTCCTTCGGAAATTGAAAGTTTTGGATTGCCTCTTTTAGAAGCAATGGCTTGTCAAGTTCCGATAGTGGCGAGCAATAAAGCTGCTATCCCTGAAATTGTGGGAGATGCGGGAGTAGTCATTGACCCTCACGATACTGCAACTATGGCTAGAATAATTTATGAATTAATAAACAGTACGGTTTTACGAAAAAATTTAATAAAAAGAGGAAGGCAAAGGATAAAACAATTTGATTGGTTGAGAGTAGCTGAGGAACTACATGAAGTATTTAGTCAATTGTAAGTTACGAAGAAACTAGGTACAGCAAAATGAGTACCCAATAAATGTTGAACCATATTTTTGTTCCTTTCCTTCAATATCTGCCATTAAGGCGGGAAGGAAAAATTACTCGTTTATTGTTTAATTCAGAAGAAGATATTCATGTACTAGAGGAAAGATTCTAAAGGAAATCTTCCGCAATTGTAAAATTAAATTAGAAAATTCCCTGGATTAACGAAAAACTTCTATGGGTGGAAGAGTTGAGTTATGAAACAAGTTACACAAAATTATAAAACAGGGGAACTCAAAGTAGAGGAAGTTCCCATTCCTGCGTTAAAGCCGCAAGGGGTGTTGGTCAGGAGTGCTTATTCTCTGATTAGTGCTGGTACGGAAAAGGCTAAAGTGGATTTAGCGCGCAAAAGTATTATAGGTAAGGCTAAAGCAAGACCAGATCAAGTCAAATTAGTTCTCAACAATATTAAACAGGAAGGATTAATCAGCACTTTTAAGAAAGCAATGAATAAACTGGATACTCCCATCTCCTTAGGTTATAGTTCAGCCGGGGTAGTGCTCTTTGTGGGAGAAGGCTCAGAGGGGTTTGAGATTGGTGATAGGGTAGCCTGTGCCGGGGAGGGCTATGCCTCTCATTCAGAGGTCATCTTCGTTCCCAAGAATATGTGTGTTAAGGTTCCTAGGGAGGTGACTCTGGAGCAAGCTGCTTTTACCGGGGTGGGGGCGATAGCCCTGCAGGGAGTTCGGCAAGCCCATCTGACTTTAGGAGAAAGGGTAGCGGTAATTGGGCTTGGACTGTTAGGACAGTTAACCGTGCAGATTCTGAAGGCTAATGGCTGCAGCGTCTTAGCAGTTGATCTGGATCAAGAGAAGGTAAAACTATCTAAGGAGATGGGAGCCGATCTAGGTGCAGTAAGTGGGAAAGATGATGTAGAAAAAATGGCTGAAGGATTTTCGCAAGGATATGGGGTTGACGCTGTGATTATCAGTGCCGCTACTTTAAGCAATGAACCTATAGAGCTGGCAGGGAGGATATCTCGAGAGAAAGGAAGAGTGGTCGTAGTTGGAGCAGTAAAGTTGGATATTCCTCGCAAGGACTATTTTGAAAGGGAAATCAGTCTAGTTATCTCCCGGGCTTTTGGTCCGGGTCGATATGACAAAATGTTTGAAGAGAAAGGAATTGATTACCCTTTTGGCTATGTGCGCTGGACAGCCAGGCGGAATATGGAGGAGTTTTTGGAGTTGTTAAAGAGAGGTAAAGTCAATATAGACAAGATTATAACTCATCGTTTTAGTATAGACGAAGCTCCCCAGGCTTATGAGATGATTAGGGCAAATAAGGAGAAATTTTTGGGTGTTCTTTTCAGATATAAAGAGGATAACGAGTTATTATCCAGAATTATTGTTGCCGAGAAAAAAGAAAGAAAAGCTAAAGGAATGATAGGTATTGGCTTTATCGGTGCGGGGAGCTTTGCTCAAGGTTATTTATTACCCAATCTTAAAAAAATTCCAGGAATTAATTTCAAGGGAGTGGCTACAGCTACTGGGATTAGTTCTCGGAATGTTGCCAGGAAGTTTCATTTTAAATACTGCACCTCTAACAATAGTGACATCTTAGATGATCCGGAAATAGATTGTGTAGTGATCGCCACTAGACATAATCTCCATGCAAAATTGACTGTTGAGGCATTAAGAAAAAACAAAGTTGTTCTTGTAGAAAAGCCTCTAGCTTTGTCGGAAGAAGAACTTAAAGAGATTGTTAAGACTTGGACTGAGACACAAGGGAGACTTATGGTTGGATTTAACAGGAGATTTTCTCCTTTTAGTCAAAGAGCAAAAGAATTCTTTGGAAATAGAACAGGTCCTTTGGTTATTAACTATCGAGTAAATGCCGGTCCTCTTCCTGCGGGCCATTGGCTTCATGATCCTAGAGAGGGAGGAGGAAGGATTCTTGGTGAAGTCTGTCATTTTATCGACTTACTTCAATATCTAACAGGTTCAAGTCCGGTGAGAGTATATGCAGAAACAGCTGGTTCTTACAATAAGAATATTCCTCTAGAGGATAATATTGAGGCGACGATCAAATTTAATGATGGCTCTGTGGGGACAATTTCCTACTCAGCAGTGGGTGACTTATCCTTTCCTCGCGAGAGATTTGAGATATTTGGCGAAGAATCTGTAGTTGTAGTTGACAATTTCAGAAAAGCAGTCTTTGTCCATAAAGGAAAAAAGAGTAGAATGAAGAAAATAGGGCAAGATATGGGCTACAAGGGTGAAGTAGTGGCTTTTGTTGAGGCAGTTAAGACCGGCAGCAAAATGCCTATAAATTTTGAAGAAATTATTTTAACAACATTGGCAACTTTTAAGATTGTTGAGTCTATTAGAAAAAGAGAGCCCATTATGATTAGTTTATCTGATACTGTGGAGTGAAGCCCTATAAGAACTTAGTGATCATTTCCATACTCATCTTTTCTCTGTGTGTAAACCATGTATATCCAATACGTATATCTATATTATCGTAAACACCCTACTTATTTTACCATTAATCTCGTATTGATATACTTTGTGTAGTGATGTTGCATCACTAAAATCTTTATTATTTAACTGGGACTCCTCAGATATCAAAAGATGAGTAAATTCATAGTGCTTTAACAAAACAACTGCGCGGGCAGGATTTTCGTCTAACATCTCCTCAAAGTCAACATCTTTCAGAGGGTCATTGCCATCCAGGTAGTAAAAATAAAGCTCACGGTAATTCAAACATTTACGTTCGGTTATCCCTGATCTTAGGGTTCTTGCTAATTTTCAGGCAATTTGTTATACTATCTCTAGGATGAAATCCTGGTAACCCAGTAACTAAAAGAAATTTTATGTTAAAGGGTGCCGATAAGAAATCATGAGGAGTTAGAGTTGCAGATTAGTATAATTATACCTGTCTATAATGAAGAAGAGATCATTGTGTCGCTATTAAAAGAGATGGAAAATGTAATGAATCATAGTAGATTAAGTTCTGAGATTATCGTTGTCAATGATGGGTCTACGGATAAAACCATGGAGGCTTTGAAGAGTAGTGGGTTAAATATCAAAGTGTTTAATCATAAAGTCAATAGAGGCTATGGAGCGTCGTTAAAAACCGGAATCTGCAATGCTCAGCATGAAACTGTTGTAATAGCAGATGCGGACGGGACTTATCCCTATGAAAGAATTCCTGAGTTAGTGAGTTATATGAAAGATTATGATATGGTAGTAGGAGCAAGAACTGGAGTTAACGTGGAAGTTCCTTTGATTAGAAAACCGGCAAAATGGATAATTAATCGATTAGCAAATTATTTAACAGGAGTGAAAATTCCCGATTTAAATTCTGGTTTGAGAGTGATGAAAAAGGCAATAGTGAATAAGTTCGTTCGATTATTACCGGATCAATTTTCATATACAGCTACGATAACTCTTGCCATGGTGATGAATGGCTACCGGGTAAAATATGTACCGGTGGATTACTATGCAAGAATAGGTCAGTCAAAGATTAGGCCATTAAGAGACACCCTTAGCTTTATCCAGTTAATAGTAAGAACGGTTATGTATTTCAATCCATTAAAGGTATTTATCCCTTTGAGCTTAGTATTATTTTTTATGAGTGTGGGGGTTTTCTTGTACAGTTACTTCTTTACTCCGAAGATTATGGACATAACAACAGTTATACTTTTTGTATCGGCTGTTCAGGTACTGGCTATTGGCATGGTTGCTGACCTGATTAACAAGAGGATTAAGTAATGACAGTTCTTTTAATAAATCCTCCCTCAGAAAATGAGATAATAGACACAATAATCCGTCTATTGTTGAAGAAGAACGAGGATACAATCCACCGCCTGGATTACTATATATAGCAACTTATTTAGAAAAATTTACTGAGTATTCTGTAGAAGTTTTAAATATCCAAGCGAAGGATAAAAAATTATCGGATTTATTACGAAATTGGATAAAATATATTCCAATATAACTCTTATATTTGGTCCCCTTGCAATTTAGTTGTTAGGAAAAGTGAAATAGAATGTATAGCAAGATTTTCAATATTCTAAAAGGCATTGTTAACAATAGGATAAACAGAATTTCTTATCCTTCTTTTTGTACGTTCATAGTTACTTGGAAGTGCAATGCAAGATGTGTTATGTGTAATATATGGAAAAAGCAGAAGCATGAGGAAATGGATTTAGGACAAATCGATACAGTGTTTAATCAACTGAAGAGCTTAGATGTGGTGAGAATTACAGGTGGTGAACCATTTGTAAGGTCAGATTTAGTTGAAATTGTAAATATAGTACAACAAGTGGTTCTTCCTGAGACGATCCATATTACTAGCAATGGATTTTTGACAGAGAAAATTGTGAATTTTATAAAGAGAGTTGATAACCCAAAAAACATCCATATAAAAATATCCATTGATGCAATTGGGAAGAAGCATGATAATATAAGAGGAACTAGTGGAGCGTATGAAAAAGCAATAAAAACAGTGAAAAAGTTAGCAGCTTTGAAAAATGAATTTGGTTTTTATCTTGGAATAGATCAAACTATAGTGGATACTGCGAGTTTTGATGATGCTTATATATTAAGAAAAACCTGTAGAAAGTTAGGTATTGATTTACATCAAGTTATTGCTTATGAAAATGATGCTGCACTATATGGCTTAGAAGATAATGTGGCTTCTATGCCCCCATTAGGGCAATTTCAAACGTACGGAAAATTTTCAAAAGAGGAAGTAGAAAGAAACCTAAGTTTTATGAATGAAACCGCGAATGGAATAGATGACTTTAGAGAAAAAGTAGTAAAAAGATACTATTTAATGGGTTTGTACAATAGGCTACTTTTGAATAAACCGAAACCAAATCCAAAATGCGTTGCTCTCCAAAATCATATCAGGATTTTACCAAATGCAGATGTAGCAGTATGTTTATATGATTCTAGGATCATCGGTAATTTAGTTAGAGAAGAATTTACAAAAATGTGGTTTGGCAACGACATAAAAAGATATCGAGATGCTGTAAAGAAATGTCCAGGTTGTTGGGCAGGTTGTGAAGTCATACCAAATG
>SDBT01006041.1_pt1 | contig 20218 bp, 18 predicted proteins | sample 2277101 | NCBI WGS metagenome assembly SDBT01 (sample SAMN10404973, study PRJNA504765) | marine sediment metagenome | isolation source: marine sediment core GS10_PC15, 103 cmbsf | place: Arctic Ocean: Southern Knipovich Ridge | collected 2010 | reverse complement strand
CCGGGTAACTCAAAAGTCTAAACTTTTGACTAACAACTTCCGAAAGTTTGTTAACTGACTTAAAACCTCCTGTGAAAGCCTGTTTTTCTGTGCGAAGAGTGTCTGATGTATGAAATTATAGACCTATTCGTATTACTGCATAAATGGGTATATATAGCTGGATTACAAATTTATACAACTATTAACAATGGAGGGTTGATATCCTTTCATTGAACTTTTTCGTACGGATTGCATTTAACTATAGTTTTGTATGAAGAACACAAATAGCATTTAGCATTATTTAGTATTGTGAAGAAATTCCTGTTTTTTTCCGGTTTGCTGATCCTCTTCTATTTTGGAGAAATTGCCCTGACATTTTCCGATAAGGGGTACCCGTCACTGTTAGACGACGAAGAGGTTCCGTTTTCAATGATGCTCGACAATCAATATTCGGATTTTGACGAGACCAGTATCATTGACAATCAAATAAACTCTTTCATTGCGAAGTGGAGGATCTATGGCGCCAGTCTAGCAATAACCAAGGAAGAAAAACTCGTTTATGCCAAGGGATTTGGCATTGCAAACAGTGAAACCGGTGAAGAAGTGAAGCCAGGGCATCTGTTTCGAATTGCGTCTGTTTCCAAATTGATTACAGCTGTTGCCGTAATGAAACTTTATGAACAAGGCAAGCTTGATCTTGATGAGACGGTCTTTGGAGAAAATGGGATACTCAATGATTCCATTTTCAGATCTTACAGGGATAGAAGGATCGAGGATATTACCATCCGGCATTTGCTAAACCATACTGCAGGGTGGTCGCGGTATTCCGGGGATCCCATGTTCAGTTCACTTTACATAGCCAGGAAAATGGACATTGAAGCACCTGTTAAATTTGATAATGTCCTTCAGTTTGCACTCTCCCGCAGGCTGAATTACAAACCAGGAACCCGCTACAGCTATTCAAACATGGGCTATGCCATCCTGGGCGAGGTCATAGAAAGGAAGAGCAAAATGCCTTACCAGGACTATGTGGTAATGAATCTTTTGAAACCGCTGGACATTCATGACATGCATATAGGGAAGAGCTTCTATCATGAAAAATATCCCAATGAGGTGCGGTATCACAGCAGTGCTGGTAAAATGACAACTTATTCCATTGACGGTTCAGGTGAGGTTGTTCCGATCTATTACGGAGGAAATAACATCGAAATTCTGGGTCCGGCTGGTGGATGGGTGGCTTCCGCTCCGGAACTGATCAAATTTCTGACAGCCATCGATGGGTTCCCTGATCAGCCTGATATTCTTTCTCCTGAAACCATTGCCCGGATGTCAGATCCGGACCTGTCAGGAAAAGGGCTGTTCGGTTGGCGGGGCAGTGACAGGCATGGCACCTGGTGGCGCACAGGCTATCTCACTGGTTCCTCAGCATTGATGGTGAGACAGCGTGACGGACTGAACTGGGTGGTCATGATGAATACAAGTACCTATAAACATTCCAGGATTCAACGGTATGTTTCAAGTATGATGTTCGGGGTGGTCAACCGCGTAGATGAATGGCCTTCAATAGACCTTTTTTCCATGGACCTCGACATCCCGAATCCCATCACTGAAATACCTCCCGCAAATCCAAAACTTTAGGGATTTAAAGAAGGCTCGTCCGAATTTTCCTTTTATATTTGATGCTTTGCTCAAGTATCCCATGGAACTTTCTCTCATTCAACATATCGACCCTGGAAAACTCATTGATTTTGAGGCTGATATATTCATCACAGCCCTGGGGTATGAAACCCGGTGCACCACCGTAGCAAGGATGATCGAAGGCATGGATTGTATAAAAATCGCATTTTCACACTCCAATCATTCAAAGGCATACTCGTTTGAAGAGAATCTGGAATATTTCAAAGAATTGAACTATGGCATTCTTTCGGTTGAAACTGAGGGGCCGGATATGGGGAGTATCCTGGAAAACATGAAAGGAGATAGTATAAATATCCTTATTGATTGCACCAGTATGTCCCAGCGATGGTATTATGAATTCCTCAGATGGTTCAGTAATGAGCAGGTTGAATTTAAACTTGCAAACCTGAGGTTTGTATATACCGCTGCCAATTATGTGGATCCGGGTCCTCCACAAAAAGTAAAACGGATCAGGGAGTTCCTGCAAACCGAGGACCGGACAGGAAAGAAGAAGAAACGGGCGCTCATCCTTGGACTGGGGCATGAAGAAAATGTAGGTGAGACTATCTATAAGCTGGTTAATCCCGATCTTCTCTATCTCTTCTACGCAGATCCGGCGGTTGAAAAACAATTTGTGGAAAAGGTATTTGTAAACAATCATGCCTTGACCAATGCTACTCCAATCAGGAACCTGATAGCTTATCCCATTCGAAATGGCCAGCTTATATACCAGAGCCTGATCGATATCATTCTTCCCCTGCGCAACGAGTATTCGATTATGCTTGTACCCCAGGGACCGAAAATCTTTTCTGTTGTTTCCATGCTCGTGCATATCGGTTATCCCGATACATTGATCAGCTACCCCGTTATTAAAAAGAAACCTGCGGCTGACCGGAAACCCTTTGGCACGCCCGTTGTGCTGGATGTACATTTTGAGGGTGAAGAATAAAAAACAATTTTAGGGTAGCATTGTTATACCATCGAATTTATAAATACCACACCGCACCCAAAATATTTCAACATGGCTAATTTTGAGATTATAATGCCTAAGATGGGTGAGAGTATTGAGGAAGCAACCATTACAAACTGGTTTGTAAAGGAGGGCGATCTGATTGAAGAGGATGATGTTCTGCTTGAGATTGCCACAGATAAAGTTGATTCGGAAATACCCTCTCCTGTTGCAGGGGTTGTGAAAAAGATTTTATTCAAACAGGATGAGGTAGTTGCAGTCGGCACTGTTATCGCAGTGATTGATATGGACGTAGATGCTTCATCAACTTCTGAGGAGGATGCTACAGGGTCTGAAACACCCACAGTGGCAGCTCCACAACAGGAAACAGGATCTCCTGATACTGACATACCCGAAGTCTCCGGAACAGTTGTTTCCACAACCGATCGTTTTTATTCTCCGCTGGTAAGAAAGATTGCCAGGGAAGAGAACATCTCCCAGAAGGAACTGGATGGAATTCCTGGAAGTGGAGTGAATGGACGGGTACAGAAAAATGACGTGTTGCATTTTCTCGAGAATCGGGTGGCGGACGGCAAGACGGTGGAATCAGTTTCATCCGGACCTGGACAACTTTCTGTCAGCCCTGGAGCCAATGACGAGGTAATTGAGATGAGCAGGCTCCGGAAATTGATTGCTGAACACATGATCAGGTCCAAGCAGACATCGGCACATGTAACCAACATGATCGAGGTGGACGTCACTGGCGTGGTAAACTGGAGGAACAGGGTGAAAGATGAATTCCTTCAGAAAGAAGGTGTAAAACTCACTTACCTGCCTGTATTCCTTGAGGCAACTGTGAAAGCATTGCGGGATTACCCTCAGATCAATGCGTCTGTTGATGGTGAAAAGATCATTATTAAGAAGAGGATCAACCTTGGAATTGCGGTATCTCTACCTGACTACTACCTGATTGTTCCCAATATAAAAGATGCCGGTTCACTCAATCTGACTGGTATTACCAAACGGATGAATGAATTGGCACAGGCTGCCCGAAATAACAAACTGGGCCCGGATGATATCTCCGGTGGTACTTTTACAGTGACAAACTTCGGTACATTCCGGAACGATATTGGGACTCCCATTATCAATCAGCCTGAGGTCGCTATTCTTGCAGTGGGTGCCATCAAGAAGAAACCCGCTGTACTTGAGACCGCGCAGGGTGATGTGATAGCCATCAGGCAAAAAATGTGGCTATCCCTGACCTACGACCACAGAATTATTGACGGAGCCCTGGGAGGGGCCTTCCTGAAGCGTCTTGGAGATTATATTGAATCTTTTGATCCGGAGACCGGTAATTTTAAACCTTAGCAAGCAATGTCAATAAAAAAGAGTTACAGCATAAAAAAAACTGATAAAGAGACCCTTGCAAAGTGGTTTAAGCTTATGCTGGTGGGAAGGGCCATAGACGACCGTGCGCCCAATTACCTGAAACAGGCCATTGGCTGGTCTTACCATTCGCCATATGCAGGGCATGATGGTATTCAACTGGCCATCGGACAGGTGTTCGATCGGGAATATGATCACCTTTTTCCTTATTACAGGGATATGCTTACAACGCATTCTGCAGGTCTTACTGCAGAGGAGCTTATTTTAAATGGAATATCCAAAGCTTCAGATGTGGCAGGTGGCGGACGTCACATGTCCAACCACTTTGCAAAACCGGAATGGAATATACATAATACTTCATCATGTACAGGGAACCATACCCTGCATGCTGTGGGAGTTGCCAGGGCGCTGAAGAGGTATAAGGTGCCAGGAGTGGCCATCAGTTCCCAGGGTGAATCTTCCGTTTCAGAGGGTTATGTGTATGAGGCGATCAATGGTGCCAGCAATGAAAAATTGCCCGTTATTTTTGTGTTCCAAGACAATGGATATGGTATATCTGTTCCAAAAGCCGACCAGACTGCCAATAGAAAGGTAGCCAACAATTTCACGGGATTCAAGAACCTGAAGATCTTTCATTGCAATGGAAAGGATGTATTCGACAGCATGAATACCATGGCGGAAGCCAAGGCCTTTGTAGCTGAAAATGAACATCCGGTAATTGTGCAGGCAAACTGTGTGAGGATTCATTCCCACTCCAATTCTGACCGGCATGATTTATACCGGGACGACTATGAACTTAACTACGTCCATGAATATGATCCGCTGGCAAAGTACAGGCGACTGTTGCTCAGGTATGACCGTTTCACTGAAGAGGAGATCACAGCGTTGGAAAATGAGGCGAAGGAGATCGTAAAGGCAGCGCATAGAGTGGGGTTGAATGCCCCGGATCCGGACCCCGGATCCATTCATAATTTTGTGATTCCCGAACCATATGTGAGTGAGAAGTATCCGGATGGGCTGCACCAGTATGAAGGCGAACCCAAGAAACTGATAGAGGGGCTGAATGAAACACTCAAAGCGGAATTCCGGCACAATCCGGATACCTATATCTGGGGACAGGATGTGGCTCACAAAGAGAAGGGTGGTATTTTCAATGTTACCAAAGGGTTGCAGCAGGAATTTGGGAAACAGCGGGTGTTCAATGCCCCAATAGCAGAAGATTTTATCATGGGGACCGCCAATGGAATGAGCCGGTTCAATGATAAATTACGCATTGTGGTGGAAGGCGCAGAATTTGCAGATTATTTCTGGCCGGCCATGGAACAATTGGTGGATACATCGCACGACTATTGGCGTACAAATGGACAGTTTTCGCCAAATATTACTGTCAGACTGGCCTCCGGGGGGTATATCGGTGGGGGACTGTACCATTCCCAGAACATCGAAGGCACCCTTACAACATTGCCTGGTATAAGGGTGGTGTATCCAACCTACGCCGATGATGCAGCTGGTTTGCTCAGAACAAGCATACGTTCGCGCGGTACAACATTGTTTCTTGAACCTAAAGCACTTTATAATTCTGCCAGGGTAGCCGCACCTATACCGGATGACTTCGAAGTTCCTTTCGGTAAAGCGAGGTTGAGAAGAGAAGGAACCGACCTGAGTGTGATCACATATGGAAATACCACACCCATGTGTGTGGAAGTGGCTGAGAAACTCAGTGAACAGGGCGTCGCTGATCTGGAGGTGCTTGATCTGAGGTCGCTCAGTCCCCTGGATACCGGTGCCATCATGGCAACTGTGAAGAAAACAGGAAAAGCACTGGTAGTTCATGAGGATAAAGTTTTTGGTGGATTTGGTGGCGAAGTAGCAGCCCTTATCAATGACATGGCCTTTGAATACCTTGACGGGCCTGTAAAGCGGGTTGGCTCCACTTATACTCCTGTGGGATTTAATCGAATCCTGGAAGCCGCTATCCTGCCCGATATGAAGCGAATTGAAGAAGCCGCCATCAGCATGTTGAATTATTAAGACTAAATCCGGATCAAAATGAAAAAGACCGCAATCATTTATAGTTTCAATACCAGGAAAACAGGAAAAATAGCAGAGAAAATCAAAGAAGCATTCAACGATGACCAGGTTGAGCTGGTAAATGCTGAAGAGATTGATGAGGAGATGTTCATGTCATATGGCCAGATGATCCTGGGAGTATCCACCTGGTTTGACGGTGAGCTGCCTAATCATTGGGATGAGTTTGTGCCTGCCCTTGAAGAGATGGACTTATCAGGTAAGAGGATTGCACTGTTTGGATTGGGAGATCAGAAGGGATACCCTGAGAATTTTCTTGACGGTGCAGGAATTTTGGCAGGCATTCTTGAGCAACAGGGTGCAACACTTGTCGGATTTACAAGTATCGAAGGGTATGAGTTTGAAAGCTCCCGGGCACAGCGTGACAACCAGTTCATCGGACTTGCCATTGATTATGAAAACCAGGGATCCCTGAATGCGGAGAGGATTGCTGCATGGGTGGATCAATTAAAAACTATTTTTGAGTGAATTAATAGATGTTGAATAGCATATATTGATTTTAATTTGTTTTTTTTGTGGTTTGAATTACGCTCGCGCATTCCTGTAGCTTTGCTACGGGGTCAGTGAGCACAATAAAAATAAACAATTAACCGATGATTGAATTCGTCGAGCTTCAGTTCCTCGCAGCTTAGCTGCGAAGAGAGTCAATTAACCTACCCGTAAAACCAAACGCATGGCTAAAGAGCGCATTTACATTTTTGACACCACCCTCAGGGATGGAGAACAGGTACCCGGTTGCCAATTGAACACCATTGAAAAGATAGAGGTCGCAAAGGCACTTGAGGAACTTGGAGTCGATGTTATTGAAGCCGGATTTCCGATCTCCAGTCCCGGTGATTTCAATTCGGTTGTAGAGATCAGCAAAGCAGTCACCGAGCCTGTCATCTGTGGGCTTACCAGGGCAGTGAAAAAAGACATAGAAGTGGCTGCTGAATCCCTTAAGTTTGCCAAACGACCCCGGATCCATACTGGTATTGGAACCTCCTACCACCATATTTATCATAAGTTAAACAGCAATCCGGATGAGATCATCGAACGTGGTGTTGCAGCTGTGAAGTATGCCAAGTCATTTGTGGAGGATGTGGAGTTTTATGCAGAGGATGCAGGCCGGTCGGAGAACAAATACCTGGCCAGGGTTATAGAAGCCGTGATCGATGCCGGAGCCACTGTTGTCAATATTCCTGACACTACAGGTTATAATTTGCCTGAAGAATATGGCATTAAGATCAAATACCTGATGGATCATGTATCCAACATTGATAAGGCGATCATATCCACACACTGTCACAATGACCTGGGCATGGCCACAGCAAATACCATGAGTGGGATTATCAATGGTGCACGCCAGGTAGAGGTAACTTTGAACGGCATTGGCGAACGTGCTGGAAATACTGCATTGGAAGAAATTGCCATGATATTGAAAAGCCGGAAGCACCTGAATTTTCAGTCAAATATCAACTCAAGGAAGATATACCGTACAAGCCGTCTTGTCTCTACCCTGATGCGCATGCCCGTTCAGGCCAATAAAGCCATTGTTGGCAGAAATGCATTTGCTCACTCTTCAGGAATTCATCAGGATGGCGTATTGAAAAGACGGGAGAACTATGAAATTATCAATCCCAAAACCGTTGGGATCAATGAATCCTCAATATTGCTTACTGCAAGAAGTGGAAGGGCAGCATTGAAACACAGACTTGAGAAACTGGGATATACTTTCAGCAAACCGGCACTGAATTCCATCTATGAAGAATTTGTTAAACTGGCCGATTCCAAGAAGGAGATCGTAGACGAAGACCTGAAGATACTGGCTGGTGCGAGTTCCAAGGACATAAAAAGAAACCTTCACCTCAATAGTTTGCAGGTGCTGTGCGGAAAGGGTACTTCTCCTGTGGCCACAGTAAAATTGGAATGGAATGGTGAATGTTATTCTGCCACTGCAGAAGGGAATGGTCCTGTGGACGCTGCCATTAATGCTGTGAAGGATATTCTGAAACGCAAAGTTAGAATTGAAGAGTTCCTTATCCAGGCCATCACACGTGGCAGCGATGATCTTGGGAAAGTGCACATGCAGGTTGAACATAAAGGTGTGGTTTATTATGGATTTTCAGCATCCACGGATATTATTACTGCATCTGTTGAAGCTTTCATTGATGCCATGAGTCAGATCGTATAGAAGTACCTCCGGATCCATTTAAGGTTCATTATCTTTGTTGCAGTATCAGATCAATGTTAAATGTTGGTCTGATATTCGTCTTTTTTTGCAAATTTGTTTGTTATCCATATGGGATGATTCAATCAGGACATATTAAACTTTTCCTTTCCATCTTGATAGTGTTATGGGTGCAGACAAGCTCCGGCAAAGTGGTTGTCAGTGGATATGTGCGTGATGCAGCCACCGGAGAGGAACTGATCGGAGCCAGCGTCGCGGTACAGGAAATTGGAAGTGGGACCGTTACCAATACTTATGGGTATTACTCTCTTTCCCTTGAGCCGGGATTTTATACCCTGGTTTATTCCTACATCGGATATGTGACCCAGACACACCATTTAAACCTGAATTCGGACACAGTGCTTCATATCGAGCTGAGCGAGTCGCGTCAGGAACTGGAAGAGGCTACTGTTGTGGCAGAAGCGGGGAATGCCAACATTACCCGCATTGAAACCGGATCAACTCAACTGGCCATACAAACCATAAGAAAGATCCCGGCATTGCTTGGAGAAATCGATGTGATCAAGGCCATTCAGCTACTTCCGGGAGTACAGGTCACCAGCGAGGGATCTTCTGGTTTTAGCGTCAGGGGAGGAAGCCCGGATCAGAACCTGATCCTGCTCGATGAGGCTACCGTTTACAACGCATCACATTTGATGGGTTTCTTTTCTGTGTTTAACAATGATGCCATCAAAGATGTAAAGCTATATAAAGGTGATATCCCCGCCAGCTCTGGGGGACGCCTGGCATCTCTGCTGGATATCCGCATGAAGGACGGGAACAACAAACGTTTTAGTGCCACCGGAGGAATAGGCACAATTTCAAGCCGCCTCACCCTCGAAGGACCGGTCTTCACTGAAAAAGTATCTTTTCTTTTATCGGCCAGGCGTACCTACGCAGATATATTCTTACCGCTTGCAAAAGACACAGCCGTACGTGACAATTCCCTCTATTTTTATGACCTGAATGGGAAGCTGAATTATAATGTTAACGATAAAAACAGGATCTATCTTTCAGCATATTACGGTAAAGACGTGTTTGCCAATGATTTTGCAGGCATGTATTTTGGGAACCGTACTTTTACATTTCGCTGGAATCACCTCTTCAATAAAAAACTATTCAGCAATTTCACCCTGGTTAATTCTCATTACTACTACGATCTTGGTACTCCGGAAGGGGAAATTCCTTATTTCAACTGGCTCTCATACCTTGACGATTATGGTTTCAAAGGAGATTTTATCTGGTATCCGTCACCTGAGCATACATTCAGGTATGGAATATCCAGCTTCTATCATGTGATTAAACCCGGATCCATCGCCGTTCAGGACCAGGATGGACATAAAACTGAATCCGAGTTATCGAATAATTATGCCCTGGAAAACGGACTCTATTTTTCGGGAGAATCGAAAATCGGGAAGCGGTTTTCCATGCGGTACGGACTCCGGTATTCCATGTTTTATAATGTGGGTGACGGCACCATCTTTTCCTATAATGATGAATATGAAGTGGTTGATTCCATCAACTATGAAAAAGGAGAATTCTTTAACCTGTATCATGGACTGGAACCCCGCATGGCGGTGAATTATATGCTGAATGAAAGAAATTCAATCAAGGCCAGTTACGCCCGAACCCGCCAGTATTTGCAGATAGCCAGTAATTCTAATGCGGGAACACCTCTGGATATTTGGTTTCCGGCATCTCCTAATATCAGACCACAGATCTCCGACCAGGTCGCTATGGGCTATTTCAGGAATTTCCTTGATAACAGGATAGAATCGTCCGTGGAGCTCTACTATAAAAAGATGACCAATTCAATCGATTTCAGGGATCATGCACAGTTGATGTTAAATCCCCGGCTGGAAGGAGAATTGCGCATTGGGGATGCAACATCCTATGGCGCGGAGCTTTATATAAAATATGAGACCCCTGAATTATCCGGATGGATCAGTTACACCTACTCAAGGACAACCCGTGATATTCCTGAGATCAATGATGGTATACCCTATCCTGCACCTTACGAAAAACCCCATGATCTTGCGTTGGTCTTCAGCTATAACATCACCAACAGGATTGGATTGGCAGCTAACTGGATCTATTCTACCGGGATTCCCTTTACCCTGCCAGCCGGAAGGTATGAGGTCCATGGGAGCATCCTTCCTCTGTATACCGGAAGAAATGAATACAGACTCCCTGATTACCACCGGCTGGATGTTTCGGTTACTATCACCGGGAAAGTTAAGCCAGGAAGACGGTGGCAGAATGAGTGGAATTTTTCTGTGTACAATGCCTATGCCAGGAAAAATATATGGACCATCAATTTTATCCAGGACGATGAAAGTCCTGACCTGACCTATGCCGAGATGACCTACCTGTTTTCCATCATTCCGGCCATCACTTATAATTTTAAGTTTTAATGGCACGAAATAAAAGATATCCAAAGGGAATTTTGCTGGTTCTTGCCTCATTGGGATTTGCAGCATGTACGGAGGTTATTGATATTGAACTTGACTCCACATATCAACGCCTGGTGGTGGTGGGGATTGTCACATCCGACTCGGTTCACCACCATGTGCAATTGACCACTTCAAGTGATTATTTCTCCAACAAGCCCTCACCTAAAGTCTCAGGAGCCCTGGTTGCACTGGAATTTGACAACAACCTGATCCTGCTCGAGGAGCATGATACAATTCCAGGTTTGTACCTTACACCTGCTGCCTTTCGTGGTACACCACAAACTGCCTACAACCTGAATGTTAGCAACATAGATATTGATGGTGATGGTGTCAGTGAAATATACCGTGCGGAGAGCACCATGCCCTCTGTCCTGCAACTCGACTCCATCAGGCTGACCTATTTCGAATCCCCTTACTTCTCAGGGTACCAGGTATTTATGTATGCGCTCGACCCGCCGTCCAGGGAATGGTACAGTTTTAAGATATGGAAGAACAGCGATCTCTTAACAGACACACTGTCAAAGTTTTCCGTTCAACCCGATGATTTTTTCAATGGTACATACATCTACGGGCTTCCGGTAGGATTTTTATGGGATGAAGATCCCCGTGAGGCACTTGTTCCAGGCGATACGGTCACTTTGGAACTGAACAGCATTGATCAGGATTATTATAACTTCATTATGGATGCACAGCTTGAGATAATGGGAAACAACCCCCTCTTTTCCGGTCCTGCTGCCAATGTGCGATCCAACATCGATAACCAGGGCCAGGGCATATTCACTGCCTATCCGGTTCAGAAAGTATGGGCGGTTCTTACAGAATAAAACAAAACGGGGAGGTCATTGCCTCCCCGCGTGTTGCTGAACCTGGACTGTTGGTTAGTAAAGACCAACCTGTCTCTTGTTTTTCACAACGATTTCAGGAATACCATCATAGGTGGTGATCAGCCCTGTAACGGTCATGTGCTCTCCCAGGAAATACCGTTCGGGTCTCCAGCTAAAACGTCTTGCAACATTTCCTGGCAATACAACAGTGAACTGCTGATAGGGGTAGTCTCCACCAAAGAACAACAGGTAATCATCGGTCTCCTTATTGTGCCAGGTGGCATAAACCCGTCCGTATACCATGGCCACCTCACCCAGGTTGTATTTTGCATCGAACACAGACATGGTCTGGATCGAGTAGCCATACTTATATCTCCAGTTATAGTGAGGGTACCATCTGCGGTAATCCCTGTACATATTTCTTGTCCAGTAAATGTTATTGTATGTGGGATAGTACAGTACGTGGTAATTGTTCATGTAGGTATCGTGATGGTAATGAAACTTCACTTTCCGCGTAGGATAGGCATAATGGTAATGATTTCCACCGTAATAATTCCTGGTTGAGTATTTGTTGACTCTGGTATTTGCAGACCTGCTATGCTTCACATATACTTTGGAATCAGCTTTCCGGTAATTGCTTTTCGGATTGTGCGGTGTACTGATACTTACAGGCTTCTTATTTCTGTAGGCAATGGCTGCATTTCTGGATGTGCCTGAATGTGTATTCGCACTCCTCTGAACCTTCTGCTTCTGTACCGGTTGCCTGGCAATCTGGCGTGCAGGCTGCGTGGCCCTTTGCTTCTGAATATGTTGCTTCTGAACCTTCTTGTTCTGTACCTGCCTGTTACTTTGTGTGGTGCGTGCTTTCTGGGCAGATCCTGATCTGGTATGAGACCTGGTCGCAGCTACTCTCTCCTTCTGTTCTTTATGCTCCTTTGTAGCACTGCGACGCGCTGTCTGGGCTTCGATGGAAACGGATCCAAAGAACATTGCCATCAGCATTGCGGTGGTAATTATTCTGGTTTTCATGATTTCCCGGTTTTAATTGGTTTTACATCTTTGACTATTGAAATTCAAATTCAGTGCCAAAAACCGGAAGTGTACATTTTACATATAATGAAATATTAAGTTAAGTTTGATATAATCAATGAATTAGGGGTGAAAAGAAAATCCCGATCTTTTCGGACCGGGATTTTCATATACAGATTTAGTTTTAGGAATAGTGACTATCTTGATGTAGTCAGTATCAATACTTAGGAAAGCAAATATAAAGTTTATTATCCAAAAACCAAATTTACAATGTTCTTTGGCTATCGCCTCAGTTCATCCAGATCAATCTTCTCAAGTTCTGCCCGGCTCTGCTCAAGTTCCTTCCGGATCTCTTCCCAATCGATGTTTTTCATCTCTGCCATGGCTTCTTCCATCTCCTCCTTGACAGGAATCCCGCTCTTCTTTAATCCATGGATATTCCTCACAGAGAATATGGCACGGATCATTACAACCAGCATCCCTGCGAAATAGATATAACTTAAGCCATAGCAAATGACCTTCACCGGCGAGCGTCCAACAGCTCCGGTAAGTTCATGTACTCCGGGAATAGTTGACAGTATCTTCAGTAAATTTGATATGCCAGTATTACCTTCTTCGAAAGGTGTGTACAGGATAAGGAACAGTGTAGCTACTGATCCCAGAAAAACCATAAGGGTACCAGTGGCAATCATGTATCTGAGGTGGGAATAACGGCTGGCAATTAACTGGAGGCCAAATTTTAAAACAGAGAGGAGCAGAAGTCCCATCCATAAACTGTGCAAAAGGGTTTTTCCCAGTGCCATTATCCAGTTACCGCTACTTTCAAAGAACTCCATCCTCTTTTTCCTCCAGTTTCTTGATGAGTGCTTTTATTTCTTTTAGTTCCTTTTCCGAAGCAAACTGATTTCCCAGGGCTTGCATGACCAGGTTGGACCTGTCTCCTTTAAATACGGTCCTCAGAACATGATCAAGAATGGTGGATTGCACTTCTGCCGATTGCAGGGTAGGGGCATACACATGCGATCTGTTTTCTGTATCTCTGGTTAGCAGCTCCTTATGGGTCATGATTTGCATGATTTTTAATGTGGTGGTGTAACCCACACTGCGCTGTTCATTGAGCCGGTCATTGACCTGTCTTACGGTGGCGGAACCACTTTCCCAAAGGATCTGCATGATTTCAAGCTCTGATTCAGTAAGTTTGGCAGTCATTATACGAAGTATTTCGTAGCAAAAATATACGAACGATTTCGTATTAACAAATAAAATACGAAGATTTTCGTATTTTTAAGATTTCTTAACAATCAATGTTGATCTATTCGGAATTAAATACCATGGTCTCATATATGAAAAGATCAGCAGTTTTCCATCCGTCCCAACCGATGCCGGCTTTGTCACTGGCGCAATGGCCGAGAAATTCATCCACTGACCAATTCTGATTGATAGCCACCTGTGGAAGCAGGGTACCCCTGTTCATCCCATTTTTCATATAAATCCCATGTTTGCCCAGGATGATCTCACCTTTATCGAAAATCTGTTTCCTGGGAGAAAGAACACTGATTTCGATCATAAGGTTATCCAGTTCATCGGGTCCAATGGGTCTGAACCTTGAATCAGATGTAGATGCTGAAAGGGCCATATTCTTCACATTCCGGTATAGAAATTCCTCTTCGGAAAAGGTGCCGATGCATCCCCTGAGCTTGCCATTTACATATACGGATACAAATGCCCCAACCCGCTGCCGGAGTGTGTCTGAGGCTGAAGCATGGGAGAAGTGGGGGACCTTTCCAGAGGAAACTTTTCCATGGATGGTGTTCCTGGCAAGAGAAAGTAAAACTTTTTTATCAGCTTCAGACAGGGTCATTGGTACATGATCATTGATATGTAATTGACTACTTCGCGGGAATCAATAACCTCTCCCGAATGTCCCCTGGCCAGTATCTGAATTTTATACTCAGGATGTGAAGCGTGCGCATGCTCCATGAGCACCATGACAGGACCATACCCGCATATGGAAATATCGTGTTCTTTAACCGTACGCTCAATACCCTTCGGATTCCTGGCGAGAATCTCATCCACCACAAGCTGGTCTTTTTTCTTGCCTTCTAAAGGAGGGAGAAAATGAGAAAAATCACATGACGCAAGCACCATGACGCTTCTGCCGGTAACTTCGACTGCCCTGGTTATGCTTTCTGCAACAAGTGATGCGCTAGTATGACTCTGGTCAATCATACTGATTGGAACAATGGAAAAAGGTTGATCGGGCAGGTAATACTGTAAAAACGGGATGATCACTTCAGCCGAATGTTCATGGGCATGGGCCAGCGGGTCGAATGGCAGTGACAGGGCCCGGGCCAGTTCCCTGTCAAGGGGTACCTCCCCCATAGAATTTTTCCAGACATCCGCATCATCAACGGCCAGGGGAGGTCCGCTGCCCGAATGATTTGGATGCACAATGATAAAGGTTTCCGGATACAGGTCATGGTTCCTGATCATCTGGAAAAAGGGAATGGTCTGGTGACCGGAGTAAATATGTCCGGCATGGGGCAGCACTCCTCCAAAAATTCGTTCCGGTGATAGCCCGGCCAACGGATATCTGCCTGCATTTTCGATCTCCCGGATCTGATTAAAAACCTGAATCTTTGTGGCTGGGTAGAAACGGCCTTCCACCCTGGCATTCCTGATTTTCATGATAGTTGTCCATTAAAAACTCCATAAATCCTGTAATTGCACTGTTTACAATGCCCGTCAGGTCCCATACCTGTTGTAGTGGAATGATAAAGATTACGCTCGATGAGTAGTGACTGGCACCCTGGACAAAAAGTGTGGCTGTCAAGTTGCGGAGTGTTTCCCGGGTAAACATAACGGATCCGATCTTTTGCAAGATCCAGAAAACGTTGTATTGTCTTGAGCGGTGTAGGAGGGTTATTAAGTTTATAATGTGGAAAATACCGGCTCACATGCAATACAATATCCGGTCCGCAATTTTCATTGATCCAGTTGATCATATCATTCCATTCAATTTCCGAGTCATTGAATCCGGGAATGATCAGGAAGGTCAGTTCCAGGTGCCGATCCGATTTTGCGATCGTACCAATTGTATCCAGAACAGGTTTTAATTTTGCTGCAGACCTGCTCATGTAAAACTCATCACGAAATGATTTAAGATCAACGTTAAAGGCATCCATATAAGGGAGCAGTTCCGCCAGGGGCTCTGCATTGATGAATCCATTGGTAATCATGATATTACATAGTTGACGCTCTTTTATTAAAGCGGCGCACCTGATCATGTACTCATAATAGACAGTTGGTTCATTGTATGTGTAGGCCAGCCCTATGTTGTTCCGGTGTAAAAGAGCCTTGTGTACAATATCTTCCGGATCCCTCGAAGGATGACGAGAAAAAACGTGGTGATCAATCTGGGAGATCTCACAATTCTGGCAGAAGTCACATGAAAGGTTGCATCCGAAACTACCGATGGAAAGAATCATTTGTCCTGGAAAAAAATGGTACATGGGTTTCTTCTCCAGCGGATCCGTAGAGATGGACGAAAGGATCCCATAGCTTTTGGTGATCAGTTCGCCCTCTCTGTTCAAACGGGTATTGCACTTTCCGTATTGGCCTTCACCAATGGTGCATAGATGGGGACAAAGGAGACATTGAACCGATCCTTCCTCCATGCTTCTGAAATAGGATGCCGGGTGCATGGAATAAAGTTACAACGAAAAAACGGATGAATTCCACTCTCCAAACAAAATTCAATGCTCATGGTTATAACAGGGTAGTAGTATGTAAAAATATGTAATGAGAAGACTCACATTAATTATATTTACAAATCTGGTTTTTACGATAACGTCCTTCGGACAATCAGTTATGAAAGAAAGAATTGAGATTGCGACTTTTGGAGGTGGTTGCTTCTGGTGCGTTGAAGCCATCTTTGATCGGGTCACAGGGGTTCATTCAGTTGTATCAGGCTATTCAGGCGGTCATGTAATCAATCCTGCCTATAAGCAGGTTACAACAGGAATGACAGGCCACGCTGAAGTGATCCAGATCAGTTTTGATCCTGGAGTGGTAAGTTTTGTGGAGTTGCTTGAAATCTTTTTCAAGACCCACGATCCCACTACCCTGAACAAACAGGGAGCGGATGTGGGTACCCAGTATCGTTCCACAGTACTATACCATGATGAGCAACAGCAGAATCAGGCAGAAAATATCATAAGGGAACTGGATGGCGCCGGAATCTGGAATGATCCCCTGGTAACGAAGGTCGAACCATTCAAAGAGTTCTATGAAGCAGAAGAGTATCACCAGGAGTATTTTGAAAACAATCCGGATCAGGGTTACTGCAGGGTGGTGATCCAGCCCAAGGTGGAAAAATTTGAAAAAGTATTTAAGGATATGTTGAAGTAGGGTTTTTACAGGCCTGAAATTGGTAAGCCAACCACAAAAGTACACCCATTCCCGGGTTCGCTTTCGATCCGAATTGTTCCATTGTTTTTATCCAGGAATTCTTTGCAAATGACTAAACCCAATCCTGAACCGGATTCACCGGTGGTACCCGGGGTGGAGACCACTTCATTGGCATCGAAAAGCTTATTCTGAATTTCTGGCTGAATTCCGATCCCGTCATCTGCGACAGAAACATGACAAATATCTGTACCATTCTGGGAAGTGATCCGGATCTTGCCACCCGGAAAGCTGAATTTAATGGCATTCATAATCAGGTTCCTGAAAACCGTATGGATCATTGCTTTATCCGCAAAAACCACACACTTTCGGTCAATCTTTACACTGCATTCAATTTTTTTATGATCAAGATTGGCTTTCATCTCCTTCACACATTCATCCACCACTCCTTTCAGCTTCAGAGCAGCGGGTTCATATTTGACAGCTTTCATCTGGGACCTTGCCCAGATCAAAAGGTTCTCAAGCAAGTTTTGTATCCGCTGGGTGCCCTGAAGAATTTGCAACAGGTACTCTTTTTGCGTCTCGACAGGAAACTGCTCAAAATTATCATATAGCAATTCCGAAAAGCCAGTTACTGCAGCCACAGGATTCCGAAGGTCATGGGCAACAACGGAAAAGATCCTGTCTTTGGATTTATTCAGGTTTTGAAGTTCCTTTTCCGAATCACTCAATTTCTTAACGGCACTTGATATCTGAAGATTCCGTTCTGCCAGCATCTGATTGGTTATTTTCTTCGAACGAAGATTGATGGTAATGATGATGACCAGGGCAACAATAACCACAATGAAAATCATAAATACTTTGTTGAGCATCCTCTGGACCTGTGACTCAGAGTGAAGTTGTTCAATTTCCTTATCTGTGATCTCCTGTTCATACCTTGCCCTTAAACGGGCAACCTGTTCAGATTGAATTTCGTTAAACAGGGTTTTATAAACCGTATCGTATCTAAGTTGCCAGTTGTATGCCGACATATAGCTACCTATTCCTGCGTGTAAACGGGCAAGTTCATCATAGGCTTCCAGCTCCAGGTGCCTGAACCCCCTTTTTTTGGCAATTCTCAAGGACCGGTGCAGGTAAAATAGCGCTGAATCCTGATTTTTCAACTCCCCGAAAACCGATCCGAGGTTTGTATAGAAAGAACCAATGTAATACTGGTCGTTAATTTTGCGGGCCAGGGAAAGTCCTTGTCTCAGGAACTCCAGGGCCTTCTCATATGCTCCAAGGTCTGTATGTGCCAATGCCATGTTGTTGTACACTCCGGAAAGAATCTCTTGCTCCTGAACAGACCCCAGCGAATCAGGATTCAATCTTTGGAGTACTTCATGGAAATAGACAAGGGCAGAATCATACTGACTTTTATCATATAGAATCAATCCGATATTGTTCAATGCCCTGCAAACATCCGGAACCTGCTGGTTCTCAAGATAAATTTCATAAGCGTCAAAGTAATGCTTCTCTGCTTCGTTCAATCTACCCATCTCATGAGCCACAGTCCCCAGGCTATTTTTCATCCTGGCAATGCCCAGGCGATCACCATCCCTTTCAAACGCATTCAAGCTTTGCAAATAAAAGGAGTAAGCTTCACTGAAATCAGCCATTTCATAATAAAGATTGCCCATGCTCACGGCACAACTTCCAATTTCATGAAGGTTTTCCAGTTTGATGAATTCATCGTAGGCTTTGTGGTAGTACAAGAGGCTTCGTTCGGATGCCATCTTTACCTCATAGATCTTACCTTTGCTCTTATAGAGCAGGGGCAGAAGGTTGTCCGGATCATTCCTTAAGAGTATGAGTTCAGACTGGTTTGCAAAGTAGAGGGCGCTGTCAGGATGGTTATCCTGTAATTCAAGTGAAAGTTCGTAATAAATCCTGCCCAGATCGTCACCGGTGAAGATGGTGCTTAAAGCCAATAAACTATCTGTGCTGGAATCCTGTGCAAATGAATTACAAAAGAATATAGTTGCAAGGACAATATGACACAGGATTCTCCTCATGGGTTAAAGACTGGCTTCTTCTGATAAGTACTGTGGCAAATATACTTATTTTGGGATGAAATCATCCATTTGGGGATTATCAAAACAACAGCATATCTGACTGATTGTTAATTTTGAAGAAAACAAATTATATGGAATTAAATGTTAAATTTTCCAAGAGTGAGGAGTTGGCGAATGCAGTGTCACATTTCATCGGTGCACTGCTGGCAGTGGCGGGACTTATTTTGATGGTTTACCATTCTGCCGTTCATGGGAATGGCTGGCACATAGCGAGTACAACCATTTTTGGTGCATCGATGATCATTCTTTATTTTTCATCTACCATGACTCACATTTTACCCATGGGGAGAGCCAAGGATCGCTTCTTTAATTTCGACAGGATAGCCATCTATTTATTAATTGCAGGTACTTATACACCCATTGCACTTATTACCCTTAACGGGCCACTTGGCTGGGTCATTTTCGGAATTGAATGGGGTTTGGCCATTATAGGATCCGTGATGATCCTGACACGTCCCGGTGATTTCAATACCGGCGTAAATGCTTTTTATGTAATATCTTATGCGGTCATGGGCTGGCTAATGCTGATTGTTATCGTACCTATTATTAACAGGTTACCGGTTATGGGCTGGATGTGGATTATGATAGGTGGACTATGTTATACAGTGGGGATAATCTTTTTCAAACTGATCAGGTTCCCTTTCCATCACCTGGTGTGGCATTTGCTGGTGCTTGCAGGAACTATTTCCCATTTTTTTGCTGTCTTCTTCTATATGATTCCAAGATAAAAAACGATTTGTTATGAAACTCTTTGTGTTTTTGGTTTAGAATGTATTAGTTTTGCACCGTTAATTAATTATCAATTTATTACAATGAAAGAAGGTAAAGTAAAATTTTTTAATGAATCCAAAGGATACGGATTTATTAAGGACGTCGAATCCGACGAAGAGTATTTTGTCCATGTTTCTGGCCTGATCGACAAGATCAAGGAAGATGACGATGTAACTTTTGAGCTTACTGAAGGACGTAAAGGATTAAATGCAGTGAATGTCAAACTTATATAGTTGAGCAGATCATTTCGTCTTAATCTTTAACCCTTCGCATTGCGAGGGGTTTTTTTTGTATTTTTTCATTTTCCAGTTACTTTTAGAAAAAACTATATG
>SDBT01006040.1_pt1 | contig 20218 bp, 21 predicted proteins | sample 2277101 | NCBI WGS metagenome assembly SDBT01 (sample SAMN10404973, study PRJNA504765) | marine sediment metagenome | isolation source: marine sediment core GS10_PC15, 103 cmbsf | place: Arctic Ocean: Southern Knipovich Ridge | collected 2010 | reverse complement strand
CCGATGGCCGAATAGCCTGGCTATCGGGAAGAAAAGATTACACCGCATCATTGCATTTTTTGCAATGGCATGGCGGGAACGGATATCGCCACAAAAACTGCTTCTATCACTGCGATTCGGCAAACGGGTGGTTCGGACCCTTGGGTTTGGCCAGCGTGCCGATCACAGCTGCCGCCAGGTCCAGGTCGGCCCTGGTGGTGATCTTGATGTTCCGCGGGTCGCCCATCACAACGCTGACCGGATGGCCTGCCGTCTCGATCAACTGTGCGTCGTCGGTCGCGGCCGATACGTCACCCTCATAGGCAGCCGTCAGCAAATCCTTGCGGAAAACCTGCGGCGTCTGGGCCTCCCACAGGGCCGTGCGATCCACCGTCGCGTCGATCACGCCCGCGTCGGATACTTTCTTCAGTGTGCCGTGAACCGGATACGCCAGAATAGCTGCGCCGGTTTTGGCGGCCTCTGCGAAAACCGCATCGACCCACAGTGGCGAGATGCACGGCCGGACCGCATCATGCACGCAGACATAATCCGCCTCGTCGGCTACCTTCGCCAGTGCGTTGCGCACAGAATCGCCGCGTTCTGGCCCGCCCTCGACGATCGAAGCGCCCATTAAACCCAAGTGGTCGGCGTAGCGTTCGGTGACCTCGGCCAGGTCGTCCGGCGAGACCACCACGAGCACCTGGCACACGTCGTCGCGCGAGGTGAACATTTCTAGCGTGCGGATAAAGACCGGCTGGCCCTTGATCCGCTCGAAGATCTTGTTCCGTTTGCCGCCGAACCGCTTGCCGGCGCCGGCCGCCGGTAATATCACCGAAACGTTCATCGTAGCATCCTCTCAAGCTTGCGAAGCATTGCGAGGATTATAAACGCCCTGCCTGCTATATCGTAGAAAAAGTGAGCGAGACCACGAAGGAGTGTGGCTCGATGGCTATTTGTGAATGACTTCACGAAGCTCGTTTGAATGAATCCGCAAATTGCTTACAATCCAACTGTGACTTTGATACCATTCCTCGTTTCATGATTCGCCAAAAGGCGAGATATCCGAGTGCGTTTCTCGATTTCATGTTGCAAACAAACTCCTTAGTATGTTCAGACGTTTATGAGGAATGTTAATTTCGTTATTCAGGTTAACTATGTCTCTGCCAGGCAAAGACAATATCGCCAAACCCGCTGCATGCGGCGGCAACTGCTCCAAGTGCACGCTGGACCCGCCCGATAACGGCGGGCCCAAGGGCTGGCGACTTTCGCTGGCGGCGGCTGGGGCGTTTCTCACACCCATGCTTGCGGCGCTCGCCGCCGCAATCGTAGCGCCCGGCGGTCAGGCAGCCAAGGCCGGCTGGGCTGGGGTGGGCCTGGCGATCGGCTTTGCGGTTGCTATTGGCGTCGGCAGAGTGATCAGTCACAAAAGCGGCAAGGAGAGTGCATGAGCAAGCTAGCAGGACTTCCAGGCAAGGGCACCTTCGCACGCGGAATTCACCCGCACGACTGCAAGGCCCTCAGCGAAGACATGCCCATCGAGGTGATCCCCACGCCCAAGCAGGTGACTATTCCCCTGCTCCAGCACATCGGCGCGCCGTGCAGCTCGACCGTCAAGATCAGGCAGGAAGTCGCCGTCGGCGAGCTGATCGGCGAGGCAGGCGGGTTCGTTTCCGCGCCGGTTCATTCTTCGGTAGCTGGCGTGGCGATGAAGGAATGCTCGGTAACTTTGCCGAACGGCCGACACGTCAAGGCGATTCCGATCACGACTGGCGATCAGCCGCTTGCGGGCGATGCGATTTACGAAGATATTTTCGGCGGCGAATGGCCCAAGGGCGGGCTGGACAAGTACTCGCCCAAGCAGATATCCGCAGCCGTGCGCGACGCGGGCATCGTGGGTATGGGAGGCGCTGCCTTCCCCACGCACGTCAAGCTGGCGACCAACCCCGATAAACCCATCGACACGATCCTGATCAACGGCTGCGAGTGCGAGCCGTACCTGACGGCCGACTATCGAGTGATGATCGAAGCGCCGGCGCCTGTGATCACGGGCGCGATGCTGATCGCCCAGGCCATCGGCGCCGAGCAGATCGTGATCGTGGTGGAAGACAACAAGCCGGCCGGCATAGCGAAGCTTCGCGAGGCAGCGGCAGGCACGAATATCAAAATCGCCGAGGTCCACACCCGCTATCCGATGGGCGGCGAGCGCCAGACTATTCAGGCTGTCCTCGACCGCGAAGTGCCCTCCGGCGGGCTGCCGCTGGACGTCGGCGTGGTGGTGGTGAACGTCGGCACGGCCACAGCCGTCGCCCGCGCCGTGCTGCGGGGCAAGCCAGTCACACACCGCGTAATGACCGTCAGTGGCGACGGAATTTCCCAGCCGAAAAACCTGCTCGTACCGATCGGCATCAGCTACGGCGAGGTGATCGACTACTGCGGCGGACTGAAGACCAACGCCGCGCGAGTGGTTGCGGGCGGGCCGATGATGGGCTTTACGCTGGGCGAGCTGAACGTGCCGGTAACCAAGGGCACGAGCGGCCTGACGGTGCTGACCGGCGACGACTGCCGCCAGCCGGCCGAAACGCCCTGCGTGCGATGCGGCCGATGCGTGGACGTGTGCCCACTGGCGCTCGTGCCGACCAAACTCGCAATGGCGGCCAGGCACATGGATTGGGAACTGGCCAAAAAATACTACATCGCCACCTGCTGCGAGTGCGGCTGCTGCGCGTACGCCTGCCCGGCGGGCATTGCCCTGACGCAACTGATCCGAATGGGCAAGGCCCAGATGCCGAAAGACTAACCAGAAAGAAAACATAAACCGATGGCTGAAGAACAAACCGCAACCAAGGAAGCCTCGCCTCCCGTGGTGACTACACAGGTGGCCCCCGGACCGCACATCGTCAGCACCAGCCTCACAACCCGTAAGATGATGCTCGACGTACTGATCGGCCTGGCGCCGATTCTCTTCGTCGCCGGGTACGTGTTCCGCATGTACGCCCTCAAGCAGATCGGCATTTGCGTTGGGAGTTGCCTGGCAGCCGAGGCGATCTTCACTGCAATGCGATGCAGAAAGGCCACGCTCAGCGACCTGTCGGCCGTGGTTACCGGCGTGATTTTGGCGCTGTCGCTGCCCGGAACGGCTCCGTGGTTCGTGGGCGTGATCGGCAGCTTCGTGGCGATTGGAATCGGCAAGATCGTCTTCGGCGGGCTCGGACAGAATATTTTCAACCCCGCGATGGTCGGCCGGGCGTTCGTGATGATAGCTTTTGCCGGGCTGATGGGCGCTTCGGGCTACATTGCAGAAGAAGGCCCCGGCGTGCCGGACGCTATGACCCAGGCCACGCCCATGACGGCCATGCGAGCCGCGTCCCAAAACACCAACGAGCCTCAAGCCCCAAAAAACGAATTACTGATCAAGATGCTGCTGGGCAATATCAACGGATCGCTTGGCGAAACCAGCGCCCTGGCCGCCCTGCTTGGCGGGCTCTACCTGTGCTGGCGACGGACTGCATCCTGGGAGATCCCGTTGGGGACGATCCTGGCCGTGGCGATTATCGCCGGCATACAACAACTGATGAACCCCGGCGCGGAATGGACCGTGCTGCATCACCTGCTGGGCGGGGCGCTGCTGTTTGGAGCGTTCTTTATCGTCACCGATCCGGTCTCCAGCCCGCTGACGTCGAAGGGGAAACTGATCTTTGGCTTTGCGTTCGGAGCGATGGTGATGGTGCTTCGCCTGTTCAGCAGCTATCCAGAGGGCGTGATGTTCGCGGTGCTGCTTGTCAACGCTATCGTACCGCTGATCAACCGCTGGACGATCCCGCGCCCGGTCGGCGGACCGATGCCCGCACCAGCGGCAAAGTAATTTTTATAATGAATAATATAGTTTCGGCTTAATCGGAAATCAGACGAACGATGAAAAATAACTACCTCGCACAAGCCTGGCTGGTGCTGACGCTGGCGCTGCTGTTCGGCGCGGCCCTGGCAGGGATGGAAACGGCAGTGGCCGACATAATCAAGGCCAACAAGCTGAACGAAACCAAGGAGCGGATTGCTTCGCTCGTACCCGGCGCCGCCGAAGACCCCAACAAGCACGAGGCCATCGACGTCGAAGGGCGAATTGTCTACCGCGCCATGGATGTCGACGGCAGCCAGGTCGGCTGGGTCGTGCCCGCCGACGGACAGGGCTTCGCCGACAAGATCGAAGTGCTGATCGGCCTGGACACAAAGGCCCAGACGATCACCGGCCTGTACGTGCTCAGCCAGAAGGAAACGCCAGGCCTGGGCAATAAGATCACGTTCAAACGTAACAAACCCGGCGACAAGCCGCTGTATCTGGACAATTTCCCGGGCAAAGACGCCGCCAAGCCGCTCGATGTAGTCAAACGGCCCGCCAAGCCCGACACCAACGAAGTCGAAGCAGTCGCCGGAGCGACGATTTCTTCTGAGAGCGTAACCGACATAGTCAACTCCGCGCTGAGTGAGCTTCGCGTCAAGCTCGCCGCGACAGTTAAATAAGGATCGAAAAATAACCATGCCAAACGACGGCCCCACACCACTGGAGCGATTCATTCAGGGCATTTTGCCCGAGAACCCGGTCTATCGTCAGTTGCTGGGCATGTGCCCGACGCTGGCGGTTACCGCCAACCTGAAAGCGGCGATGACCATGTCCGCAGCGGTGATGTTCGTGCTGATCTGTGCGAACGTCATCATCTCGCTGATCCGCGGGCTGCTGAAACCGCACCTGCGAATCCTGGTCTTCACGCTGACGATCGCCACGTTCGTAACGATCGCCGATAGGTTCCTGGCCGCGTACATGTACTCGATGAGCAAGGAGCTCGGTCCATACATTCCGCTGATCATCGTCAACTGCGTGATCATCTGCCGGTGCGAGGTTTGTGCGAGCCGCCAAGGCGTGCTCACCGCCGCCAGCGACGCGGTTGGCCAGTCGATCGGCTTCGCATTGGCGTTGGCTTCGGTCGCGGCCGTGCGAGAACTGCTGGGCACCGGGGCGCTGTTCGGCTATGCCGTACTGCCTGCCACCTGGCCGGGGTGGGCGGTAATGATCCTCCCGCCGGGCGCATTTCTCACGCTGGGCCTGCTGTTGGGCGGAGTAAACTGGATCGGACATATTCGAGAAAATCGCAGCAAAGCACGACAAGCTGCATAAGGTAACAACACCATGGAATACTTAGGAACGCTAATGCTGGTCGCCGTCAGTGCGGCCTTGATAAACAACTTCGTCCTGCACTACTTCGTAGGCATCTGCCCATTCCTGGGCGTCTCGCGTCGGGTGGACATGGCGTTCGGCATGGGTTGCGCGGTGACGTTCGTCATCTCGATTGCCGCCCTGCTGAGCTGGCTGTTCACGTACTTCATCCTCCAGCCAGGCGCGCCGCTGACGACGCTGATCGCCGGCCGCGAGATCGACCTGAGCATCCTGAACTACATCATCTATATTTTCGTGATCGCCTCGTCGGTCCAGTTGGTGGAAATGTACGTGCGGAAATTTTTCCCGCCGCTGTACAAATCGTTCGGCGTGTTCCTGCCGCTTATCACCACCAACTGCGCGATCCTGTTCGCCTGCCTGGAGATCATGAAGAAAGTCTCGGGCGTGGCGGCCGGCGAGGCGTGGGGGCTGGATATGGCGATGACGTATGCCATTTTCGGCGGGTTGGGCTTTACGCTGGCTATCGTTATCATGGCAGGTATCCGAGAAGACCTGGACCTGTGCGACGTGCCCAAGTCGCTTCAAGGGGCGGGCATTACGATGATCGTGGCGGGCATTCTGGCTCTGGCGTTCATGGGCTTTACCGGCGTCGAGGGCGGACTGAAAGATGCACTGGCCGGCGATGACAAGGCGGAGGTCCCGACGAAAATCGAGACCGCTGCTGCGGCCGACATGGTTGAGAAAGCTACCGGAAACTGATTTGCTGTTCGCGAGCGAAGAGAGATTCGTCCGCGATGATGAAAGGTTGAGAAGATTATGTGGATTGTGATACTCCTGGCGGCCGGCACGATGTTGGCGTTGGCGATTTTCATGGCCTTCGTTCTCGGCTGGGCGAACCAAGCTTTTCACGTGGAAGTGGACGAGCGTGTAGAGCAGGTGACCCACGCCCTGCCCGGTGCGAACTGCGGCGGTTGCGGCTGCGTCGGCTGCGGCGAATACGCCGAAGCGGTGGTAGCCGGCACGGTCGGGCCGGACAAGTGCCCGGTAGGCGGCGAAGCCTGTGCCGAGAAAATCGCCAAGATTCTCGGCCTGGAGCTGGACCAGAGCTGGCCCTATCGGCCGGTCATTCACTGCGGCGCTACGGCTGCCCAACGCCTCGGACGACACGAATATCTTGGCGAGAAGACATGCGCTTCAGCGAACCTGATCAACGGAGTGCAGGGATGTGTGTACGGCTGTCTGGGCTTTGGCGATTGCGGGCTTGCCTGCCCGTTCGATGCGATCCACATCGTCGAAGGACTCGCGACGGTCGACTACGACAAGTGCACCGGCTGCGGCGCCTGTGAGAAGGCCTGCCCGCGACACATCGTTCACATGCTGCCCTTCAAGACCGAACAGATGATGGTGGTGACCTGCTCCAACAAAGACTTTGGCAAGGAAGTCCGAGCGGTCTGCAAGGTCGGCTGCCTGGGCTGCGGTGCCTGTGCGAGGATCAGCGACCTGTTCAAGATCGAAGACAACGTCTCACGCATCGACTACGAAAAATACGAACCTGGCAAGATGGAAGAGATCAATCTCGTCCTCGAAAAATGCCCGATGAAGCGGATTCTGTATGTCGGCATGCCCAGCGAGAAAGACCTAGCCGCCGTCGCAGACGAACAAGTTCCCGAAATCGTCCGCGATGAGTTCAAGACCACCGTGGACAAGACCGAATGGCACGGCTGATCGGCTCGGACAGAGCATGAACAATAACGAAACGCCGCCCAACGAACCGACCAAGGCCCCATCGCGGTTGCGAAAGATCGCCTTCCGCGTCGGTCGACTGCTGGTGTTGACTTACATGGCTGTCTGCGTGTTGATGTTCGGCTGTCAGTCCCGACTGGTCTATTACCCCACGAAAAAGCTGGAAAGCACGCCCAAGGACATCGGCCTGGCCTACGAAGACATATCGCTCACCGCCTCCGACGGCGTGCAACTGCACGGCTGGTTCGTGCCAGCCCCATCGCCTCGGGGCGCGGTGCTGATCTGCCACGGCAATGGCGGCAACATTTCGCATCGCCTGGCGACACTGCGGGTGCTGCACGATATGGGGCTCAGCGCACTGATCTTCGACTATCGCGGGTATGGACAGAGCAAAGGCAAGCCGTCGGAGAATGGCACGTACCTCGACGCCGAAGCGGCCTGGCAGTATCTGGTCAGCGAGCAAAAGTTCGCCCCGGACCAAATCCTCGTGTTCGGCCGATCGCTGGGTGGGGCAATCGCAGCTCACCTCGCCAAAGACCACAAGCCGGGCGCACTGATTATCGATTCATCGTTCTCGTCCATAAAGGATCTGGGCGCGGAAATGTACCCGTTTTTACCGATTCGTTTACTGAGCCGGTTCGACTATTCGACGCTGGAATACGTGCAGCAAATCGATTGTCCGCTGCTGGTGATCCACAGCCCCAACGATGAGTTGATCCCCATCAAGCACGGACGGCGGGTATTCGAGGCGGCCAAAGAGCCCAAGCAGTTCCTCCAATCGACCGGCGGACACAACGACCGCGACTTCTTGTTCTCCATCGACTACCGCCAGACACTGTTGACATTCATCATCAGCAACCTGGCCACAGTCGAAGCAGAGTAACTACCGCCACTCGTCTTCGATCCGCTGTCGACGTTTGCGGGCGAGATGGGCGAACAGCACCGCAACGCCCGAGCAGAGAACCACACAGGACACCACACTGAGCAATGCGGTTTGGGCGGTGACGACGCTTTTTAGCGCAGCCTGGAAGTGCGACAGGCCAACGACGATCGCCACCCCGCCGATAAATCCGAGCCCGGCACCACGCATCAGCCCGCCGAGTAAACTCATCGCTCGCATGCCGCAGACCGCAGCCACCGCAGCCGAAGCCACCATCGACACGCGGAAGTCGCCCTGGTACAGCGTCGGAACGTATCCGATCGTGAGCATTCCCAGCACCCAGTAGACGGCCGCGCTGAATTTATTGCGCTGGCCGAGCTTGAACGTGAGCGACATGGACTTAGTTCCCCACCATCGTCGCCGGCTGAGATGTCGGCTTGGTTAAGCCAGGAGTTACGAGCTTGATCGTTGCAGGGCGTTCGGCAAAGAACGGCTCGAACCATCTCGTGCACCACATTTCGTAGCCATCCGGCGTGCCGACGACGATCATCACCTCGATACCGCTGTCCGGCGGGATCAACTTGAAGCCGTCCGTGCCCAGCACGCTCAGCGCCGTAGCCCAGCCGTCGGCGACCGCTGCAGTCGGCGCGACCACCGTAACCGAGGGCGTCATGTCGGCCGGCCTGCCCGTGCGAGGGTCTTTGATGTGGCTGTATCGCTTACCCTTAAAGGTGAAGCCGCGTTCGTAGTTGCCGCTCGTGCAGACGGCCAGGTCTTTGACCTCCAGCACAGCCAGCAGCGTTTTTTCAGATGCGTCGAACGGATTGCGAATGCCGACCCGCCAGTCTCGCTCACCAAAGCCGCGAACGTCACCGCCGACGTTGACCAATCCGCTGACAATTTCACCCTTACGATGATCCATTGCCTCGACCGCCGCATCGATGCCGTAACCTTTGGCGATTCCGCCCAGATCGATGGCTGCCCCTTCGGTGAGTTTTCTCGCGCCGCCATCGAGCAGTTCAAAATGTCGCCAGCCCGTCAGTTCGACCGCCTGGTCGATTTCGTCCTGGCTGGGCATTTTGCGCACCAGCCCGGCCTGCTTCCACAACTCGATAATTGGCATGCACGTCACGTCGAACGCGCCGTCGGTCTGCTCGGCCAGCTTCCGTGAAAGTCGAAGCACTTGAAGCGTCTTGGGCGAGAGTTCCACAAACTCCCCCGCCTCGGCCGCGTTGAGCTTCGACAGCTCGGACAGCTCGATGTGCCGGCTCATCTTCGCTTCCACGTCCCGCAGTGCAGCCTCAGCCGACCGCAATGCTTTTTGCCCATTCTGCTCAGTGACAGCAACAACTGTCAGCTCGCATTCAGTGTTCATGATGCCTACGAGTTTGGAGGTGAGTTTGGAAACGGAAATCTCTGACTGAGAACAAGGCCCGACAACTTGGGAGAGTACCGCCACGAGAACAAATACCACGAACACTGGAGCGGGAATAATATGATACTTAAATATGATTTTTTTTATATTCATATGTCAGAGTCACACTACCGAGGTCAATCTTTTTCATACTCGGCCGTGATGATCGAGTGCATTCCGCCGCGAGGGGAGAACTCGCCGGTGACAACCATTTGCCTTGGGCTGCATGCAGCGATGAGGTCGTCGAGGATCTGGTTGATCACGTCTTCGTAGAACACGCCTACGTTGCGGAAGCTCTGGAGATAAAATTTAAGACTCTTTAGCTCGATACAAAGCTCGTCGGCGACGTACTCGATTTCGATCGTGCCGTAGTCCGGCTGCCCGGTCTTGGGGCAGACCGAGGTGAACTCCGGCGCGACGTGTTGGATCACGTAATCGCGATTCGGGTGCGGGTTTTCGAACGTTTCGATTTCTGGTTTATTGGCCATGGTCGGTTTCCTTTTCGTCGGTCGGCCGCGAACGGACCCGGCCGGCGGATTGTTTCATCTTTATGTGAAAATCTCATCAATGATTCGCTTTGGGGGTGGCACGGCTTGCTCGTCAAGCCGTGTTCTCGCAGCAACACAGGTTGCGAGCAGCCTCTGCTGCCTCCAAGTCGGGCTTTCAGACAAAGCCTAGCAGATTTGCCCGATTGAACAAACTCTCAATGGCAAGTAATGTGTAGCGTATGAGCGAACAAACGTGCAAATCGGCGGTGGTGCTTTTATCGGGCGGATTGGACTCGGCGACAGCACTGGCCATCGCGCAGGACGCGGGCTTTGCCTGCCATGCGCTCAGCTTCGATTACGGCCAGCGTCACAGGTTCGAGTTGGAAGCTGCACGCAATGTTGCCAGCGTAGCCGGCGTGGTCGACCATCGCATCGTAAAGATCGACCTGAGCGCAGCCGGCGGATTCGGCCACAGCGCCCTGACCGACCAACTGGCCGTGCCCAAGGACCGCCCCCAAGACGACACGATCCCGATCACCTACGTGCCCGCCCGCAATACGATCTTCCTGAGCATCGGCTTGGGCTACGCCGAAGTGGTCGGCGCGTTCGACATTTTCCTGGGCATCAACGCGGTCGACTACAGCGGGTATCCGGACTGCCGGCCGGAGTATGTCGAAGCGTTCGAGAAGCTCGCCAATCTCGCCACGGCCGCGTCGGTCGAAGGGAGGGGGCGATTCCGCATCCGCGCCCCGCTGATCCGCATGACCAAGGCCGAGATCATTCAAACGGGGCTTGGCCTGGGGGTGGATTACTCGCTGACGCACAGTTGTTACGACCCGGCCGGCGACGGCGCGGCCTGCGGGCACTGCGATTCCTGCCGACTGAGGCTGGCGGGCTTCGAAGCCGTCGAGACGAACGACCCCACGCGGTACCAGTAACATCGATCAAAACAAGTCAGCTCATCGACTCAATTCAGCATTTGTCAAACTGACGATTCGACGCACACTATCTGTCATGGCGACGGAGGAACTCGTTGCTCCCGAAACCGCATCGATATCCTTCCCTATGCGGATCGGATCACCAGGAGTTTTGCCCCTGAACTGTTGTTCGAATCGCCTGGAGCATATCTCCCGACCGCGACCGCCTGTGTATTGCGAGGCGTAGGCGTGCAGAACGTGAAAATCCGATCCCATGATCACGTTTACCGTGAATACTCCAGATCTCGCTGTCACCCGTTGGGTTGCGAGATACCCCAAGGTGTCAGACTCGCGTTCAATGGCGTGAAAAGTGACGCCCCGTTCTCTGGCTAAGGGAGATGTCACATCGCGCAGCCCGTCACCTGAGGGGAAAAACTGGCGATAACGGGGCACTGCCGTCACTCCGTTTCGCGAATCGCAGCCGGCAAGGCCTAGACAGAACATAGCCAGCACCAAAACCCAGACTTCGCACCGCGCCACTCTGTTCATCATGATTTTTCTCCATACGTTGGGCATGATCCAGCCTGGAATAAGGCGAAACCGACTGCGCGTGTTATGCGGCCGCTAAGCCTTGAAACACACGGAGACGATTCCACCTCAAACCAGCACTCAACTCTTGGCAGGACGCTCACGTTTCAAATCAATCAGAACGACCAGCCAAGACCAAAGTTTATTTTATCATCCAATTCGTTCGTCGTGTCATCCCGACGGATCTGGTAATCGGCCTTGAGAACCAGATTCGGGATCGGGTAAAAGCCCACGCCGAATGTGATTTCCTGCCGGCTTCCAGTGGGGTCCTTTGATTCGCCGGAGGGCATTTTGTGCTGCGTGTCGATCCAGTCATACCGCGTAAATACAATCGCATCGGCGTCTTTAAGCTTGCCGGTTTTCCACGATTCAGGCATGAAGTGATAGGCGCCTTCGACGTAGAAACCAAAGATTTGCGAAGCGGTTCCACTACCCACGTCCGCTGCGTTGCTGATGAGTTCATGTGCAATGACCCCGCGAAAATCAAAATCGTTGATTGAATACTCGAAATCTGCTGAATAGATGAAGATATCCCCATTCACACCCGGGTTCTTGCCTTTATTTCCGTTGTCCAGTCCGCCGTAGTAGCCGGACAGCCCGAGTCGCAATTTCTGTCCGTGAGCAACTTCACGGTTGACCAACGGGAAGATGTCCACTCGCCCAGTGACGGCGGGTTCATGCAGGCCGGGCCTTTCCTTCATACGCCCATCTCTGATTCCCTTGACTGCGTCGAATCTCGAACCGTCCAGCCCTCCGACGACATAGAGTTCATAGTCCAGGCCTGGCGCGAGATTGCCAAAGATTCCAACACCGTCCGAGGACCACGTCGTCGGAATAATATATTTCGCAAATGATGGGCGTTCGACACCGTTAAATGTCGGAGGCTCATGCTTCTTGTTAACGATTCCCAGCGGCGTCAGGACTCGACCGATTCTGAAATTGAGCTTTGGATTGACAAGAAAATCCACGTATGCCTGTTCGATAACCACCTCGCCGCCGCTGTCTTTGTTGGAAAACGCATGCTCGATTTCAAATTCGGCGTGAAGTTTGATCCACTCGTTGAAATCATAACCCATGTACAGCACAATGCGATGAAGATCAAACTGGTCAGATGATCCGTTTTCTCCAAAATTCGCATGCATCTCGCCATAACCGCCAACGGTGAACTTGTTCACCCAGGAACTCTTGTCAAACCATTTGCTCTCTTTGGCTGCACTGAGATCATTCCGAATGTCCTGCATGATTTCCTGCTGGACGACTCGCTGTTGCTGCTCTGCCTTCCGCTGTTCTTTGAGGGTCTCTATTTCCTGAAAAAGCAACCTGACACGCGATTCCAGTCGCTCAAGTTTCGCGTCTCGTTGACTATCGGAATTCGTCTCGGCCATGGAAGAACCTGCCACGCCGAGCAAAATTAACGCGGCAACTATGGGAAGTGTTACGGCCATCTTTTGCAGATGCTTGATAAACAACATGCCCTTCTCCTTGCTCTTGGCGCAGCCATTCACTCTGCGCACATATACCTCGTGAAAACATCAGGGAGGGTGGCTGGCTTCTGCGCAACAGAGTGCGCGGCTGGCTACTGCTCCTCGCCGCTCCACGCGGCGAATGAACATCTTACTTCGTCAATATCAACTTTCCGTTTCGTGTGATCCGCAGGAAGTATTCCTGCTGGCCGTGGCGAAGACGTATTTGCTTGTGTCCATCGAGCAATTCCGCCACGTCCAATATCCGAGCCTGTCCCGCATTGAGCGGGCTATCTCGAAAATCGTGGGACAAATTATTCGGCTTGCTGTCCATGTGGGCTCTTATTCTCGTTCCTGCTTGTGGTGCGAATCGTCGACGGGGCACTGGCCACCAGAGCAATCTAACGATTTGTCGGCACAATCGGCCGAGCCTGCGTCGCAGCCGCAGCCGCACCCATCGCGTCCGGTCACGCGCCGCCAGAGCGACCAGCCGATGTAGGCCGTCGCCACCAGCACGATGGTGATTATAATTATTGTTTGCATGTCGATTCTCTCCGGCTAGCCGACTGTCGCCGCAAAGCCCAATGCTCCACCGAGTTGATAGACCACGGCTGCGACGCACCAGGCCAACACCGTCAGGTAGACCCATTGCAGCAATGCCCACTTCAACGAGCTTTCGCGGACCGTCACGGCGAACGTCGCAACGCACGGCGTGCCGATCAGCAGGAACAGCATTATGCACAAGCCCTGAAGCTGGGTATAGCTCGCCTCCAGCCGATCGCGAAGCGAGCTCGATTCCTCGTCGACATCGGCGCCGACTGCCTGGATGACTCCCATCTGGCTGATGAAGACCTCTTTTGCGGCGAGGGCGCCCAGCGTAGCCGTCGAAGTCTTCCAGTCGAAACCGCACGGCTCCATCACGATGGCTAACTTCCGTCCGATGCGCCCGATGAACGAGTGCTCCAATTCGTCGCGTTGCTGTTCGGCGTCGATCTGCGCCTTGTCGGCCGGGCTTGCCAGGCGCATGGCGTCATAATGCTGGATGCTTGCCTCGTCCAACTTCGGCCAGGTGTTCAACGCCCAAAGCACGATGACGATCGCCAGGATAATCGTGCCCGCCTTCTTGACGTACTCGCGCGATCGCTCCCACGTGTGGACGAGCACGCTCTTGATCGCAGGCAGACGGTACGGCGGCAGTTCCATCACGAACGACGTCGATTCTCCTCGGAGGATCGTCTTGCGGAACACCAAAGCGCTTAAGACGGCCAGGGCGATTCCGACCGAATACACCACGAACAGCCAAAGGCCCTGGCTGGAGACTTCCACTATCCCGCCCAAAGAATGTTTTTTGGCCGGGAACAGCGCCCCGATAATCAGCACGTATACCGGCAGTCGCGCGCCGCAACTCATCAGCGGCAAAATGAGGATCGTCGTAATTCTATCGCGTCGCGAAGCCAATATTCGCGTGGACATGATGGCCGGTACGGTACAGCCGAACCCGAGCAGCATGGGTATGACGCTCTTGCCGTGCAGGCCTATTTTGTGCATAAGCCTGTCCAGCACGAATGCCGCGCGGGCCATGTAGCCGGAGTCTTCCAGCAACGAAATGCCAATGTAGAGCAGCGCGATCAGCGGCAGGAAAATCATAACGGCCCCCACACCTTCGATGATCCCGTCGGCCAGCAGACTGATCAGCAGATTGTCTGCGCTGCCGAGCCCACGGACAAAATCGGCCAACTGCCCCTTTACCCCGTCAAGCCAGTCGACCATCGGATTGCCCAAGGTAAAAGTGAACTGGAACACCAGGTACATCATCATCACGAAAATCGGCAGTCCCAGATAGCGGTGGGTAAGAATTGCATCAATCTGGTCACTCCGCTCGTGACGTAATTCGACGGTCTGGGTGAGCGATTCGGTGCAGGCGCCCGAGATGAAACCGTAGCGACGATCTGCCAGGATAATCTCGGCCGAGTCGCCGCAGACACTTTCGATGTGCTGGCGAAGGCGGCTGGCTTCGTCGATGAGATCGTCGGCCTGGTCGGGACTGGCATTATGCAGCCGCTTGGCGGTTTGCTCGTCACCTTCCAGTAGCTTGACGGCGAACCCGCGGCAGCGATGCGATTCGTACCCACACTGCTGAACCCTCTCGGCGAGTTGAACGACGTGCGGCTCGACCTCGGTTCCGTAATTCGGCTGTCGCTGCGATGCGACAGCGGCCTTGTCGTCCGCCACCTGAATGCAGGTCGATAGAAGTTCGTCGAGCCCTTGAGACTTGTTGCCGACCGTACTGACGATCGGCACGCCCAGCAGCTTCGAGAGCATCTCGACGTTGATGCTGAAGCCGCGTGCGCGGGCGATGTCGGACATATTGAACGCCAGCACAAGCGGCACGCCCAGTTCCAGCAGTTGGGTGGCCAGGTACAGGCTTCGCTCGAGATTGCTCGAGTCGATGATGTCGACCACCACGCCGGGCGATTCATCGAGAATGTAATTCCGCGAAACGATTTCGTCGATGCTGTAGGCAGTCAGGCTGTACGTGCCCGGCAGGTCCACCAGGTGCAGCGATCGGCCCTGAAACTCGGCCTCGCCCTCGTGTTTTTCGACGGTCACGCCTGGATAATTACCAACGTGTTGGCGCGAACCTGTAATAGCGTTGAAGATCGTGCTCTTGCCGGAATTGGGATTGCCGATCAGGGCAATAGTCAACGGTTGAGATTGCATCATACTGATCCTTGTCCTTGTGCTGGACGAACGAACATCCTGTGGGCCATCCCCTGACCAACCACCAGCCGTGTCCCCATCACGATAATAATGAACGGGCCAGGCGATCCCTTGGACACCACGCTGAATCGTGCGCCGGGACGCAGGCCCATCTCCGCCAGGCGGAGCAGCAACGGCTTGCCGCCGGTCACGCGGGCCAGCACAACTTCGTCGCCGGCCGAAACCATCATCAACGGCATGGCTGGGCCTGCAGAATTATTCACCCGAACTTCGCCGGATTGTTCTTTGCGTGGTTCGCTCATTTGCCGGACTCCTGACCGACCGCTTCGGCGCTGGCAGCGCTTGTGGAAATAATATCGCTGACGCATTGAGCGCAACGCGCTCGGTCTATACCTTCGCCGCAGGTCTGCATGAAATTTTCGATCCACGGCCGACCCGCTCGCGGGCAAGTCCGGATAAATACAGAAAAATGCATCAGCCTATCCAGCAACGCGTCGTCCACAGCATGCTCCATCCGGCAGGCATTGGCGTCGGCGGTCTCGCTGTCCAGACCCAACACGTCGGTCAGGAATCGCCGCAGCAGATGGTGGCGTTGGCTGACACCTTCGGCGACCTCCCAGCCGCGAGTTGTCAACGTGATCGCCTCGTAGGGGTCGTAATTGACAAGCTCCCGCTTGGCCAGGGACTTCAGCGCCGTCGAAACTGAGGACATGCCCACACCGACGCGATCGGCAATGTCGCGAACTCGCGCGACCTGCTTGCGCCGAACCAGATAAAGAATCGCCTCCAGGTAATCTTCCATGGAAGCAGTCAATTGTTTCTGCTTGCTCGTCACGAGCGCCACTTGTCCTTTCAATGCGTTAGAATAGCACATATTGTTTGACGTTTCAAACAATATGCGCCCTCGCAAACAATAAACTATGCGTCGAGCTCATTCCAGAACAGGCAATTAGTCGCATTATATTAGTGTATAAAGAGTTATGATGTGAACGGCAAGTAGATACGATGCAGTATATAACTCAACAAGCCATCAATATCACCGCCGTCCTGCCCTGTCGATTCATGACCCATTACCCATTTCATGGAATGGGATTATGTCTGACGACTTTGAATGTAAAAACCAAATGTGGCGCCAATAAAAAAGCCGGCTCCGAAGAACCGGCCTGGAGTTTATACAGTACGTGCCCAGTCGCTTAAACGGCTGACAGCAATAGCGTCACGCACCACCGTCTCAAGCGCCTGGGTAGCCAGGCTGGCTGCGGAGAACATCCATCATGGCTGTGAGATTTTCGGGTGGAACGTCGCGAGGAACGGAATGGGATGGCGACAGGATATAGCCGCCGTCTCGCCCGGCGTCGATCAGCGCCTGGGTGGCATGGCGAACGTCGTCGGCCGTGCCGAACGGCAAGACCTTCTGGATGCTTAACCCGCCGTGAAACGCCAGCCTTCCGTGATAGGCCTTCTTCAGTTCGAACACGTCCATCACTTCCGGCTGGAATGGGTTGAACATGTTCAGGCCGATCTCGACCAGCTCGTCGAACAGTTCATTCACCCGACCGCACGAGTGCATGACAACGTACTTGCCGGCATCGCGCACGGGGGCGAACATACTGGCCAGCCGCGGCTTGATGAAGTGCCGCCAGTGCTCGATCCCCATAATCAGCCCGGTCTGCATGCCGTAATCGTCGCCGAAGTAGACGGCGTCCACGTCGATCTCGATCGCCCGGCGAATCTGCGCCAGATTATGCTCGACGATTCGATCCATGAATCGCTCGACGAATTCTGGCCGATCGATCATGTCCATCAGCAACTCGGTCATGCCGCGCATCGTCCACGCGCGCTCGTATAGCGAAAAGCCGATTGAATACACGCTGAACAAATCCTGGTGGGCCGCCATCAGCTCGATCGCGCCGCTGCGCCATGCTTCGCCCGCCATGTCCGGCCAATCAAAACCGTCCAAGTCTTCCGGCTTGCGTATCGGCCATTCGATCGGCGTGCCGATATCCCGGTCGACCGTGCGGTCCCACACCACCCCATATTTGTCGCGAAAGTGATTCTCGTCGATCTGCACGAAGTAACCCACTTCGTATCCAACTTCCAGAAAATGCGAGCCGATAAAATCCGTCAGGTCGTCCACACCGAGATACTGCTTGAGGCGGTCCTGGCAGCCTGGCGTCATGTCCCACGCCCAGGGCACGTAAGGCGGGCGGCGAAATTCCATCGCTTCAATCACTACTTCGCGCGGCGTCATGGATACTATCCTCGTTTGTAATCCTGATTTGGCCTCAATAAATAAGGGCGTTCTAGCTTGCCTGGCCGAGAATGGCCACCGCTATCGAGAAGAAAATCAGGATGCTCAGCACGTCCATCAGGCAGGCGATAAACGGGCCCGACGTTACGGCCGGGTCTACGCCCACGCGGCAGAAGAAGAACGGCAGCATCGCGCCGCACACGTTGGCCAGCGTAACGGCCAGGACCATCGCCGCCGACACGGCTATGGCTATCGACGTTGCGTTTTCGCTGCCTTTTTCCATAACGAGCACGATGGCGACCGCCATGACCGCCAGCAGCAGCCCCATCGTAAGCCCTCGGCCGATTTCGCGCACGAGTACCCGCCACCAGTCCGACAGTTTCACTTCCTTCACGGCGAATCCGCGAATCATCAGCCCCGCGACCTGGTTGCCCGTATTGCCGGCCGTCGCATTGATCAGTGGGACGAACATCCCCAGCATCACGAGGTAGCCCTTGTAGCTGTCGAGCGCCATCACGGCCAGCGTTTCGACCAGTGCCAGCATCGCCAGCCAGGGCAGACGCTTGCCGAGCATGCCGAAAAAACCCGTGCCGAAATAGCTGTGCTCCAGCGGCGTGACGGCCGACATTTTCTGGAAGTCTTCGGTGTCTTCCTCTTCGGCCACGTCCAGCACGTCGTCCACGGTTACGATACCGACCAGCACGCCCTTGTCGTCGATAGCTGGCAGGGCGACGGCATTGTATTTCTTGAAAATTTCCACCGCCGTCTCGCGATCATCGGAGGCCTGCAACAGCGGCGTCTGGGCGTCCATGAGATCCTTTACCTCGGCGTCCGGATCGGCCAAGACTAGTTCTTCCAGCGGGATATCGTCCAACAGCCGCGAGTCTTTGTCGACCACGTAGATGACGTTTACGGTTTCCTTCTTCGCCGCAACTTTGCGGATGTGGCGAAACACCTGCTCGACCGACCAGTCTTCGCGAACGGCCACGTACTCGGTGGTCATCAGTCGCCCGATGCTCTCTTCCGGGTAGGCCATCAGGTCGAGGGCGACCTTCTGTTCGTTACCGGTCAGGCTGGTCAGCAGCCGCTCGGCGATCTCTTCTGGCAGTTCCTCCAGGAAGTCGGTTCGCTCGTCGGGCGGCAGCTCGTTGAGAATCGCTGCGAACTTCTCGCTCGACAGTGAGGCGTAGAGGTCTTCCTGGTGCTCCAGCGGCAAGTCGCCGAAGATTTCCGTCGCCGTTTCCAGCGGCAGCAGGCTTAAAACGATCCCCTGCTGCTCGTCTTCCAGCGAGGCGACCAGTTCGGTCAGATCGTGGATTTCCATCGCCGCCAGCGCAGACTTCAAGGCAGCGAAGTTCTTCGCTTTGAGCAGTTCATGAATGTCCGGCGATGGAGCTTCAACAGCCATGCCACATTGCTCCGTAATAGGCGCACCGAGAGTACCAGGCAGTACGTGTGGGTCCATTGTGACTGCTGGAGGCCAAAAGTCAACGTCCCGCCGGGCTGACCCCCAACACCCTGGACAATTTGCCAACCATCGCGAGTAGGTTGCGGTATAATAAAATCGGCCGGGCGCGCGGAAGGCCGCTCTTCGCCCCTTGCGGGCGGAGGGAGGAAAGTCCGGGCACCACTGAACCACGGTGATGGGTAACACCCACCGTCGGCGACCGCTTCGGCGCGAGCCGATAGGGAAAGTGCCACAGAAAATATACCGCCCCCTCGGGGGTAAGGGTGAAATGGTGCGGTAAGAGCGCACCGCGGCGGCCGCGAGGTTGCCGGCATGGCAAACCCCACCGGGTGTAAGGTCAAGCAGCGGCGTGGGCTTTTAGCCCAGGGTGCGGTTCAGGCCCCATGCCGCGGGTAGACCGCTTTTCCCACCCAACGGGAAAGAGCCCGACTGCGAAGTCGGGTCAAGACAAATGGCCTTCGCCGCCGCTTCGCTGACCCGGCGTGGCGGCGGGACAGAACTCGGCTTACAGCGCGCCCGGCCGGGTTTTTTTGCATCATTCTATGTACGTTCTTATTGTGCATTATGAGTTGTGCTTGGCACGGTACGGACGGCATCAGGTGAGTTTTTTGATGATGACTGCGCCTTGACGTGACGGGCGGGCATGGTAAACTATCTGTCCGGCCGCGCGGCCGGGCGTACTCCCGCAGCCGCGCGGTTTTATAATCGAACGGGGCGTAGCTCAGCTTGGCTAGAGTGCTGCGTTCGGGACGCAGAGGTCGCTGGTTCGAATCCAGTCGCCCCGATTTCGAAAAAGGCCGCCATTTGGCGGCCTTTTTAATGTCAGGAGAGGCCTGCGTGCAAAGCTTGTAGATGCAAGCGAAACGAAGTAATCCCGCTTGCCTGGGCGGGCGGGGAGTTGTACTCTGACTTATCAGAACAATGGCGATGGAGTTTCAGCTAACTCCGCGTCGGAGAAAGCCGTGAGTGACAGACAGGTTCGCGTGACATTTCAGCCGAGCGGGCGGGCGGTGTTCGTTCTGCCGGGCACGAAGATGCTCGAGGCCGCCGGCCGGGCCGGGCTTACCATCCTCACGTCGTGCGGCGGCGTGGGCGTGTGCGGCAAGTGTCGCGTGCAGGTAGCAGCCGGCGCCTGCGAG
>SDBT01006039.1_pt1 | contig 20219 bp, 16 predicted proteins | sample 2277101 | NCBI WGS metagenome assembly SDBT01 (sample SAMN10404973, study PRJNA504765) | marine sediment metagenome | isolation source: marine sediment core GS10_PC15, 103 cmbsf | place: Arctic Ocean: Southern Knipovich Ridge | collected 2010 | reverse complement strand
TCGAACTTTCCCCATCCGCTCCCCCTGCCAATTCTTCCTGGAGAACCTGTATCTTATGCGCCAGCTTGCTTATCCTGGTTGACACGCTAGCGACATCATCAAGCAAACGCCGCTCAGAAGAGGACCTAATTTCCTGTTCCAGATAGCCAATTGTAGTCTCCCTCTGCATATTTACACTACCGGAATCGGGGAGCACATTCCCAGCGATAATACCGAACAGCGTCGTCTTCCCTGAGCCGTTCGGCCCGATGATAGCTATGCGATCCCTTGCCCCCACACTAAAGCTAACAGCACGGAATAGAGTCTGATCCCCGTAAGACTTTGATATATCTGAAATACTCAGCATTTCTACAACCTGATTAATTATACAGATGACGCCACAACAAATGAAGCACTTGGGGTTACTAAGACAAATTTAGGCTGATACCAATATACTGGATTGTTATTGCCGAAAGTAGTCAGTGCTGGGTTGGTAAAGTTCACTGAAAGGGGGATACCGTGATATTATTAACAGAGCATTTCAATTACTGACGGCAACACGGCTGTATATAGAGGGTGAAGATACTGTGTTACTCATGCCCGATGACAGAACCATGGCGCTAAAGCCTATCAGATGGTACAAGAATCTGGCCACCAGAAAGGGGCGGCTTGAAGCCGAGGCATTTCTCATTGAAGGGGACAGGGCCATCAAACAGATAATCAGTAGTAATCCAGATGATATAATTGAAATTGTCTCCACGGAGGAACTATCTCCCTTTTACCGTAAATACTCTAGGCGCCTTGTCACTGATAGCCAGTTACGCTCGATCTGCTCCGCAAAGACGCCTCAGGGAATCATTGCTGTCGTCCGTCTACCCCTGGATACGTACTCTGACCAATTGCCAGACAACATCGGTGCTAAAATCCTGCTGCTTGAAGATGTTCAAGACCCGGGAAATGTGGGCACTCTCATCCGCACGGCCGTAGCCTTTGATTTTTCCGGGGTTATCCTGACCGAAAAATGCGCCGACCCCCTATCTCCAAAATGTGTTCAATCAACTGTTGGTACCGTGTTATCTTTATGGATCAGAAGAACCTCCCGTTACCTGGAGCTTGTAGAGGAATTGAAACATAATGGCTACTCCCTCGTAGCTGCAGATCTCGGTGGTGCGGAAGACCCTTCGGTTCTTCAATGCCAGAATAAGCTCCTGCTTGCATTGGGCAACGAGGCATCCGGCCTTTCGGACTCATTGCTGAACGCGTCCAATCATAGGTTAAGAGTACCTACAATCCGGGGGAAAGCAGAATCGCTGAATGTAGCGGCTTGCGGTGCAATCTGCATGTATCTGAGCTATCATAAATATTGAGCCTATCATCGAGTGATTGGGCTACCTGTTGGATACGAGTTCGCGACGCTGAGGCTGGCCGTAATAAAGGAACCTTACTAGTTTCAGTAAATCCTATTTTTGCGGTGGGCGGGTCATGGGGCTTATCAGAGTATGTAAGCATAATCCTGCTGTCACATCTCTCAGTCATGTTATAATTCGTTAGGCCACTAACAGTAAGATAAAGTAAGTCACCGGCTAACCTGACCCTGGAATATATCTATGTTTCCGTTAAATAGGTTGAATGACAGGCTTTATTATGGCTGGATAGTTGTAATATCCATCCTGTTTATCAGCACGGTGCTTTTTGGCATAAGTGGCTCCTACGGTTTCTTTTTCAAGTCTATAGAGGCTGAATTTGGCCTGACACGAGCCACAACATCAGCTATTACATCGACCAGCCGTATCTTGGCTGGTTTCATGTCCCTTGGCGCCGGGTATGCCCTTGATAAGTATGGGCCGAGGAAAATCATATTCCTTATGGGCTTATTCACGGGGATCAGTCTGCTGCTGACCAGTCAAACCCAGTCGCCGTGGCAATTGTTCATAACCTATAGTTTGCTACTTTCCATGGGAATTGGTGCCGTCTTCGTGGTACCAACGGCAATAGTTGCGAGATGGTTTGACAGAAAGCGTGGCCTGGCCATAGGCATATCTTTAGCAGGCTCTGGACTTGGCATGATAGTGATGGCGCCATTGGCCACCTTTCTCATTGTCAATTATAACTGGCGTATTGCATATATTGCGATAGGGCTGATCGCTTGGGCCGTTATCCTTCCGTTATCCGGACTCCTGAAGAGAGGGCCAGGTGATGTTGGGACCGCGATTGATGGCAGGCGGAACAGCTCAATCGAAAAACAGGACAATAAATCGTATACTCCAATAAATCCTGTTTCGCTTTCGAAGGTATTCAGCTCAAGGAGTTTCTTGTCTGTCTTATTCATGTGGGCGTTCTTCGGTTGCAATGTGTTTTTCGTATTCACTCATCTTGTCCCCCATATTCTGGACATGGGATTCTCGCCCGGAGAGGCAGCCGGTGTGGTCAGCGTAATGGGAGTAGCTGGAATCGCTGGCAGGATCCTTATGGGTTTAGCCTCAGACAGATTGGGAAGAAAGAAGGTGGTTGCTAGCGGGGCTTTTCTCCAGTTCATGGCCATGTTGTGGATGCTGTGGGCGCAAGAACTATGGATGTTCTACCTCTTTGTCATAGTATATGGATTTGCCTACAGTGGATATGCTTCATCTGTAGCTGCCTTAATTAGCGCTATATTTGGATTATCTCGCATTGGGACGATATTCGGTGCTCTGGAAGTGAGTTTCGGAATTGGGGCCGCCTTTGGATCATTCATTGGGGGCCTTATCTTTGACCTTAATGGCAGCTACTACATGGCTTTCATGATAATGGCATCATTCATGTTCCTGGCAACCTTACTGACAGGTCTTTTAGAGAAAACCCATAAGCCTTGAAATCTCGAGCCGGACCCGGGATACACTGCGTGAGGCAAAACCAGAGATCGTATTCCACAGCACAAGCTCCTACTTTGCCAAGGTTTTTGAGCAGCTTTCAGAGACAGTCAGGGCGGGGAGCAACATCGTTTCCACCACCGAGGAACTGGCCTTTCCCTGGAGGAAGGAGCCGGAGCTTGCCGCCCGGCTTGATGAGCTTGCCAAAAAGCATGGGATCACCGTCCTTTGTGGTCAATCACCTGCCGGTAATACTCCTCATTTTTAAACGACATCACGTCTCCCCGTGTATATATATCTCGCCTAAACGCGGCTGGGTAGTCGGTTTGTACTATTGACAATCAGCGCCAGGGGTTTTAACATTACCACACCGGATGATTTATCAATATTACTGAGTCGGGGGGACAGGTAGAATGAGAAAAATCACCATACTATCAATGTTACTGGTTATGGCACTTTTTATTGTGCCTTCGTGTGCGCCAAAGGTGTCGCCGCAAGAATATGACAGGGTGAGCAATGAACTAAGTACCATCCAGAGCCAGCTGGCATCACTACAGGGCAAATTAGCCGAGGCTGAGTTACTGCAAACTCAGAATGAAGAGCTGAACAAACAATATGATACGGCAAAGAGCGAACTTGAGGCCATGCGAGCCAGGCATGAAAATTTGAATGCCGAATATGACGGATTGAATGAACAATTCGACACCGTAAAGAGCGAATTTGAGACCATGCAAGCCAGGTATGAAGATTTGGATGCCGAATATGCGGAATTGGATGAGCAATTTGAAGAGTTGAGTGAGCAGTATAACATCATTATGGAGGGAGCAGCGGGAATTGATGAGGAAGATATAGAACAAGCAGTATTCAAATTAATAAACCGAGAGAGAGCAGATAATGGGTTAGATGAAGTAGCGTGGGGTGAGAACCTTTACAAGTGGGCAATAACGAATAGCCGCAACATGGCAACAAAAAAGCAGCTTGAGTACTCTGAATATATCGGCTGGCAAGATATCTTTTGGGCTACAGGATACGGTACGGCAGAGAGAATCGCCAGCGCTGCATTGACAGTTTGGCAAAACCACCAACACTACGAACGAAGTTTTCTTAATACGGGCGCTAACTATGGTGCCGTAGGGGTGCATAAATCGGGAGATATTTTTTACATTACCTATATGGCTGATTACTTCCGCTAAAACAACCTGCCCTCTCCCCTTTTAAGCAACATCGCTTCAACCCGTTCTCTCAGTGCGCAGAGCGACTTCTCCATTGCCAAATGCCGCGTAGTCCTTCATATGCCCAATTTTTGCTTTTAATCAGTCAGTGATATAATCTTGGAGAAACAATGTCGTAAAGGAGGTCAGTCATGGCCATTGCCACAGAAAAGCTCCTGGACATGTATCGAATGATGGTTCGAATCCGGACTTTTGAGGAACAGGTGGCAAAAGACTTCGCCGACGGGAAAATCCCCGGTTTTCTCCACTTGAGCGTGGGGCAGGAAGCTAACCCCGCGGGTATGTGTGCTAACCTGAGAGCGGATGATATCATCACAACTACCCATCGCGGGCATGGGCATGTTATTGCCAAGGGTGGAAACCAGTATCCTCTGGGGCCACTGATAGCTGAAATATACGGGAAGAGGACCGGTTTGAACAAGGGTAAGGCAGGCTCTCAGCACCTGAGCGATCTGGATATTGGCGTCTTGATTGCCGAGGGAATTCAAGGCACGGCCCTGACACTTGCCGTCGGTGCCGCATTGACCGCGAAATTCAAAGGCACAGACCGGGTCGCCGTTGCTTTTATTGGCGATGGCACCTTGAATACCGGAAGATTTCACGAGGGTATGAATATGGCCTCGGCCTGGAAACTCCCTCTGATTTGCTACTGTGAAAATAACCTGTATGCGGAGACTACCAGCATCTATGATTCTACGAATCTGACCGACCTCACCGACCGCGCGGCGGCTTTTAATATACCGGGGGTATCCATTGACGGCAATGATGTGACCGCAGTATACGAAGCGGCAGCAGAAGCCATTGTCCGGGCCCGGAAAGGTGAAGGGGCCACCTTCATGGAGGCCAGAACCTGCCGGCAGCGGGGCCATTTTGAGGGAGACCCTCAGGTCTATCGCACCAGGGAGCAAAGAGACGAGTGTTTGAAGATGGACCCCATACCGAGATTCAGAACGAAGCTCATTGAAATAGGCGCCTTTACCGAGCCAGAGGCAGATAAAATTCATCGGGAAATGGTAGCAGAAATGGATGAGGCGGTCAAGTTTGCAGTGGAAAGTCCGGAGCCGGCTCCTGGAGAAGTCTTGACGGATGTCTATGCCTAGGGAGGAATAAATGAGAGAAATTACCTATCTCAAAGCGATAAATGAGGCCGTTGATGAAGAGATGGCAAGAGATTCCAGCGTAATCCTCATGGGTCAGGATGTTAGGAAGTGGGGTGCCCCACTTGGAGAGTTCCGGGGCTTATTTGAGAAATATGGCGAGAGAGTGCTGGATACAGGAATTTCCGAAACGGCAATGGTCGGAGCCGCCGCAGGTTCTGCAGCCACTGGAATGAGACCAATTGTGCATATAATGTTCGGCGAATTTCTGGGCGTATGCATGTCTGACATAAGGTGCGCGCTGACCAAAACGAGGTACATGACCGGGGGGAAGACAAAATTTCCCGCGACTATCATGACTTATACCGGTGCTGGCAGGTCGGCAGCTGGAGAACACTCTGCGTGTCCTTATGGAGTAATGATGGCTACTCCCGGGCTCAAGATTGTAGTCCCGGCAACCCCTTACGATGCCAAAGGGCTGATCAAGTCAGCTATCAGAGAGGATAACCCGGTGCAGGTCTTTTACCATGTTGGTCTGATATTCAGCAAAATCACCAGCACAATACCGGATGAGGACTATACCGTTCCTATCGGGGAGGCTGATATTAAGAGAGAGGGCAGCGATGTTACCGTTGTGGCCATCGGGCTTATGGTTCACCGGGCGCTCGCCGCCGCTGACAGGCTCCAGGAGAAAGACATAAGTATAGAAGTCGTTGACCCTCGAACCCTGGCACCGCTTGATAAAAAGACCATAATCAATTCGCTCAAGAAGACAGGCAAGCTGGTAATTATGGACGAGGAACCAAAGACAGAGAGTGCATCTTCTGAAATCGCTGCCATAGTGGCTGAAGAAGCTTTTGATTACCTGAAGGCTCCGATAAAGAGAGTCTGCGCTCCAGATACGCCTATTCCATTCAGCCCCGCTCTGGAAAGAATCTGGATGCCCGATGAGGAAAATTTAATCGAGTCGGTAATTGAGCTAATGAGTCGGCAGAAGATAGATGCGCGGTAAAATTTGACTTGCGCCGTCACGGGTCAGAGTACCCATAATTATAGGCAAGGAGGACAGTGACCATGAAGATAGCAGATCTCAAGACATACGTGGTGGGTAACCCGCCACCCCATCACGGCGGACGCAACTGGGTATTCCTGAAAATTACCACAGATGATGGCATAGCCGGCTTTGGCGAAGCCTATGCCGTGCCTTTTGACCCGAACACAGTAGCGCGACTGATTGAGGACATGGGCGAGCGGTACGTCATCGGTGCTGACCCATTTAAGACGGAAAGACTCTGGAGGATACTCTACAGCAGCGGTTACGGCCAGCATCCAGACCTGACCAAGATGGGAGTTATCAGCGCCTTTGAAATGGCCTGCTGGGATATTGTGGGCAAGGCACTGAATCAGCCAATCTATAATCTGCTGGGGGGGCAGTACCACGAGAAACTCAGGGCTTACACTTACCTCTATCCCGCACCCGAAGAATCGGCGCAGAGCGACCTGAGCGTGCATTGCGACCCGGAAAGGGCGGCACAAAGAGCCGCCGAATACGTTAAACAGGGCTTCACCGCGGTGAAGTTCGACCCCATTATCGACCGTATGTCGCCATTCGACCCCAGGGAACTCTCCCTGGAAACACTTGCCAATGCCGAGGCTGTTGTCAGGAGTGTACGAGAGGCCGTCGGCAACCGGTGTGACCTGCTTATCGGGACCCATGGACAGATGACCACTCACAGCGCTATCAGACTGGCCAGGAGACTCGAGAAATACGACCCGCTATGGTTTGAGGAGCCGGTTCCTCCAGAGAATGTAGACGAGATGGCCAGGGTTGCCCGGTCCACCAGTATCCCTATCGCCACCGGCGAACGGTTATCAACGGTGTATGAATTCACCGAATTACTCGAGAAGCAAGCGGCGGCAATTCTGCAGATGGCCCTCGGCCGTGTCGGAGGCATAATGGAGGCTAAAACTATAGCCGGGATGGCCGAAGCGCATTACGCACAAATTGCACCGCACCTGTTCTGCGGACCGATAGAAGGCGCCGCCAATATACAAATCGACACCTGCAGTCCCAATTTTCTGATTCAGGAAAGTATAGAAACGTGGGGTGGTTTTCACGCCGAGATTATAAAGGAGCCAATCCGGTGGGAGGATGGCTATATTATTCCACCCACCAAACCAGGCCTGGGCGTTGAGCTAGACGAGGAGGTCGCCGCCAGACATCCCTATATCCCGGTCGAAGCAGGGGCCTGGATGTGGGACACCCCTCCCGACCTGCAGAGCAAACGCGCCTGATACTCCTGTTCCCCACCACCCACACATGGAAAAATTATATATAGCCGATGGGAATGACCTCATTAAAGCGGTAGATGAGCTAATGGGACAAGTTTCTCGCTTGACCCTCTTCTAGCGGAATAAGAGCTTGCCCAGCCGCTTATCCTTTATGGTTACCGCGCCTTCCGGGCATAATTCCTGACAGCAGTAACACCGAATGCAGCGGTCATATTTAAACGTCGGCGGCTCTGATTCATCACCGCTGTGCCGGTTAACCGCTTTCGGTCTGACCGGGCACACCTCCACACAGGTACCGCAATTAGTACAAATTGCTTTATCGATAACTGGTCGCGGACATAGCTGGTTTTTCAGGAATGTCCTCAGTGCCCCTTTGGGCATCACCACCGGAGGCTTACGTACCACATCAAAGTCCCGGTCAACGAACGAGGCTGCATTCTCGCCGACCACCTCAATGTTCTCGTAATGATACGTGCCAAGTCCTGCTCTCTCCCCCGGCTCTGATGTAGGCACAAATGCAGGGTCCAGGTCAATGATTTTACAGGCTACAGCGTCCAGAGCCACGGGGTCGCTGGAGAGTAAAAGGACACCCAGTTTCCTGGGCTTTCCGCTTCCCGGCCCGTTTCCCTCCATAGCCATAATCCCATCCATGATATACAGACGCGGTCTGACCAGTGCGGTCAGGTCAACGAGCATGGTGGCAAACTCATACGGGTCTGGCATCTTGACGTGAAACTGACCCTTCAATAAACCGGGCACGCAGCCAAATTGATTTTTTATCGCCCCGGTAAATCTGGTCATGCCATGTGTTTTCAGCTTCGGCAGGCTTATCAGGCCGTCTGATTCCAGCACCCCGTTGGCCAGAACAAACCTCTTGTTTAAAAGCGCTTCTCTGTGGACAACGGCCTTTCCTTTATCGAAATCGACCAGTTTCATCCCCAGTTCATCGGCCGCCGGCTTCAAATGGGCCCTTCTCATATTGCCCTCGCATTTGCCGAAGCCTGAAGAATCTCCACAATATATCGTGACGCCGGCTTGCTTCAATATTGTGCCCACCGCTTTAAATACCGAAGGATGTGTCGTGACGCACTTTTGAGGATTGACGCTGAACAGTACATTCGGCTTGATAAGTATTTTTTCACCGGGTCTAACGAAATTGGAGATGCCTCCCAGCAGGTCAAGCCCCGCCGCAACTGCTTCGTATACCTGCTGATTGTTATAAGTATCACATCGTACCAGGGCCACGGTTGATTTAAGCATGATTACTCTACTTTATCTCCTTGGGTAAAGAACCGGACCGATACCCTTCGAGTTATGGACCTGAACTCCTGGCGGTATTGATAACCAGCGCACACCGGTATCTTTAGCTCCGGCCTCATGCTATACGTTCAAAGCGTGCCTGGAAGAAACGGAGGTATTCAGGTTCATATACCATCTTCAGGCCTCGCGTCTGCTCGCGGGCATCATATATTGCTTTGACTGACTCGGCAACGACGTCCATGTGAGCCTGGGTGTACACCCGACGAGGGATTGCCAGACGGGTCAGCTCCAGAGCCGGATGGCGGTGGTCACCAGTCTCAGGGTCTCGCCCGGCGCTGACGATGCCTCTCTCCATGCCTCGAATACCTGAATCCAGGTACAGTTCGGCAGCCATGGCCTGGGCGGGGAACTGGTCCTGAGCGATGTGAGGATAGAAGTCTCTGGCGTCAATGAAGATGGCATGGCCGCCTACCGGCTTTACAATCGGTATGTCCCAGCTGGTTAACAGGCTGCCCAGGTAGCGTACCTGTTCCACACGAGAGCGCACGTGGTCATCGTTCACGGCTTCCGTAATACCAATGGCCAGGGCTTCCATATCGCGTCCGGCCATTCCGCCATACGTGTGAAGCCCTTCATAGATAACTACCATATTGCGCAGCGCGTCAAAAAGGTCGCTATCATTGACGGCCAGCCAGCCACCGATATTGACCAGATTATCTTTCTTGGCGCTCATCCAGGCGCCATCGGTGTAACCGCAGAATTCTTTGAGAATATCCGCAATCGATTTGTCTTTATATCCCTCCTCACGCTCCTGGATAAAGAAAGCATTTTCCACCATACGGGTCGCATCAAGATGGAGAGGAATATTATAACGGTCACACAGTGCCCGCAGTGCCCGCACGTTGGCCATACTCACTGGCTGACCCCCTGCCATGTTTACGGTTCCCGCCAGGCTGACGTAGGGGATATTCTCAGCGCCTACGCGCTTTATCAGCACTTCTAACTTATCCAGGTCTACATTGCCTTTGAAAGGATGCAGGTTAGAAGAGTCATGAGCCTCATCAATGATTACATCGACAAAGGTGCCTCCGGCCAGTTCCTGGTGCAGCCTGGTGGTGGTAAAATACATGTTTCCAGGCACGTACTGGCCGGGTTTTATCAATACCCGACTAATCAGGTGCTCGGCGCCGCGCCCCTGATGGGTGGGCACTATATAACGATAACCATAGTATTGGCGAACTGCCTCCTCCAGGTGGAAAAAGTTCCTGCTGCCGGCGTAAGCTTCGTCACCCAGCATAATGCCCGCCCACTGCCGGTCACTCATAGCGCCGGTGCCACTGTCAGAAAGCAGGTCAATGTATACATTCTCAGAGCGCAACAGAAAAGTGTTATAACCCGCTTCCGCCAAAGACTCCTGCCGCTCCTGTGGGCTGGTCATGCGGATTGGTTCTACCATTTTGATTTTCCATGGTTCTGCCCAGGAACGGCGGCCGAATTGTTCCCCCATGGTTCTGAGTTTTCTATTTTTCATAGCCAGACCTCCAAGCGGTTTTCATGCTGGGTAAAAATATATATAATATGCTGTACTCCTCCATATAAAAACAGCCTGGCACAAGCGCCGTGGACACCGGCACACAATTCGCTATGGCGCCAGAGCCACTTTACCCGCGTCTTTAGTGCCGGTTAATTCAAGTCCTCTGGGGAGTTCTTGTAGCGGCAATACATGAGTTACCACATCCTCTACCGGCGAATTCGTCTGTTCCAGCATGGCGATAACATCACGGAAAATTACGCTGGGATAGCCCCAGGAGCCGTGGATATCCAGGTCTTTATTGCAGATAAAGAAGGGTGTTATATCAGTCGGGCCATTGTTGGTAAAGTTACCGACCTCGATAAGTTTTCCGCCTCGCCGGACAAAGTCAATGGCTTCCTTAAAAGCCAGAGGCGCACCAGCCGCTTCAATGGTGACATCAGGCCCCACTTTATCAGTAACGTCTTTTACCTGTTTCAGTCTATCTTCAAGAGGCAGATTACCATCGATTGCTATATCAGCACCCAGCCTTTTTGCCATTTCTAACCTTTTGGGCAATAAATCCTGTACGATTATGAGCCCCGCACCGCTATAGCGTAATGCAGCGACAATCATTAACCCAATAGGGCCGGCGCCAAATACCATGGCACTGCGTCCCACGCCGTAACCACGGCGCATTTCTGGTTCTCCCGGACTATAAGCCCGTTCTACCGCTCTCAGCGCGGTGGCCATCGGTTCAATAAGCGCCGCTTTCTTCATAGCCATGCTTTTTGATATTTTAAAGACCTGTGATTTGGGGAATAAGTAGATATATTCCGAATAGCCACCCCATACATTCGGGTTCTTGTTTAGCGAGGTCATCCCGTAAACAAAGGAGCGATTCGGGCAGAAAACCGGACGATCCGGCATATGCAAACAGTGCCAGCATTTACCACACGGTAAGGAGCCAGGGGCGAGGGCAACTCTGTCACCCTCTTCGAGAATACCGCCAAATACAGCCATACTCTCATTGGCTTTCTTGCCAAGCTCCACTATTGTCCCGATAATTTCGTGACCGGCGACAAAAGGATAAGGTGGTGTCGCCATGGGTAATTGCCCGAAATACATGTGCTTGTCGGTACCACAGATACCACAGACTTCAACTTTCAGCAAAGCACAGTCTTCTGTCACCTCGGGGATTTCGAATTCCTGCATAACTACTTTCTGGGGCTCAATTATAACCCAGGCTCTATTCTTTGCCATCTAGTTGCCTCCTTTCTGGATGAATTGACTCATCGATTAATTTTGCTCCTTAATTCCTCCTCTAGTTTTTTACGAATTTTGAAGGAGAATTGTTCACTATCTATCTCCACATCATCATAGGTGAGAAAGGAATCCCTGGCGACCGGCCGGATAACCTTGTCGCCACGGCCCAGACCCACGGGAAGATAGTTCTGAAATACGCTGTCGCCAGCTTGAACCAGACGACCATATACGGTATAGCCACCCTCTCCGTCCAGGATATCTCCTGGCTTCAAATCCTTTTTTGCCACCGATGCCACATCGGCTATGAAATAATTAGTGGAACCGGTAGCCTCACCACGAAGTACCGCTGAAGCCACACTCACGCCAAGTTCCAGTCCGGTCAGATGAAATGGCCGGTATGCGACCGCATACTGGCCGGAGGCATCTCTGAGAAATTCATGCGTGGATAGAAACCGCTGCATGTAATCGGTTACCGCCCGGAACACAACATAAAGGCCCCAGCGAAGATGATTTTTCACCGGCGTTCCATCCCTGTTTTCACTGGCTACCACTTCTACAGTGCCACTGTGTTCCAGAATTCCCCCCGCGGTTTTTGGCTTAAGCACACCGGGCAGGTCATCCACCCCGACCGGAAGAAATTGTAGCCCATTTTTTTGTGGAACCAAGCCGGCGGCATTGGCCACGGCACACATTTCAATGGCTGACTTTGTACCGTCCAGAAACGAATTGTACATTTGAGGATTGTAATTGGCGGAAGCCAGTTGCTCCTGAGAAAAGCCAAAATGTTCCCAAACCGTGTCCGGAGTCGAGTAATGATATCTCGGTTGATACAGAGTCCCTTTACCGGCACAGACAATTTCCGCGCCGATAGTCCGAGCCCAGTCGATTAATTCGCAGATTATCGCCGGCTGGTCTCCATAAGCCAGCGAACAAACAACCCCTTTTTCGCTGGCCTTTCTCTTGAGTGCCAGCCCCAATAACGCCTCTGTTTCAACATTTACCATGACCACGTGTTTTCCGGTTTCCATGGCGGTCCAGGCATGATGAGTTCCCACCTCGGTGACCCCGGTCGCCTCGATAATGACATCCAGCTCTGCCTGCAGCAACTCGTCCGAGTTACCGGTCAGTACAACCTTGCCTCCAGCCGCACCGTCGTTAATCACGGACGAGGAGTCCCCGAAGGCGATGGCTTCTTCAGGCCAGCCGGCTTTGATACAGACCTGCTTTGCCTTTGCCAGGTCCAGCTCGGCGATGCCCACAAGCTGCATCCCCGGGGTTATTCTGGCCTGGCTTAGAAACGCTGAGCTGAATGTTCCAGCGCCGATTACACCGATTCTGATGGGTTTATTGATTGCTTCTCTTTGTTGCAGGAGAGTGTATAATCCCATTTTTCACCTCGCTCAAGATAATAACGCCACCGGCATGCTCTTAGCCGTGCTAAAAGTCAACTGCCGGATTAATGTTATCATTTCGGCGCTACAACTCCAAGTTTTTACGAAGACACCGTAATGGTTCACTAATTCTAATTTTGACGCATTGCAAATTTCTATTGTTTGAGTATAATCGGGAAATAAGCCATACCAGCAATAACCAGGCAGAAAAACGCAGATAAATAGAAGACGGTGGCTATCCCGAACCCATCAGCAATGGAACCGGAGACAAAGGGCCCCAGGAACATGCCCACCGCATAAATTGCCTGATAGATTCCCATAGCGGTTGCCCGTTGTTGCGGAGCTACAGCTTGTATGCTTAAGGACATCAGTATCGTGTTCAGTATGCCTCTGCCCAGTCCATAAAAGACCATGGCCCCTTCCAGAAGACCGACCTGATGAATCAACGGGATAATAGATATCGCGCCCCCCATCAGAATAGCGCCAAGGAGTATGGCAAACGAATTACCGCACCTCTTTACCAGTGATACCACAAACAATGCCGCCACGGCAGATGCCGCCAGGGATAGCATGGTAATAGTGCCCAGGTCCGCGCTTGAAGCACCAATTTGAGCTCCATATACCGGTATAAACCCGAAAAGCCCCGACCAGTTGGCAAACTGTGACAGTATGCCCATAGACGAGACCACCAGCAGTAGCGGTTGAGCGGCAACAAACATAAAACTTCGCCGTGAATCCTGCCTAACCGGCGGCACTGATGGCTCTCTGGTGGCCATAAGGGAAATTAGAGCCACTATCCCAAGTAAAGCGGCACCAAAGAAGGTATAATGGTAGCCGCTCGTTTCCGCAATTATCCCACCGGAATAAGTGGCTATTACCAGAGCCATACCCTGCACAAAATTGATTACGCCAATAGCACGTCTCGCGTCTTCTATCGGATAGTAGGCAGTGAAATAAACTGCGAAAGTAACCCAGGTCGCGGCGCCAATCCCGGTTACAACTCGGGCAAAGAAAAGAAGTAAGGCACTGGGTGCCAACCCGAGACCCAGGGCGCCTAAACAATTCATCACAATACCGCCAGCAATTAAAAACTTGCGTCTTTTTATGGCGTCAAATAATATGCCTATAGGTATCCGGAAAAGCATCTGGGGTATGGCGTAGGCGGCGACAATTGTTCCTACCACAGTTAAGCTGGCCCCAGTTGACTGAGCATATACCGGTAGAATGGGCACATAGAGATAAAGTGAAGCCCAGAAAAAGAAGGTTACGATACTGAATAAGATAATATGTTTCCGATCTGATGGTGATGAAATGCCCGAAACTGATTTACGTGATAACAAAGTTCATTACCTGCGCACAGAGAGTTATGGAATGATTTTACATTATAACACTTGCGAGATAATAGTTTGCCATTACGAATATAGAACAGGCTAACAGACCGCCTATCCTTCCCCATTTTAGTCTGCACCGTTTCAACCGGGATATACCTGTCGTTTAACGCAATTATGGAGCTTGCTGGTTCACGTGATAAAAGTCCTATCAATTAATACAGACAAAATATTATGATATGAAATAGAGAAGTAGGCATAGAAAGATTCAGACAATGAATAAAAATATTAGAACGGCATTAATAATAGGTTCAATAGCGATAGCAGTGCTTGTTTTATCTCCTTTAGTATGTCTGTTCTCCGGAGGAAATAACTGGGGAAGTAGTTCAGCATGGCCTGGAATGATGGGGCCATGGATGATGACCGGATTTGGAGGTGCATGGATGATGGGCTTTCTATGGCTGGTGGCAGCAGGCCTTATTGTTTGGTTGATCGTATCTATCGTACGGGGAACCGGGAATACCCGAAATCGGGCCGATGGAAGTTCGGCATCAGCTCTCGAAATACTCAAGAATAGCTACGCGCATGGCGATATCAGCAAAGAGGAATTTGAAGAGAAGCGGAAAGCTCTTGAATAATAACCGGCTATAGCCCAATCCGAGCCGACACTTCCCGCATTCCCATAATAACATCGTTAATCAGGTCGGTCAGTTCCACTCCCAGCATTTCCGTACCCTTTTCAATCACAGAACGATTTACACCAGCGGCGAACGACTTGTCTTTCCATTTCTTCATTACGGATTTCACTTCCAGGTCCTGGGCACTCTTTGATGGTCGAACGATGGCCACGGCGCCAATAAGCCCGGTCAGCTCTTCAACGGCATACAGTACCTTTTCCAGGTTAGTTTTTGGCTCGATATCATTGCACAGAATCCAGCCGTGGGAGGCAACCGCGCGCACGTATTCTTCTGGCCAGCCCCTCTCGCGCAGTATCTCCTGCGCTCTGGCACAGTGCCGCTCCGGAAATGTTTCATAGTCCAGGTCGTGTATTAGCCCGATGATGGCCCACTTGTCTTCATCTTCGCCCGTTTTCCGTGCCATATAACGCATCACTCCCTCGACGGCATAAGAGTGTTTGAGCAGGCTATCACTCTTGACGAACTCTTTTAGCAGCGATAGCGCTTCATCATAGGCAGGCATATGTTCCGACATTTTGCTGCTCCTTTCCGATTAATAATGGCTTATATGCGCGCCGCAATTGACCACCAGCGTATGGCCCGTTATAGCACTTGATTCATCCGAAGCCAGAAAAACTGCGGCTGCGGCCACGTCTGTCGGTTCAATAAATTTTTTCAGTGAATAATTCCCGATGAGCCTTTCCATTACCGCTTCAAAGGAAATGCCCTGTGCTTTAGCTTTGGCTTTCGCATTGTTGATTATCCGTTCTCCACGCACCGCCGCCGGAGCGATACAGTTAACGCGGATATTGTGCTCTCCGGCCTCAATCGCCAGTGTTTCCGTAAAACCGATAATACCCATTTTGGTGACACAATACGGGCTTCTCATGGGAAAACCGGACCGGCCACCTTCGGAGCCGATATTGATAACGCAGCCGCTCTGGCGAGCAATCATGTTCCTGAGCGCCTCCCTCGAACAGAGCATAGCTCCAGTCAGATTGACGGCCAGCACTTCATTCCATTCGTCCAGATTCATATCCACGACCCTGGCCGTTGGGCCAGTAATACCGCTGTTATTCACCAGGATGTCAATCTGGCCGTACTGACGAAGCGTCTCGGACATCAGGTTTTTCACCTGATTTTCATCGGCAATATCAGTTTGTATCGCTTTTATCTCTCCGCCTTTGCTTTTGATGTCCTCAACTACCTCATTCAATCGAGAAAGGTTGCGCGCGGCGATAACAACCGTAGCTCCTTCGGCAGAAAAAGCATATGCTATGGCGCGCCCTATGCCGGCACCACCACCGGTAACAATGGCCACCTTGTCCTTCAATCTCACTGGTTGTCACCTCCATAACCATTCAAATTCGCTGGCAGCTATTCATTTACCTGATCGCCCAATACGACTTATTAAACGCATTCTATCGCAATGACCAGCTGCTTTCAACAAATCGGGGTTTTCTTTTTCTGAAATGGGTTTTTATGCTATCCTTTAATTGTTCTATTAACCAGTATTTCTAAGTTAGAACGTAAAAGTTTAACAGGCAAAGGCAGCCAGACCATGAAATTCAAAGGGTTTAGAAGAAAAAACGGCACGGCAGGAGTGCGAAATCATGTGCTGGTTTTTCCCACCACCGTCTGCGCTTCAACCGTGGCCCAGGCCATCAGCCATGAGGTGGCCGGTACGGTCAGTGCTACCCACCTGCACGGCTGTGGCCACCTTGGGGAAGAGAAAGAACACATAATCAACTCCATGGTGGGGTTTTGCAGTAATCCCAATGTAGCCGGTGTTTTACTGGTCGGACTCGGCTGCGAGACACTCACTCCGGCATTAATCGCCGAACGGCTGGCTAAAGTCGGGCAGAGATTTGAAACCATCAGCATTCAAGAGGCCGGAGGCACGACAAACTGCATAACTGAAGGCAAAAAGTTAGCCGAACAACTTCTTTCCGAAGCAATTAACGCCAGGCAGGAATTGGTTGATATCGGTGAGTTAATTTTAGGCACCAACTGTGGTGGTTCAGACGCCACTTCCGGGATAACAGCCAATCCCGCACTGGGTGTGACCTCAGATTTATTGATAGCTGAAGGCGGTACCGTGATTATTTCGGAGACGCCGGAAATGATCGGGGCTGAGCATATTCTGGCCAGACGTGCCGCCAACAAGGAAGTTAATATTCGTATCCGCGAAGCAATTTCCACCACCGAGGAGAATATCAGGTCCATGGGCGTCGACATACGCGGAGATGAGCCATCACCGGGAAACATAGCCGGCGGCATAACCACACTGGAAGAAAAATCGGTGGGCGCTATCCTCAAAGGTGGCTCTACATCCATTGTGCAGGTAACCAGATATGCCGAACCGCCATTAGAAAAGGGGTTGATACTAATGGATGGCCCGGCTCACGATGTAGCGTGCAATACCGGCCTGGTAGCCGCCGGTGCCCAGATCGTTGTGTTTACCACCGGCAGAGGTACTCCCATCGGTTCACCCATTGCGCCGGTGATAAAGGTATCATCTAACGCCACGCTTTATAAAACAATGAGGGACAATATTGATATGAACGCCGGAGCCATAATCGAGGGTGAAGAATCAATCCTGAGCATCGGCGAGCAAATTTTTGCCGAGATTATCAATGTCGCCTCCGGGAAACTAACCAGATCTGAGATATTGGGCCATCGCGAATTTGCCATAAATGCTATCATCCCAACCGTATAATTCCTCTTTTTTAGATACGGTCATTTTTCTGAAGTATGGAAAGGAGCCGTCACACTATGGAAAAAACGGTGTCAGTAGATTACGGCGCGGAGGCATTCATCGAACTATTAAACGCTAACCACGTTGACTACCTTTTCCTGAATCCGGGGAGTGATACCTTCCCTATTCAAGAGGCGATAGCCAAGTTCAAGGTACAGGGAAAGCGTACACCAGAGGTGATATTAAGCCTGCATGAGTCCATGGCCATGGCAGCGGCTCATGGCTATTTTATGATAACCGGCCGACCGCAAGCCGTGCTGGTCCACGTTGACGTTGGTTTGCAGAACATCGGCGGTGCCCTCCACAACGTGCAAAGAGGGCACATCGGTGTCATATTGTGTGCCGGACGGGCTCCCTGGCTGCTCGAAGAATCCGGGTACGGAGAGCGCTGGGAATTCATGTGGCTTCAGGAACGCCTCGACCAGGCGAGCGTTGTCCGTGATTATGTCAAATGGTATTATGAGATTCATTCCAACCGGAATATTCATCGGGTAATGCAGCGAGCCTTCCAGATGGCCTCAAGCGAGCCATGCGGGCCGGTGTACCTCCAACTGCCGCTGGAAGTACTCATGGAGAAAATCGATAGTGTCGTTATTCCCGATATCCCCAGACATTCCCCTATATCGACCCCACAGGCGGAAAACAAGCTCCTGGAGCAGGTATCAGACATGCTTCTCCAGGCACAGAATCCCCTCATAATAACCGGCGACCCGGGAAGACGTCCCGAATTCGTGGCCCCAATGGTCTCTCTCGCTGAAGCACTCGGAGCACCGGTGGTTACATCCAGGTTCAGGGTTAATTTCCCGGATTCCAACCCGATGTTCGCCGGTTATAGTCCCAATCCGTATCTAGGCAATGCCGACGTTGTCATGGTGATTGACTGCGACATACCATATGCTCCCACCCAGGTCAAGCCAAATGCAGCTGCCAGGATAATCCATATTGACGTTGATCCGGTAAAACCGGCTATACCAATGTGGAATTTCCCCGCTGATGTACTGATGCAGGCTGACTCAAGCAAGGTTATCCCTGCTTTGTATCAAAAAATCCGGGAGAAGATGACATCCGAACAACAGTCCCGCTGTCGAACTCGTTACCAAGAAGTTTCAAAAATCCACGCGAAATTGAAAGCCGACTGGCACCGCCTCGCCAAAAAAGGCGCGGAGAAGAAACCCATATCACCTGACTGGCTCTGTTACTGCATCAATGAGGCACTGGATGATGATACCATCGTTCTTATTGAGCCGGTTTCCAATACCCTGTCCGTCCTGCGCCAGATTAACCGGGAGACACCCGGCACCTTCTACGGGAACAGTGGCACAAGCCTCGGCTGGGGACTCGGAGCAGCACTGGGCGCCAAGCTGGCAAGCCCGGAAAAAACGGTGGTTACCATCGTCGCTGATGGCTGCTTCATCTACGGTTGCCCGATTCCATCACTCTGGGCAACCCACACCTATAAGGCTCCTTTCCTGGCTGTTATCCTGAATAACCGACAATACCAGTTCCCCAAAGGGGTGATGCAGAAGGTATATGGAAAGGAGAGCTACTCGGCCAGGTCCAACCTGTGGGTAGGCATTGACATTGAGCCTTCGCCGGATTACGCACTCGTTGCTGAAGCCTGTCAGGCTTATGGCAGACGGATAGAGGAACCATCGGAGTTGCCGGCTGCCATCAGGGAGGCACTGGAGGTGGTACAGGGTGGCCGGTCAGCCGTGCTGGATGTCATCATTGAAAAAGAACCGGAGGCATCTTATTTTAGTCAGTAGCGGGAGGCCCAGAATAGTCGGGTGTAATCCAACATTCCGCTGTATTGCGTCTAATAATATATATATGCTAGGATTACTCTAATATAAAAGACCGATGGCAGTCTGCTTGTCGATTTTTACATCAACGTGGCACCATTCTAAGATAAGGGAGGAATTACGGCCATGAAAAAAATAATCAACGACCCCTACCAAGTAGTAGAAGAGACTCTGGGCGGTATCCTTAAAGCCTATCCTTATCACCTGCGCGTGAGCAAGGACAGCCCGCGAGCGTTAGTTCGAGCTGATGCCCCGGTAAAGGGAAAAGTAGGCATTTGTACCGGCGGTGGCTCAGGTCATATACCGGTCTTTCTCGGCTATGTCGGCCCGGGTCTGCTCGATGGCGTTTCCGTAGGCAACGTATTTTCCTCGCCCGGCGCCGAGGATATGCTCGCGGCCACCAAGGAAGTAAACGGTGGAGCTGGCGTCCTCTATATCTTTGGCAACTACAGCGGTGATGTCATGAATTTTGAGATGGCGGCAGAAATGGCCGAGCTGGAAGGTATCCCGGTACAAATGAGCATCGCCAAAGATGACGTTGCTTCGGCACCGCGCTCCGAAAAGGATCGTCGCCGCGGTGTGGCGGGTATCTTTTTCGCCTATAAACTGGCCGGGGCCAAGGCTGATACCATGGCCAGCCTGGAGGAAGTCAAAACGACTGCTGACCAGGTTATTGAGGAGACATGCAGTATAGGAGTAGCCCTGAGTCCCTGTACCATACCGGCAGCGGGTAAGCCGACCTTCACCATTGCCGAAGATGAAATGGAGTTAGGTATGG
>SDBT01006038.1_pt1 | contig 20220 bp, 15 predicted proteins | sample 2277101 | NCBI WGS metagenome assembly SDBT01 (sample SAMN10404973, study PRJNA504765) | marine sediment metagenome | isolation source: marine sediment core GS10_PC15, 103 cmbsf | place: Arctic Ocean: Southern Knipovich Ridge | collected 2010 | reverse complement strand
TCGATTCAAGAACAAGCTGTTCTCACTGGATTCAACGACCATATCGCTGTGCTTGAGCCTGTTTCCTTGGGCCGAGTTCCGCCGAGCCAAAGGTGGTGTGAAGGTGCATGTGATGCTGGATCATAGCGACTACATGCCGGCCTTTGTGGCGATCTCCGAGGCGAAGAGGCATGACGTGAAGGTGGCGAAGTCGCTCCGCTTAAATCCCGGTTCCATCGTGGCTATGGATCGTGCGTACAACGATTATCAAATGTTCGCAGCGTGGACAGAGCGAGATGTCTTTTTCGTAACTCGAATGAAAGACAACGCCATTTACGAAGTCGTTGAGCGACGACGTGTGCCCCTCAACCGAAACATCCTCTCCGACGAGATCATCCGTCTCACCGGCGTGAGAGCCTCGGAGAAGTGCCCCCATCTGCTCCGGCGTGTGGTGGTGTGGGACCGTGACAACGACAGAAAGATTGTGCTGTTGACCAACCACCTCAAGTTCGGAGCCACCACCATCGCCAACATCTATAAGGACCGCTGGCAGATTGAGCTCTTTTTCAAAGCGCTCAAGCAGAACCTGAAGATCAAGACCTTCATCGGAACCACCGAAAACGCTCTCCGAATCCAGATTTGGACAGCCCTGCTCGCCCTCCTGCTCCTGAAGTGGCTTCACTACCTCTCACGCGCTACCTGGTCATTCTCTAACCTCGCCTCACTCCTACGCCTCAATCTCTTCACCTACAGGGACTTAATGGAGTGGCTCACCAATCCACTCAACACCCCGCCATTGGTCCCGGCACTGGCCCAGCTCGCCCTGCCATTGCCGGGACTTGGACAGCCAACCAGGGGCGACAGGGGGTAACCTCGAACTGAAAAGCCCCAAATACCGCGGCTAACCTCTTTACCCTCAGTCACCGAAAGGGAAAGTCTGTCCTATTTTGGACAGCAGTGATCGGAAAACTCAAAAAGACCTACTTCTCATTTCTTTCCAAACACACATACCAATGAATCCAAACCGGAACCATCTCCCAAAAGGAAACAGGGAAATGCAGGGAGGAGGATTCTATCTTCCAAATCCCCGTATCCTTCCGGACGTCCACGTTAGGGGTCGAGCGAATCGTCCATACCACGTCAATAACGGTATATTCCTCCTGACAAGGTCGATCAGTGGATCCAAGCGGTCGCAAGAAGGATATTTTAAACCATCGAAATTGGCTTCTGTGTAACCCAAATGTCGAAGCAACTCACCTGTCCCAAGGACTTTCCCTATAGTTTTTTCGGCTCCTATTTTCGTTAAACGAATATTAGAAAATTTCGCCAATTTTAGTGCATTCAAATCAACCTTATATCTCCCAACAGACGAAGGATTAATTGGATCTTTCGTTGGAGAGTTCCGCCAAGTCGATACCATTCTCGATGCATCCATATCGGATCCGTCCACGACCAGCATTTTCGAAGAATATTCTACTGACAAATGCTCACACACCTTTTTAATCTCAACCTCTGGCTGCCTGACCAGATCTTCGTAATGCACCATTAGGTAACGGCTCGAATCGTGGCACGCCAGACCGGCAGCGGTGTTGTAAAGCCACATACTTGTGGCCTTGAACACATCATATCCTCGGTCGATCAAGGATGAAACGACGTCACGACCGTCCCTCACAATATGAATCACACGGCCTGTAGGGAAAGCCTCAAGGAAATCCGAAAAACAATAACAATTTGATGGAGTTTTTTCCACAAAGATCGATTTGTCGTTGTTTCTAAATAGATGAGTTTGCATCTGCTCAACAAAATCTCGGATATTCCTAGATCTTCGGGCCCAATCTGTGAGGTCTGTATCGCTAATACAACTTGCTGATCTCCACGGAAACATGGACGTGTAAGCGAAATAGCCGTTTGTTGGAACACCCTTCGATATCCACCGCGGGAAGTTTCTCTTGAATTTCCGAAAATCACCATAAACAACGTGCTTGTTGAAGAATGACATCTCTGGGGTGCAGACAATTTTCGGATGCCTATCGAGGGCCTTGGCCAGTAGCGTGCTTCCACTACTACCAGATCCTCCTATCAGAGTTGGTGGCCTATTAGTGTTCTGTTTCACGATGAAGCCGTGCCACAGCGCCAGCGTAAACGGCATGTCAGCCATGACGCGAGGTAGTTGTCCGGGATGTACCGCCTTGCTTGACGAAACTGTTGACGTACCACAGTAAAATGGCTCATGATCAAGTCCGGCGTTCGTCCTTATGAAGAAATCTCTTCATAGGGCGACGCCCACACCGTTAGCCAGAACCCAAGATTTTCGCACCTCCAACGTGGCCAAGACAACAATGAATTTACTGGCAATTCGGTATGACACTGCCTCACCTCGTCGGACGCGAGGTATTCGGCGGCGTTCGGGAAATTCTCCAGCGACTCCAGACGGAAATAGACAATCTGATCCACCCATGATGCTGCTGGCACTGCGAAGCCAACCTTATCGCGCCGCCAAGCGATGTTCGAGGGAATGAGACCCTTCGACGCACGGCGGAGCAGCCACTTTGTCTAACCCCCTCGAATGCGGAGACGCGGTCCACTCAAGAACACAAGATTAACCACCCGATGGTCGAGAAACGGCAGCCGTGCCTCCAGGCCGAAGGCCGCAGAGTTGCGGCACCTTTACCGCCGGTTGCGTCGGCAACAACGGAGCAGCTTCGACTGGCTGCATGGCTTCCCGGCGAACCGTAATTCACGAGGAACCCGTTGTGGGTACGGTGTCCCGGGGCGAGCTCTTGAATGCCTGGTGCACTACGCCGCCTGACCACGTCTGATCCTGTTCGCTGCGACCTGAGCCAGGCCGGGGACCTACCCTACCGCGGGTCAACACAACGTCCCCGCCCGCTGCGGGCCCGGAGATGGGGCTGAGGTGTGACCGCCTGCCGGCTTCGCTCGTCGGCTCGGCCCTGTCTCACCCAATTCGCACCCGCCACGTCTCGAGATACTCTCCCTCACCTACCTTCTCACCCATCGCCGGCATCGCCTCGACGACAGCGCCGCGCCCTTTCCCGGCCCGAGGTTTGCCAGTGGGAGCGCGCCACCAGTGCTTCTGGACGAGGACGTCGATCGGGGATGCCCTCGCGAGGTCGTCGGCGAGGCGGGAGCGGAGGTTCCCGGTAGCGATCTCAGTGTCCTGGGGCCAGTCGGAGGACAAGGGGTTCGCCTGCGAACTGCGCATCCAGAATGCGGCAGGCTCGGGGATGACGGCAAACCTTCGCCCCTCAGCGGTGATCGTACCAGTGAGCTGCTGAAGCTCTTCGAGCAGCCTGTAGGCTGGCTCCGAGACCCGAATCCCTTTCCCCCCGGGAAGAACATCACCGAGTGAAAAGCGCCGCCCACCTCCGACCTGATCTCGATACGGGAAGCGGCGTCTGGCCAACGCGATCAGAATCGTGGTGATCGCAGCCGATCCCCACACCCAGGGGCCGGTCGCACCCGCACCCACACTGATCAGAACGAGCGGGCCGAGGAGGAGTGCCGGCCAGGGATATCCGATCGACAGCGATGCGCACCAAGCCAGCGCAATCAGCAGCACTGATCCCATCGTCGGATCTGCCACGGTTACCACAGCCGCGGCCGCAAATGCCGCGTATGCAGGAATGTCCACCCGTCCGCGCGCGAGCAGCGGAGCAGTCGCCAAAGGGGCCGCCGCGAGCAGCCACGGGCCCGTGGGTTGAGCGACCAGCGTGAGCCCGAGTGCGGCGCCGAGTGCGGACCAGCGGTTGGCGTAGCCGATAACCCCTACCCGGGCCGCCCGGCGAGCGCCATGGCTCCTGACCTGCTCGATCATGTCGCGCCAACCTCCCAGACAAGCAACGACCCCGGCGTAAAGAACGGGCGGCGCGAGCATCAGGAGAGCGGCTGGCTCCCTGGTGACGATGGCTATTGCCGGCAGCATCAGTGCGAAGTTCTGGCGGCACAACACCGATGCTCCGACCAGCAGGTATCCGATGGGTGACGGCAGGAGCGAAATGCCAGCGGAGGCCAGCAGCAAGGCGTCGACCGTATGCCAGGCCATGGCCGGAAAAATCTGTGCTGAGAGGACGAATGCAATCACCGCGAAGGGCAGCCGGCCGGGGACGTCGAGCAGGCCCGTCCACAGCCACGCTATGCCGGCCATCTCGAGCCAGAACACCCAGCGCGACAACTGCAGGCATCGATCCCGCCCGAGAACCAGTTCGGGCGTATGGAGGATTAGGGACAGCACCGGCCTCACGCTAACGAAATCCCGATGGGGCACCTGCCGATCGATGATACGGCGTGCACCGGCGAGGATGAACCCCTCATCTGTGGGGCTGAAGCCCTGCAAAGGGGACAGCACCAGGTGAGCCATGGTTCCAGCCAGCAGCACGAACAGGACCCCGGTCATGATGCCGGCTCTGAAGTGTCAGCGCCTTCGCGTCCCGGCAAGGTGCAGCGGTTGATCAGCTCAGCGACCCTCAGATATGCTTGGCCGTCGGTGAAGGTGACCACGTCCTCCACCAGCCGGCGCCGCCCTTCTCGGTACCACGCCCGGTCTGCGAAGGAACGGCGGATCATGGCAAGCAGCTCGGTGGGGTCGAAGGCGAGCGGCAGCAGGTCAGCGTCGCGGATCTCACGGAAGTGACGGTCGAGCCAGCCAGACTTCGCCGCCGCTGCATGGAGGTCCGGCCTGACCGTGCTGAAGAAGGTGACGATCGTCGGCGTGTCGAAGATCGGTCCTTCGACCGCGAGGGTCGAGGCCGGCGTGAGCACGATGTCGGCGTGAGCGAGGAAGTTAGCCATCTCGTCCACCTCGTCGCGGGTCATGCACCATCCGAGGGTCTTGACGTAGGAACCGAAGGAGAGTGTCACTCGGGGATGCTCCCTGTAGGGCCAAAAATGCCCGAGACGCGAGATGGGGTGCAGGCGGCAGACGAACTGAGTTTCCCGGAGATCTTCGTGCGCCTCAGTCAGCTCGAGGAGCAGGTCCATCATGAAGGTCTCGTCCCAGTCATCCGTGAACGCGCCCGCGGTACCGAAAAGCACAATCGGGCGATCCGGGTCGAGCCCCTTGGAGCGCCAGAACTCCTCTCGAGGGCGCAGCACGCCCGGGGTGAAGTAGCGGTCGAAGGCTGGCGAGCCGACCATCTCGACACAATCTGAACGAACCCCAGCGAGCTGCACCGCTTCGCGCGCGTTCCTCCGCCCCCAGACCGCGACCCGGTCGGTCCGCACCGGCAGGCGTGAGAAGACGTTGTCCCAGCTCTTGACGATGCCAAGGGTCGGGACTCTGGCGCGCCGGCCGGCCGCAACGGCATCCCATTCCCAGGCCATCTTGGGGTGAGTCGAGACGATGAGAGCCGGTGGATAGCTACGGAACAGCGTCTGCAGCCCTGGTGGCGAGGGGGTCAGTCCCGAGTCCACTCGCAACAGGATCTCCGACAGCCCGCGGTTCTTCACCTTGCGCCTGAGGTTCTGGAGGTGTGAGAGCCAACGGCTGGGAGAGTACATGTCGTGCCGGGCAACGACGACCCTCTCGTGAGCGACCTCGGCTAAGACATCGGGGGCGGCCCACGCCTGGGTCAGCAGGATAACTCTGATTTCATGGTGGCGCTGGAGGAGCGCCTGGAGCATGCCGAGCCTGACCAGGTCGCGGTACACGTTGCCCTGGCTGATCAAGAGGTAGACGTTACGCACGCCTTCCACCTGTTTCTGTCGACCTCGACTGGTCGCTCGGAAGCGCCCCCTCCACGAGCTCACACAGCGCGTGGATGATCACCCGGTGCGCCTCCTGGACTCGTGCCGTGCACGACGAAGGGACCGCAATCGAGAGGTTCGCGGCTGCCCCCACTTCGCCCGGGTCGGCACCGGTGAGCGCCAGCACTGTGAGCCCAAAAGCAGAGCCGCGATTCGCCGCCGCGATGACGTTCCGCGAGCGGCCGCTGGTGCTGATGGCAACCGCGACGTCTCCCGGCTTCCCGAGAGCCTCGACCTGTCTGGCGAAGATCTCCTCCTGACCGAAGTCGTTCCCGAGGGCCGTGATAACCGACGAATTCGCGCTGAGCGCGATCGCCGGCAGCCCTTTTCTTTCACAGGCGAATCGGCCGACCATCTCGGCCGCCATGTGTTCGGCGTCGGAGGCGCTGCCGCCGTTGCCGAAGATGATGACCTTGCCGCCCTCGGCCAGCGCCTTCGTGATCAGGCCCGCCGCCTCCACGATCACCGGCCCGAGGGTAGCGGCTACCGCCTGATGAACGGTGACGCTCTCATCGATGATTTCGCGAACACGCCGCAACCAGTCGCCCCGCGGCGCTTCCTCGCAGCCGATTGCCACGCGGGAATCGATGGCCCGCTGCTTGAACTGTACGGCGAGCCTCACGGCCTCGGCCACGGCCCCGCGGCCACCGGGGCTCGAGAGCACCGAGGAGGCTGCTCGCTTCGCCTCGGCGCTGGCATCCGCCGGGGACAACCCGAGGCCGACCGCCGCCAACGCTGGGGCATCGCGATCCGCGTCGCCGACGTAGCAGACCGCCGCGAGGTCGATCCCGGCCGAGCTCGCCAGCTCGCGCACCGCCGCCAGCTTGTCCTTGGCACCCCTCCTCACCAGCTCGACCGACAGCCGCTGGATGAGGAAGTCCACCCACGGGCCGTCCTCGCCGGTGACGATTCCGACGAGCATCCCCCGCTGGTGTGCCTCGAACACCGCATCCACATCTCTGAACGAGAAAGTCTTCTGCTCCTCGCCTTCCGCGGTGCAAGCCACGGTCCCGTCGGTGAGGACGCCGTCGACGTCAAGGATCAACAGCTTGATTGAAGGGTCCAGGCTCATGATTATGGATTTTCCGGCCTGAGCTTTGCCCGCACAGGCAGCTCGCTGTCATACACGACCTTGCGACCATCCCCCAGGGCCGCCTCGACCGCACGAATGTCCCTGACCAGTCGAGCGAGACCCTGCGGCTCCACCGAGGCCGCCTGGTCGCTCCCCCACATGGCACGGTCGAGAGTCACGTGGCGCTCGATGACGCACGCTCCGAGCGTCGCGGCCGCAACAGTTGTCTGCAACCCCACCTCGTGGCCCGAGTATCCAATCGGGCAGTCGAATTCCTGCCTCAACGTGTTGATCGCCAGGAGGTTGAGTTCCCGAGGCTGCGATGGATAGGTGCTGGTGCAGTGGAGAATGACCAGATCTTTCTCACCGAGGACCTCGACTGCGTGCCGAATCTCGTCCATCGTGCTCATGCCGGTTGAGAGGATGATCGGTCGGCCTTGCTTCCGGTGATAGCAAAGGAGCTCGTCATGGGTCAGCAGAGCCGACGGGATCTTGTAGCACGGCGGCTCGAATCGCTCCATGAAATCTACTGAGCCCTGGTCCCAACACGAGACAAACCAAAGAATGTCGCGTTCTTGGCAGTAGTGATCGATCTCCTCGTACTCGCTCTTATCGAACTCAAGGCCTTCTTTGAGCTCTCGATTGGTTGAGCCGAAGGGAGACTCGCGCGGCCGGCCCAGCTCTTCGGGGGAGTACACCGCGTCGATCCCACGCTTCTGGAACTTGACGGCGTCGCAGCCAGCGGCAACTGCGGCGTCCACGAGCCTCTTCGCAATCTCGACATCGCCGTTGTGGTTGATGCCGATCTCGGCGACGACAAAACACGGCTGACCTGGGCCCACAAGATGTTGTCCGATGCGAACTGTGTTGATTGTGGTCACTGTTGTTCCTCTCACGTCATCTGGACAGGTCGATCGGCCACGCGGCTCTCACACCACATCGGCAAACTGCGCCTCCATTCGGCGGAAGTAGAAAGCACCGCTGACTAACAGCAACAAAGCAGCCACACCCGATACCAGGACCATCGGCCCCGGGGCCGTATCCGTTCCCAGCAGTGCCCAACGGAAACCCTCGACGACGCCCGCCATCGGGTTGAGCCCGTAGAGCGTGCGCCAGGGCTCAGGGAGGAGGCTGCTCGGGTAGGCGATCGGCGTGGCAAAGAGCCAGAATTGGAGCATGAACGGCACGGTAAAGCGGACATCCCGATACCGGACGTTGATGGCCGACAGCCAAAGGCCCGCACCGAGTGAGGTGATGAACGCCAACACCATGAATGCTGGCAACCAGAGTACATTCGAGGTGGGGACAATCCGATACCACCCCATGATACCGATCAGCACAACGAATGCGATGCAGAAATCGACCAAGGCCGAAGCGACACATGACATGGGCACGATCAGCCTCGGGAAGTACACCTTTTTTATCATGTTCGCACTGCCGACCAGGGAGTTCGCGGCCTGTGAGAGGCTCGTCGAGAAGAAACCCCACGGCACCAGCGCGGCGAACGCGAAAATCGGATATGGCAGGCCGTCCGACGGGACCTTGGCAAGCCGGCCGAAGAACAGGCTGAAAACCACCATCGTCAGAAACGGCTGCAGCACCGCCCAGGCGGCGCCAAGCACGGTCTGCTTGTAACGGACCTTGATGTCCCGCCATGCCAACAGGCGAAGGAGGTCTCGATACTCCCAGATTTCCTTGATGTCGACCCTGACCCAACCTGTGATCGGTCGGATTGACGTGACTGGCGCGTTCAGGTCGTCGACAAAACCCGCGTCCGCATTGGGTTTGGTTGCTTCGGTTTTCATGTTGTAGTTTTGGGACCCGGCCCCTCACCCCGAATCGCGCCTCGACCGAGCTCAGCAATCCGTTCAGCCAACCCCCAGACCTCAGTCCTCATCTCAGCCGACCGAACCGCCAGCTGCGAGCTCATTTCCGGCCGTTCATCCAACAGCCTCCGCACCTCATTGACGATGCCGTTGCGACATGTCGCAAGCGATGTGGCGTCGAAGGGTTCGGTGAGATGCCACCCCAGGTGTTCGCACACGCCTTGCATCTTGTGATTGTTGACGGACAGGGGCACGAAGGGGCAGCCCACCATCGCACCCATGATGGCGTAGTGAAAATGACCGGTCACCAGGAACGACGCACGCTCGAGGAGCGGCCAGAGCTCGGGAAAACCGTGCTCCGGCCCGAAGAATGCGGCGCCGGTTCGACGAGCCACTTCTTCCAGCCCTGCGCACCACGGGTCTTTTGCCATCAGGACGGCTCTGGGAACCAGGGTTTGGAGCGCCCGCACGAGCTCCGCAACCTCGCCATCCCACGTCGGTCGCGCCATGCTCATGAGGAGGCCAGATCCGCTGAGGCAGAAGTACGGATCGTCTCCGAGGCCGACCTCGCGCCGCCAACGGTCAACGGGCTCACTGTCTGTGGTGTCCGGGTCGTGCGCGAAGACGATGTCCGGAAACAGCACTGCGTTTCTGATTCCGTGGTCCTTCAGGTTGTCTAGCGACCGCGGCTCGCGGACGGCCACGAGGTCGAGCTCGGGATAGACCAGCTTCACAATTGCCGGCATCACGGGGAGAACCTCATCCAGGTGGGCGGTGTGGTTCACGATGCAGGTGGGTTTTTGAAGGCGCGTTTTCGCGATCCACATCAGAAACAAACCGTGGCGGCCTTCACCGGTGTTACGGTAGATCGAGTTTTCGCCGTTGTACACGACGATATCGGCATCCCGGGCCATGCTCAGAAACTCGGCGGCCTGGGGCCCCCCGCGGCCGGCAAGCCACTCATCGGCCCAGAAGTCGAAGTCGTCTGCTACTTGCGGGAAGAAGTCTATCGGCGTCGAAACTCGACGCACGATCGGCCCAGCGAACCCTAGAGCGTCATTGCGCACGATCGAACTCGACCGAAGTCCAGGGATGCGGACCATCCGGTGTAGCCGGGTCAACCACTCGTGAGGAATAGCCGCGGTCTCGGCGCCGGGGATGCTCCACAACACCCGGAGCAGACAATGGGTGGTCGCCTGGGCGCCCCAGTTGGGAAGGGCCGAGTTGTCGTTGATGAGGAGGATTTTCATGGTGTTTCCGGGCACTCAACCCGAGCCATTCGAGGGCGTATCGGTGATGGCCTCAGGTTTCGTGAGGAAACCGTATTCGAGCCGAAGATTCCCGGCGGTCACCCACATGCACCGGTGCGCCAACCGCTTCATGACGGTCTTCCGATTTCAGCGCTGTGCCGTTCAGGGCTACCCATGCTCGTCGGAACCCACGGTCCATTTTGTTTCGGGCATAAGAAGTTCGTCAGCTGTCGGCGCGGCGTCCGAATCACCGATCACTACGATGTCGAGCCATTCCGAATAGTAACGTTCCGTCGAGCCGGTTTCAGGGTACGCGATGACCTTGATTCGCGACGCATAGCCCCGGGGTTGCAACCACAGCGGCGGCAGCGCGACCTCGACATGGTGACGGCCTGGCCGTATCAGCTCGGGATTTCGCTCCGAGTCGATCGCGTCTATCACGATGTCCAGCCCTCCGTGAGTGGACATTCCAAACTGAACGAAAAGCTGCCAGTACCGCCTCTTGACGGAGAGCGCAAAGGCAAATATTAACGGTGTGGAAGGGCGAATTCCATCGCCTGACCCCCGGAGCCGCAAGGGAGAAACAGTCACTCCGTCGAGGCCGGTGCTCTCGTCCTCATCACTTCTGGTCGACAGAAACCGATCATACCCGGCGACAACCGAATCTACTGGGCCTTGGACTGAAATCCTGCCGCCGTCAAGCAGGATTCCGCGGTCACAGAGGCGCGACACCGCGCCGAGGTTGTGGCTGACAAAAAGAACAGTCCGGCCCTCGCTTGCCGCCTCGCTCATTCTCTCTATGCATTTCTTCTGGAACGACGCGTCGCCGACGGCGAGGACCTCGTCGATGAGCAGGATCTCCGTTCTCAGGTGGGCGGCGACCGCAAAGGCCAGGCGCAGGTACATCCCGCTCGAGTAGCGCTTGACGGGGGTATCGATGAACTTCTCCACGCCGGAGAAGTCGACGATCTCGTCGAACCTCCGGGTGATCTCGTCGGTCTTCATTCCGAGGATCGTGCCGCTGAGGAAAATGTTTTCTCGACCCGTGAGCTCACCGTGGAAACCCGTCCCGATCTCCAGGAGGGTGCCCACCCGCCCCACGATGGTCGCCTCGCCCTCGGTCGGCGGGGTGATTCGCGAGAGGATCTTGAGAAGCGTGCTCTTGCCCGAGCCGTTGCGACCGATGATGCCGAGCACCTGACCGCGCGGCACCTCGAAGGAGACATCGCGCAGCGCCCAGAAGTCTTCGGTTTTCGCTCGGAGTCCCGAGAAGCGATCGTTCTTCCCGAGCCTTGCGAAACCCGCCCAGGTGCGGGCCGCGGCGTTCGAAATTGTTTCACGGAGCGTGTCCGCCGTACGATGCTTGGCACCGATCAGATACCGCTTGCCGATGCGGTCGGCCAGGATCGCGGGTCTACTCATCGCCCGGCTCGCACGTCATGCGTGAGTTGGATGCCGGGCGAGCTCATGTGGCTCCGTCCCATCGCACATGCGACCGAGGTTCTCGATCAGGCGCTGCCACCCTCTCGCAGTCATGAACCCTCGCCTTTACTGCCATATGGTCTGCTAGTCGTTGCTTCCACAGGCCAAAGATTACGACATTCCAGTCCTTGAACTGGCGCTTGTTGGCGGGACGTCGGCGAAGCTGATCGAGGTAAGCGGTAGAGTAGTAGTCCGAAAGGAACCCTGCACCCTCGAGCACTTCGAGCATCATTCGTGCAACGGCCGGTTTGACGAAATTCGGCGAACCGCCCCCGAAACCCAACTTCGGCCGCCAGGCGATGTCGTCCCCCAATAGGCCCTGCATCGACTGACGCAGGATTAGCTTCCCGAACCGGCCATCATACAGGTCCTCGACAGGCAGGCCTGCAGCGTACTCGACAAGCTCCCGGTCGAGGAACGGGCACCTCGTCTCAATTGAGTTTGCCATGGTGACCTTGTCCACCCTCATCAGAAGGTATTCTGGCAGCCGGATGTTGAAATCGTTCAGCATGATGAGCTTGTGGGGACTGAGTCGCTGCGTCCTCGCGGCAGTCTTCAACAGCCTCCGAACCATGACATCTGACCACTCGCGCACACCGGGATCGTGCAGAACCCGCGGGGCCAGGTTGGTGACCTTGCCAAGGTCCGTCTGTGCCAGGTTATTGCCTGTGAAGAAACGGCGCCCGGCAAGACGGGCACGCACCCGCGCGAGTCGATTCGACGGAACTCGGCGCAGAATCTCGTGCGCCGAATCTCGCACCAACGGGGGAATCCAGCTCAGCGGTTCCACCTCCTCACGGTATTGCTGAAGCTGGGGGTTCCAGTACTCGGGGTAACCGAAAAAGACCTCGTCGCTGCCGTCTCCCGAAAGCATGACCTTGGCCCCCGCATCCCGTGCCCAGCCGGAGAGAAAGCTGAGCAGTGCCGTATCAGGACTGCACAGGGGTTCGTCGAGAGCCCAGGCCGCCTCGACAATCAGGTCCCTGAGCTCCGTGTCGGAGATTTGGCGCGCGTGAATCTCGGCGCCGCACCGTTCGGCAACTGACCGCGCGGGAGGCAGCTCGTCGAGATGCTTGGGATCGCCTTCGACACCGACCGAAAAGGTCATGACCCGTGGCATCACCCGGCTCGCTACGGTTACGATGGCCGTCGAGTCGATCCCGCCAGACAGAAAGAAGCCGACCGGGGCGTCACTCATCAGCCTCTTGAGCACGGCCGCTTCGAAAAGCGCACGTACCCGTTCGCGCCGCATCTCCGGAGGATCCTCTGTCCCACGAATCCGAAGGGCGTAGTACTGCTGGATGCGTGGCCTCGAGTTCGAGAGGGAAAGCTCGAGGAAATGTCCTGGCATCAACTTGTTGATCTGCTTGAAGTACGTGAACTCACGGGGAAAACAGTTGAAGGTCGTGTAGTGGTAAAAACCCTGTAGGTCCTCATCGAGGGGTTCCGGAACGAGGTGCAACAAGCTGCGAAACTCCGACGCCCAGTACAGACCGCTGGGCGTCCGAGCCCAGTAAAGTGGTTTCTTGCCAAAACGGTCGCGGGCAGCAAACACCTGTTTTTTCTTGCGGTCGTAGATCACGAACGCATACATGCCGTCGATCTCATCGAGCAGACCGTTCCCGAGTTCCTCATAGAGGTGAAGAATGACCTCACTATCCGACTGTGACCGGAACCGGTGGCCCTTTCGCTGCAGTCGTTGGCGCAGCTCACCGTGGTTGTAGATCTCACCATTGCACGTCAGCAGCAGGTTGCCATCCTCGTTGGCCATCGGCTGCTGACCGGCTTCCGAAAGGTCGATGATGCTGAGTCTGGCGAACCCCATCCCGGCAGAACCGTCCTCTTCCTCGAAAACCGCGGATCTGTCGGGACCGCGGTGGCGAAGCGCCGCCGTCGCGGCATGCAGGCGCGGCAGGCGATCCGGCACCGTGTCGCTCAATGCCAGAAACCCGGTCAGACCACACACGTCGACTTCCGATTGTGCGGGAGTGCATTCTGGCACCTTCTCAAAGCACCCCTCAGTAGGCGCAAAGGTAAGTACAGAGCCCGCAACCGGGCTCGCCAGCGTGTGTTCCGGATATTCCTTTTGAGGATCCCTACCCAGGGTTCCTTGATTCCTCGGTCTGTAGCCAGTTGCACAATCTTCTCGTAGCCAAGTCCAATATGAAGTTCCTTTTTTCCACAGATCTCCTTGATCCGCGCGTCTGAAACATCGGTCTCGAAACATGGAGGGCGGCTCACACCAAGCGCCCGATACAGGAGGATATTTCGAATGCACTTTTCACAATCGCAGCAATTACTGTCCCAGTAGCCGGGCTGCCAACATACCCTCATATTCTCCAAGCATTCGGGCCAGTCGAGGATCGTCCGAATCTTTTCGTCCTTCGTGAAGGCGGCCCCATCTGGCACGATGCAAAACGTGTCACTCGACAACATGGGGTCGGTGAGAGCGTTGGAGCCTGATCCCACAAGGAGGCCGTCATACATGTCATAGGTTCTTCCCTGGGCAATCAAGCCTTCGCTGTATCCATTCTTGAAGAGCATCAGCGAAGAGGCGACAGCCGTCTCATAACAGTCATCCCATTCCTGAGGCAACTCCCGGAAGTTCGTAGCCACAGGGATGAACGCTAGCTTCAGACTCTGCAGGAGGCTGCGCGATTTCGAGGCTGCATTCCGGAACGCCTCCACTTGTTCCAACGGAATATCGTTGCCATGGATCATGACGCCCGCTTCGATCCTTCTCGGGAAACGCAATTCGCCTCGTCGAGAGTGGCGGAACGCCGAGAAACAAGAATCCAACCCCCCAGAAAAGGCAATCAGAGCGCCTCCGCCCTCTGCTCCCTGACCTTCCTCTTCCACATCCGCATAGATACTTGCCAAATGATACCTATTGGGTGCCCAGGCGGTTCTTACCCGCTGAAACTCCTCGAGGTTCCTCAGCAAAGAAGGCGAAACCAACCCGTGGACCTGGACGCGATCAGCCCTTTCCATAGCCAGAAAGATGGTCCCCACGACGAAAGGATCACAGCTGGATGTCACCTTATCGGCGTGTTCCTCAGGGAACCGATACCACAGCGTCCAACGGTTTCCGTTCTCCAGCTCGATCCGCGCTTCATGGACAACGTCATCGCCGACAGATCGAGGCGCCTCGGGCCAGATGTTCATCTGAGCCACTGGCCCGCCCCCTTACTCGTGGATTTTTTGTCTAACAACACCCGTACGTCTCCGATACGGATCATGCGACGGCCAACTGCCGGCGCCACAGCGCGAAACCCGCAACGTTCCACGCATTGAGCTGTCTCTGACTGGTTGGCGCGTCGACCAGGGCATCCAGGTAGGTCTTGGAATAATAGTCCTTCAAGAAGTCACTTCCGGAAATCACCTCGCGCATCAAAGCGACCACTCGCGGCTTCTCCAAGACCGTACCACCGCCAAAGCCGACCTTGGCGCGGCCAACAATGTTGTCAGGAAGCCATTCACGCAGTGCACGTCGGAGCGCCACCTTTCCGAGCTGCCCATCAAAGAGATGATCGAAGCCAAGGCTCGCACCGTACTCAACGAGATCTTGGTCAAGGAACGGGCACCTCGTCTCAATCGAATGAGCCATGGTGACCTTGTCGACACGCATGAGCACGTAGTCAGGAAGCCGGACGTTGAATTCATTCAGCATGATTTGCTTGTAAGGATGACTGTTCGAAGGCAACTGTTGCTCGCGCTGGAGGCCCAATATCAGTGATTCTGTTCTCTCATTGACATCAGGATCACGAACCACTCGGTCGGATAGCAGGTATTTCTTCTCCGCATCGCTCATTGATAGGCTCTTCCCCAAGAAGAAGTGTCGCCCCAGTAGCTTTTTTCGAAGACCGCCGAGGCGGCGAGCGTCAATCCGACGGAGAATTTCCCGCGCCGCGTCGCGAAGCTTTTCTGGAAACCGATCGAACCTCTGATACTCATCGAAGTAGCGCTGTATATGCCTCCAATACATCGTGTAGCCAAAGAACACTTCGTCGCAACCTTCCCCGGAAAGCATGACCTTGACGCCAACGCTCGAGGCGAGCTTTGAAAGGTGACTCAACAACGCGGCATCCGGAAGATTGACGGGTTCGTCAAGATGCCAGGACGCCTGGAGGATCTCACGGCATAAATCCTCTTCCGTTATCTTGACGACGTATGCCTCGGCCCCACAGCGTTCTGCCACGGATCGTGCGAATGACGTCTCGTCACATTCCGGAGGATCGCCTTCGATTCCAATCGAAAAGGTCCTCAGCTGGGAACGGAGCTCTGCCGCCTTGAGAACTATGGCTGTCGAGTCAATGCCGCCAGAAAGGAAAAACCCGACCGGCGCATCACTCACCAGACGTTTTTCGACTGATGAAGAGAAGAACCCTCGGAGCTTTTCGTCAATCACTTCTGTGGAATCTGCGTTCTCGCAGCTCTTCAACCTGTAATAGCGATGGATCCGAGGTGCCTCATCCTCCAGGGAGAAGCGCATGAGGTGGCCAGGAAGGAGCTTGCGGATCTCTCGATAGAAGGTGAATTCCCTGGGGTAGCAGTTCAAGGTTGCGTAGTGAGAGAAGCCCTCCAAATCCTCTGTAAAGGATTCAGGGACAAGATGAACCAGGGCCCGAAACTCAGACGCCCAGTAGAGCCCACTTGGAGTCCTTGCGTAGTAGAACGGCTTCTTTCCAAAGCGATCACGAGCCGCCAGAATCTCCCGGTTGACACTGTCGTAAATGACGAACGCAAACATGCCGTCAAGACGGTCAACCATGTCCACGCCGAACTGTTCGTACAGATGTAGGAGAACCTCGCTGTCAGAAGCGGAACGAAATTGATGGCCTTCCTTTTGGAGGGCAGCCCGTAGCTGTTTGAAATTGTATATTTCGCCGTTACAGGTCAGGTACTGGCTCCCGTCCTCATTCTTCATCGGCTGCCGAGCCGCATCACTCAAATCGATGATGCTGAGGCGCGCAAAGCCCATCCCAACCGTCCCGTCCTCTTGGATGACCACATCGTTTTGGTCAGGGCCTCGATGGCCCAACAACTTCACGGCGTGCCGCAACCTCATCGGTAGTTCTGATGACGGGGAGGCCGCGGTGAGGAGGTAGCCCGCTAGCCCGCACATTCACGGGCCCCCGATATCAGAAGCTCAATTCCCGCGAGGAATCTGAAGGGGAAGGAAACCATGCAACGATTTTTCATCAGTCAATTCGAGCGAGCCGGCAGGCCGTTCAAAAAGGCACTCTGACCAAGACGCCCGCCCTTGGAGGTTTTCTGAGAACCAGGACAGCAGAAACAGGTTGGCGATCAGGGGTCCTTCTTGAATTCCCTATAACTCATTTTCCCCGAGCGCATCTCGTCGGGAAGTGCAAGATCCTCATCAAGATCCAGGCACCGTAGGACGCCGGGTTCCACTTCGTGGTAGCGAAGGCCTGATTCCGGGCAGGTCATGACCCCTTCGGCGCCGGGTTTCAAGTGGTGCCCGTGGCGACTCATCCAACCTACGCGGCGGCCAGGAACACCGACCATCAGGGCGTATTCGGGGACGTCTTTGGCCACCACCGCTCCCGCACCGATGAACGCGTAGCGGCCGATCGTGATGCCGCAGACGATGGTGGCGTTGGCGCCTATGGAGCAGCCACGCCGCAGCAGGGTCTTTTCGTAGAGGCTGTGACGCTTGACCTGCGAGCGGGGGTTAGTGACGTTGGTCAGAACGCACGAGGGACCGAGAAAGACATCGTCCTCGATGATCGTGCCGGTGTAGATGGAAACGTTGTTTTGCACCTTGACGTTGGAGCCGATCACTACATCGTTGGCGACGTTGCAGTTCTGGCCGAAGATGCAGTTGCAGCCAATGCTGGCGCCCGATTGAATGTGGCTGAAGTGCCAGATCTTGGTGCCGTCACCGATCTCGCACGGCTCGTCGACATACGCGGACTCGTGTTTGAAAAAGGCCATGCTCACCCCTTCGTCACTCGGGCCCGTTCGGGCTCCGCTTGAATGCTCGTCGCACCGTCGAGGAACCGCCGCACCTCTCTCGCGACGTGGTCGGCGGTGGTGCCGTCGCCGTAGAGGCCCTTCGGCAGACCGGACTCCGGCCATGTGGCCGTGAGGGCGGCTGAGTGGATTTCCTCGGGCGTCGCTTCCACGAGGCGGTTGACGCCCGCTTCTACCAGCTCGACCCACTCGGTCTCTGTGCGCACAGTCAAACACGGGCGCTCGTGGAACGCCGCCTCCTTTTGCAGCCCTCCCGAGTCGGTGATGACCACCCGGGCGGCATCGAGCAGGATCTGGGTCTCGAGGTACGGCTGTGGGCCGAGGAGGTGGACACCTTGCATACGCAGCCCACGCACCTTGTCTGCAACGCGGGGGTGGACGAGCCACACGACGGGCAGCCCCGCCGCACCGAGCCGGCCGAGCCCATCGATGATGCCGTCCCAGCGAACCTCGTCGTCCGTGTTCTCGGCGCGGTGTATGGTCACCAACGCGAAGCCCTGCTGCTGGACGCCGATTTTTTCGAGGACCTCGGACGACCGGCTTGCCATCATCTCCCGAATCGACAGAGCCAGGTCCAGCATCACGTCCCCCGTCTGAACGACGCCGTTCAGAATCCCCTCGGCACGGAGGTTATCGACCGCAGCTGCGGTGGGCACGAAAAGGAGCGTCGAGATATGATCGGTCAGGACCCGGTTCACCTCCTCGGGCATCCGGCGGTTGAAGGAGCGGAGCCCGGCCTCGACGTGGGCGACCGGAATGTGGAGCTTGGTCGCCGCCAGGGCGCCGGCTAAGGTGGAGTTGGTGTCGCCGTAGACGATCACGAGGTCGGGCCGGCGCTCGAGGAGGACCTGCTCGATGTGTTCCAGCATCCGTCCTGTCTGGGCACCGTGCGACGCCGAACCGATCTCGAGGTTGACGGCAGGCTCGGGTAGCCCCAGGCCCTCGAAAAACGCCTGCGACATCTCCCAGTCGTAGTGTTGGCCGGTGTGGACCAGCACCTCGGCCACACCCTGATCCGCGAGGGCGCGGGAGACCACGGCGGCCTTGACAAACTGGGGCCTCGCACCGACCACAGTGACGACAGAGGGACTGTTCTGCAAATCGTTCTTCATTTCGAATCGGCGAGCAGATGATGGCGGCCGTCGGCCGACGGGGCCACCTCGGCGTGGCGAATCTGTTGCACGAGCTCGACGGAGGGGCGGGCGTCGTCGAGGCCGAAGCCTTCTCCGGCGATGGTTCGGGCATAGACTTCGGTGTGGAGATCGGTGAAGCCCCCGGTAAATTCGATCTCCTCGCCGTCGACGGTGATCGAACGGTGGGTGGCGGGCTTGCCGGGCTCGGGCTCGAAGGGAAGGTCGTTCCGGTCGATGGAAAGGAACCACGAGACGTCGGCGTGCTCGAGGGTGATAGCGCCGGCCGCGCGCTCATCCTGTCTCAGGTGAACCTGGCTCTGCTCCACGGGGCCGAAGAGCCACATCAGGAGATCGAAGAAGTGGATGCCGATGTTGGTCGCGATCCCGCCGGACCTATCCGCATTACCCTTCCAAGAGTATCGGTACCAGGGGCCGCGGGAGGTGATGTAGGTGAGGACGACCTGGTGGCGGCGGCCGGGAGGGTCGGCAGCGAGGCGTTCCCTGAGGTCGATCAGCGCCGGGTGGACCCTGAGCTGGAGGATGGTGAAGACCCGCCGGCCGGTCTCCGTCTCGAGCTCGGCCAGGGCGTCGAGATTCCACGGGTTGAGCACTAGGGGTTTTTCACAGATGGCATCGGCGCCGACGCGGAGGGCGAGCCGGATGTGTGCGTCGTGCAGATGATTCGGCGAGCAGACAGTCACATATTGAATGTGGCTGTCCTCTCCCCCACGGCGTAGCTTCTCCAGGTGACGATCGAACCGCTCGAACTCGGTGAAGAAGGCCACGTCGGGGAAGTAGCTGTCGAGGACCCCGACGGAGTCGTGTGGGTCCACTGCTGCGACGAGGCGGTTGCCCGTGTCACGGATGGCCCTCAGATGGCGGGGGGCGACATAACCGGCCACACCAGTGATTGCGAAGTTGTTCAAACTATTCTTCACGGTTCCCAATTCTCAATTTTGAATTCTCAATTCTCAATTTTCGGACGGCCCATCGGAATTTCGGATTTCGGATTTCGGATTTGCCGGCGCGCGGGGCATGCGGATTTCTTGAAGCCTGTGGCCCGCGTTTGGGCGGAGGGATGAGTGCGCAGTTTTGAGTTTTTAGTTTTGAGTTTTGAGTTATTGGCGCGGGGAGGCAACGGGGCGGATTGGAGCGTTTCATCCGCGTTTGGGCGTTTCGTGTGGCCGGGGCCAAATTCAATTCTCAATTCTCAATTCTCGATCTTTGTCAGGCCGTGGATGAGGTGGACGTTCGGGCGGCCGGCCGCCTCGCGTCTTATGGCCTCGGTGAAGCCGGAGCGGGAGAAGAGGGCGTAATGGCGTTGCGTGATTTCGGACGGGAGGCCTACAAGACTGGAGGCCTCCTCGAGGTCGCGCAGGATGTTGGTGCCGAGAGGTCGGCGGCTCCATTTCGATTCGCCGAAGAGCACCGAGGCGCGGTCGTCGGCAAACGCCAGGAGGTCGATCTCGGCGTTTCGAGTCCACCACCTTCCGGCCCGTTCCCAACAGCGACCTGTGGCATCGTCAAGCAGGCCATAGTTGACCTCCTGGCGGCAGATATCCTCGTACGCGGACGAGGCAAAGGCGTCGATCTCCGAGTGCGCCCGTCGTGCCGCCTCGTCGGCGCGGCCGGTCTCCAGCAGGGCTCGTTGGGGAAGCACATATCGAAACCAGAAGCGGACGAACGGATCGGCGATCGCGTAGAGGCCCTTCTTGCTC
>SDBT01006037.1_pt1 | contig 20224 bp, 17 predicted proteins | sample 2277101 | NCBI WGS metagenome assembly SDBT01 (sample SAMN10404973, study PRJNA504765) | marine sediment metagenome | isolation source: marine sediment core GS10_PC15, 103 cmbsf | place: Arctic Ocean: Southern Knipovich Ridge | collected 2010 | reverse complement strand
GGGGCATTCTAGCTTGCAAACCACCAATAAGTACATTCATTTGCAGACAGCTGATATAAAGGCTCAGCACAATAGGTTCTCAATGGTTAACGATCTGTTTCAGAAAAAATAGCCCATCAATGGAGCCTGGCTGACCAGAGGGTAACTTCTTAAATATCATGTAGAATGATGCTGCTGGACTCCAACACAATGACCATATGCTATTAAATACACTTTTAGATGTAAAGTGCAACGATAATAAGCGGGCTTATTGTTCTGGTGACTTACTGCAAAAGTTCGAAGTTATCTAGTTATCGAAATTGTCTGGATTATCCAATTTTCTATCTTTAGTTAGGGAAACGGCACATATAGCTCAAAATTTAAGCTGGGCATTGGGGTCCATAAATTGCAGTGCCCCTGTTTCAAATAGCTACATTAAGCCCCTGAATTTAAGCCTGATACACATTGCCGACTTTGGAACATCAAAGATTTTTGCCATTCGCTCCAGGTCATTAATCTTTGGCCACATTTCCATTATCCATTCTGGGGGTATCAGGATGTACGAAGCGAATTTGTCAGCAATTACTTCATTAAAAGAACCGCCGACACTTCCTCTTTTCTTAAATACGGGGTTGCCATTATTGTGGGCCAGTATGTGGAAAATCTCATGAAAAAGAGTAAATCTTTGTGCTTCAGGCGAGTCATCTTCATTAATATGTATTATCCATGTATCCTTCAGACGCCAGATAGCGCCATGGTTAGCCTTTAACGGCACTTGACGAACTTCTACAGTATTCTGCTTGGTAATCAAAGAGGCTAGCCGTGATGGCACCGGCGGGCGGGAAATTCCTTCCGCTTTGAGATACTCTTTCGCCAGAGTAATAACTCCTTCATGTATCAGCATCCCATCGCATGGCTTGGGTTTTATAAAATCATAGTTTCTGATATCGAATTCAGCACTATCATTTAGGTTAAGCAAACGATTTTTATCATCACTTGGGCACCAGTAACCCTGCAATCTATTATGGCAAGAGTTATAACAAGGACATTCGTCACCATCACTCTTTCCTATGAAAGACCATAGCTTATTCTTACAATCATCATTCTTTGGCATCGTATTTTCTTGCACGCCTTCGCTCTATAAGGTCCTCAATCATAGTAATCATATCTTCATCCAGTTCTTTTGGGTACTTCTGGCGAGCATACTCACGAAACTCGGGCCACGCCACAGCCGGTTCCTCAGATATTCGTAGCAGGTGGCCAGCAATAGAAAGAACCCTCTCTACGGGTATTCCAGTGTATTCAGCCAGCCTGTGGCAGGAGCGGGTGTTGGGGATATCCATAGCGGAAAGCCAGCGGCTCACCGTGGCATGGCTGATACCCAGGTCAGCCGCCATTTGACTGGGCTTGCGTTTTCGCCGTCGCATTACTTCCTTTAGAAAGGATATCAAAGGGACTTCTTCCTTACTCATACTTACATTTTACCATAACCGCATAAAAAACGCATTAAATAATTGTTAAGAACGGCAACCCCCGGTGACAATCTCTCCAAACTCTGTAAGGAAATCAGGAGGGAAAATTACTTTTTTAAAAAAAACCTTAAAATACTTGACATTCGCCATTTGGCTAATCTATTATAGTGGTGCCTATACTGTCCGCAGGGGAACATTTAATGTCCGCAAAGGATATAGCGCCAGGCGGTTGCAATTCCGAGGGCGAAAGGGGGGTTGACCATTTCCCCCTCCCGGGATTCCTCCTGTTGGGGTTGTGTAAAAGGCGGGTTTCGGCCGGTTCCGCCTTTCCGCCCGCACCTTTTCCTGTATTTAAGAATTAATTGAGAAGCAAAAGCAGCGTAAAGGAGGTGCCCATATAGAGAAAAAAGAGCTTAAAAAATTCACCTTTAAGAAAATTAAGGAGGTTAATAAAATGAAAAGGAAAATCTTTAGCGTTCTGTTTGCTCTCGTGCTGGTGCTGAGCTTCAGCCTGGTGACGGCAACGCCAGTTGGGGCACAAACTGAAAGGCTTGTTCCTAGCGAATATGCCACCATCCAGTTAGCCGTTGATGATGCTGTCCTTGGCGATACCATCATTGTGTTGGAATATATTTCTCTGTGGTAGCCGGAGGCAGCACGCTTACCATCCGGCGCAACGAGATCTTCTGGAATGAGAGCGGGATATACATTGACTATCTGGCTGAGGAGAGCACCGTTACCATCGAGGACAACCTTATCGCTGACAATTATTATGGCATAGAGTTCAACGCGGTGGACGAGAGCACCGTCACCATCGCTGGCAACACCATCGGCGAGGAGTGGGGCGACCCCCTCGATGGCAACTACGACGGTGGCATCTACTTTGGCTATGTCTATGGCAGCACGGTTACCATCGGCGGCGACACCCCTGATGAGGGCAACATCATCGTCGGCAACGGCTTGAATGAGGGCAGCGACGGCGGCATATATGTTGAGAATCTGGAAGCCAGCAGCCTGGAAATCCTGAACAACGACATCCTGGGCAACTACGCCGACGGGGTATACGTATCCGTCCTCGATGAGGAAAGTACCGTGGATATCCACTATAACAGCATCGCCGGCAATGACGGGGGCTACGGTGTCTCTAACGACAGCGCGTATACCATTGACGCCACCTACAACTACTGGGGCGATGCCACCGGCGCTGACCCCGATACCCAAGCTAACAATCCCCACCTTGCGGCTGCAGCGGGCGATGCGGTAACCGATAATGTAGACTTCACCCCGTGGTATGCGACGGCTACCACCACTTCCAGCACTCAGTATGTTTCGGTAGACCATACACCCAGCTCCATAATCGCCTACTCAGACACCATCCAGGACGCCATTGATGCAGCACTAGCTGACGATACCATCACTGTGGCGGCGGGGACTTACGTTGAGCAAGTATACATCGATAAAAACCTTACCCTTCTAGGAGCCCCGGGTGCCATAATTCAAATGCCAGACGGGGAACTCGATGTTGAAGAAGTAACCTATGATGTTCTGGCGAAAACAGGCACAGGTTATGAGGGTGAATGGCCTGCCACGACAGGTGGAGACACTAAGATCAGGAAATTCACAGCGGTAGTCATGGTCGAAGACGCGGATGTGACCATTGATGGATTTGTTGTTGATGGCAATTTCGGAGTGGACGCAGATGCCTATAATGCGAGCGCAAAACTCGTTGGAATAGCTTATGGCAATGCAGACGGTACTATCAGCAACAATGAAATCACGAATTGCAGAGAAGAAGAGTTCGACCACTTCAATAATGGTAATGCTATCTACTTGGTAGGAGGTACAGTTAATGCTGTAGTTGTAGATAACAACGATCTGCATGACTATGAGTGGATGGGACTGGTAATCGACGGTTTGCTCACAGCCACTGTTACCGAAAACAGCATTACCGGCTGGGGGGTTGCTAATTATGTAGATGGGTTCCCTCAGAACGGCATTCAGGTAAGTAGAGGGGCTACCGCCACTATAGAGAGCAATACCATCACCGATAACCTGGGTGAGGAAGGTGGAACACCTTATTACTCGGCTGGCGTTATTTTTGTTCTTGATGCAGAAGGAACAATTAGCAACAATGACATCAGTAACAATAGAGTAGGAATCGGCTTTGGGTCGACCGATATGGGCCTTGTTGTTGCCCACTACAACAACATCAGTGGCAATACTCTCTGGGGTGCGCTAGCTGATGATGGTGCCACCGGAACCCTCGATGCCACCAACAACTGGTGGGGCCATTCCAGCGGACCAGGTGAAGTAGGCAGCGGCTCAGGTGATACTGTCAGCGCTGGTGTTGACTACGAGCCGTGGCTGCTAACGGAAGAAGCTCTGACTGACGTGAGCCTTCGCTATAATATGACCCTAGCACTAAAGCCTGGGTGGTCTATAGTTTCGTCAGCCTTGGAGCTTTCTAAGTGTAGTATCGTTGACTCTGTTGGTTTGGTACTGACGTATGATGGCGATACTGGATGGACTGAAGTAGCTGCCCCAGACCCCATTACTCCTGTATTTATCAAGACGGAGTCCGGTGGTGGTATAGGATTCACAGCTGCTAAAGACTCGATGGGGATATTTACTACTCAACTTGAAGTTGGGTGGAACCTCATAGGAGTTCCATTTACTGGAATGCCTAGTGGACTACTTACAAGAGCTGTACTATCTCCACTGAGGTTCGGAGCTAATAACGAGGTTGCGCTGGCAACGCTAGCTTACCAAGGTAACTACAACTTAGGTCCAGCTCCTAGTTTCTATAAATCCATGGCAGGTGATGCCGACTGGTTGCCTGAATTCCTGCCTGGACTCGATCCATTAGGTGGCTACTGGGCTTACTTGAACGTTGCCAAGGAGTTTGGTGTAGTAGCAGCCGTGGTCGAGGGGATTAACTAATCCAATGTGATGGGGGGAGTTGAAATACACTCCCCCTATTGCTGAAGGGAGCACAAAAATGAAGACAAAATTGATTTTGAGTCTGATTCTGCCCTTGGCGCTACTGGTCTTTACTTCGCCTGTGTCTGTCTACGCCATACCAACACTTCCCCACGCCTTCTACGGCATTGTAACCATAAACACTGATCCGGCACCTGAGGGCACGCAGATATCGGCAACGGTAGACGTTGGAGACGTCGTGCCGGTCCAGAATCCAGTCAGCACCAGCGGAGGCAGTTTCGGCAATCCTTACCTTCTGGTTCAAGGTAATATTCAGAACGGGGCTATCATAACCTTCTATGTAAATGGCGTTAAGGTAGAAGGCGCAACCTATACTTTTGAAGTCGGTGGTGGACCAACTGAGATGCCCCTGGATTTGGCATCAAACGCAATTGCCCAAAAGGTAGAAACCGTGCCCGCCGGGGAGACGGACTATTTTATTGATTTTTCAACCCAGGCAAACACCACCATCACTGTAAATACTATTGGTGTAGTTACTATCACGGTAAAGAAGTATGCCAGTAATCCCCATCCCGAGGCGCCACTGCCGGCAGAGATGCTGCCCCGCTATATTGACATTGAGATTGATAATCTAGGTGCCATTGACTGGCCGATGTATGTTGAGCAGACCTACACCGATGCTGAAGTAGCCGGGCTAGACGAGTCTTCCCTGGGAATGTATTACTACAGAGAGGCTGATAGTGCCTGGTACCGGTGCTCAGACACCGGGGTAAATACGGCAGCCAACTACGTCTGGGCAGATATGTGGGATTATGAGCTTTCAGGAAGCCCGGTAGCCATTGGTGGCAGTGCAGCACCAGAGCCAGCACCAGAGCCAGAGCCAGAACCAGAGCCGACGCCGGCTGTAGGAGCACCTGCCCTCATGTATATAGAGACAAACCTCTTTGGTATCACAGGGAGCTTCGAAATTAGCGACGAAGGTGAAGTACAGGAGACATTCACGGCCACCTCTGAGGATGGTATGCTTACCATCACTATTCCGGAGGGCACCATTGCCCTGGATAAAGATGGCGACCCGCTGGAGAACCTGGAAGCAAGCATTGACGCAAGTCCACCTGCGCCGCCTAGCCATATTATCGGGCTGGCCTTTGACTTCGGCCCCGAGGGCGCCACCTTTGACCCTCGATAACCTTTACCTGGAACTATGACCCGGCTGACATTCCTGAAGACGTAGCTGAAGAGGATTTGGTTGTGGAATGCTATCCAAAAGAGATGGGTGAATGGGAAGAATGTATATCTTCAGTTAACACGGTAACCAACACCTTAACCGCTTCGATCGACCACTTCACCACCTTTGCCATCATTGGCACTGTCACGCCACTCGCACCAGCGCCAGCACCACCAGAACCAGCGCCGCCACCACCAGCACCAGCGCCACCACCACCCGCGCCCGCGCCAGTTCCAGTTCCAGCACCACCCGCACCAGAGCCAGTTCCAACGCCAGTTCCAGCACCGGTAACCCCGGCACCGGCACCAGCACCACCGCCGCCACCGGCAATCAACTGGCCTCTCATTGGTGGTATTACGGCAGTGGTAGTACTGGGATTAATTATTTTCTTTGTTGTGCGGTTCAGGAGGGATTAAAGGTTTGATTATTTATACCTGCGTCACGTTTCAGATTAAAGAATTACACAATAATCTGTCAGAATGAGTTTAAAAAATATTATTGCCGATGGAGCATTAATTGGCATGAGTCTTGCCTTGCTGTGGCACTTTTCAAATATCTGGCGTTACGGCCAACACTTGATACAGGAGCCCAGTATCATAATTCTAGTCCTGGAAACGGCAGGGCTTTTATTTATTTTTGTTTTTGCCATAAGTAAGTGCATTGCCGGCTTAAAAAGAGGGAAAGGGGAATAGTGAGAAAGTGAAACCTGAGGATTGCCCCAAACTGGAGACATGCTACAAAATTAAGATGATTCTAGACAAAGATATACTGGACTTCCAGTATGCCGAAGCCATTCGGGCTGTCTGTACCGCGTGCTTAGAGATTAAAGAAAGGATTGCGCCAGAGGGCGAGAGAGGAAGCAATGAGTTCCAAAGAGCTTTCTACCCAAGAGCCCGTACCAGCCAGGGGAACTGCTAGGAGTGTGACTGACTTAAAAGGATGGGAGCAGGTGGGTTACTACGGCTTTTACCTCATCTATGGAAAAGAAAATAAAAGATGGCTAGTAGATTCGAAGACAGGTCAATCTACTTTTGAGTACACGGTTGTGCTGAGTAATTCAGGACGTAGTGTAATAAATGGGAAGGAGCTTGTATCTGCCGGGGATAAGAACAGGGGGCAAAATGCCAGATTGCGAATTACTGCTCACCTGCCCATTCTTCAACGGTATGACGCGGAATACAAATGAATTAACGGCATTTATCAAAGAGCACTATTGCCATGGATACTATCCTTGGTGCGGCAGGTACATGGCTTTTAAGGCATTAGAAAGAGAAACGGAGATGATGAAAACACTGTCGCACTGGTTTCGTGAAGTAAGAAATGAGGAACAAGGGTGACCATTAGAAGAGGGCGAAAGCGTTGACGTATATTGCAGAAGCCACTATTCTTTTATAAAACAGGTAATTTGCGAGTCCGGAAACACTACTGAATACTACGCCCTATCGCACAGTAAAGGTAGATTGACAAAACTACCCCATATTACTAAACTCCCTATGACTAAAGAGATATTATATAATATAATGAGGGGGAGTCTATAGAAGATAAGTTTTACAGGGGTAGTTCGTACTCAGGTAGGCATGACAGATGAGGGATATAAAAAAACCAAAAGAACAGCTCATAAATGAACCGAAGCAAATGCGCCAGCGGATTTCTGAACTTGAAAAGCTAAACACTGAGCGCGAGCAGGCTGAGAAGGTTCTGCGAGAAAGTGAAGGGCAGTATCGAGACTTGTTGGACGATGCTAACGACCTCATACAGAGCGTCGCGCCAGACAGTCATTTCCTCTACGTGAACAGGACATGGCAGAAGGTGCTGGGATATAGCAATGAGGATATTGCCAATCTTACGCTATGGGATATAATCCACCCTGATTCTAGATACCGCTGCAGGGAAGCTTTCCAAAAGGTTTTATTGGGCGAAACAATAAACAATATTGAGGCCGTCTTTGTAGCCAAGGATGGGAAGCTGGTCTCGGTTGAAGGGAACATCAACTGTAGGTTTGTTGATGGTAAGCCTTTTGCTACCCGTGGCATCTTTCGTGACATCACCGAGCGTAAGCAGGCAGGGGATAAGTTGCGGGAGAGTGAGAGGCGATACCGTCTGCTTGCCGAGAATGCGGGAGACGTCATTTGGACCGTGGATATGAACATGCGGCCCACCTACATCAGTCCTTCTATGACCCGACTGCTAGGCTACAGTATTGATGAGGCTATGGCCAAGACGATGGAAGAAGTCTTTACTCCTGCCTCATATGAAGTTGCTATGAAGGTTCTTGCCGAAGAACTGGCCACCGAAAAGATGGAACAGAAGGATCTGTTCAGGCCACGGGTGCTGGAACTTGCGTTGAAACGTAAGGATGGTTCCATAGTCCCGGTCGAGATTGGATATAGTTTCCTGCGTGATGCTGACGCGCAACCTACCGGAGTTTTAGCGATAGCCCGCGACATTACCGAGCGTAAGCGGGCGCAGGAAGAGGTAAGGAGAGCGAGAGATGATTATCTTAGCATAACCAACCTTACGGGTGACATTATTGTAAAACTTGATACAGAAGGTAGATGGACATTCGTAAATGATGGTGCTTGTCAATTCTGGGGAAAACCAAGGCGAGAATTGATAGGAAGAGACTTTTCCGACTATCTACACCCTGATGATCAGGAAATAGCAATAGCTGCTGTTAAACAGTTTAAGAGCAATAAACTGGTGAAAGGTCTAGTTAACAGACAGAAAACCCCGAAAGGATGGAGAACAATTGAATGGAACGCCGCCGCAATTTTTGACGAGGAGGGAAGATACACTGGTTTTCAAGCAACAGGTAGAGACATTACCGAGCGTAAGCATCAAGAAGCAAAGATAGAGCACCTCAACCAATTGCTGCGCGCTGTCTTCTACGTCAGCGGATTCATCTTCAGGGAAAAGGACAGAAATATACTGATAAAGCGTGTCTGTGATACTCTTGCAGAGTCTCAGGTTTTTCGCTATGCATGGGTAGCTCTATTGGATGAAGCTAAAATGCCTGTAGCGACCGCCGAAGCCGGTTTGGGCAAAGACTTCTTGACCCTGGTCAAACGGTGGAAGCTTGGCAAGTTACCTGCTTGCGGGCAGAAGGCACTTCAGCAATCAGAGTTAGTGGTAAGCAGAGAATCGCTTTCCGACTGCGACGGCTGTCCCCTGGCGGATAAGCATACCTCTGACAGTGTGCTAACTATCCGGTTGGAATACGACGGAAAGGTCTACGGACTGTTGTCTTGCTGCACTATAGACCGTTACGGTTTAGGGGAAGAAGAACAGGGCTTACTCCAAAGAATTGCCGGAGACATTGCTTTTGCACTCCACGACGCTGAAGTAGAGAATCAGCACCGGCGAGCTGTAGATTCTCTCGTAGAAATGACCAGGCTACTCTGACAAAGCTGACCCACCACGGCCAGGGACGAAAGAGAGTATCTGCACGTGTTTATCCGTCGTCTGCGGAACAAGCTCGAGCCAGACAAGACAAACCCCAGGTACATTATATCGGTGCCTGGTGTAGGCTACCAGTTTAAAGCTACGGCGTAGCGTAATAATCTAATAGCAAGTAAAGCTAAGAGTAAGGGCGCCCTTTCGGGCGCCTTTTTTATTGCCTAAAAAACGTTCAGAAAATGTTTAGAAGTTCCTCATAGGTTTTCAGTCTTTATTCAGCATCCTGGCCATATCCTGCAAGTAGAAACAAGCAGGAGGTAACCAGGATGAAAGAGAGAACAAAGGGAAAGGCAAAAATTGTTGTAGTAACGGTACTGATGTTGGCGGTACTCCTTGGTGGATTCTGTGGCGGAGTGCTCTACGAGAAGGCGAATACAGAGCCGGTTATTACGTTTTACAGGACTCAGGTGGATGAATCTTTTGCCCTACTCCAAGAGTATGATAGGGTTTTGCAAGAGAGGACAACTCAGGTGGATGCTTGGCAGTGGCAGCGTGATCAAGTTTTGATAATGGCTGATAGTTACAGGCAGTCGGCTGAGGAATATCGCGAAGCTCTGGTTGAAACGGTAGACGAGCTACGGATAGCGCAGAAGGAAGCGGAGGGTTATCAGGTTGCTCTGGTAGAAGCAGAAGGCCAACTGGTAGAAGCAGAAGACCAGCTTGACCAGGTGTCGGAGATGATTGAGGTCACTCAGCAGGAGAAGACCGATTTGCTCAGTCAGGTGGAAAATTTGAAGAGGGAGGGGTACATACCATTCAGCAGTGAAGCTGAGATTCGGGAATATGTGAAGTCAACAGGGATTAGCCAGCGGGAGTATGTCCCCACAACTTATGATTGTGATGATTTCGCTATTGATTTAGTGGTGCAGGCATACAAGGACAAGCGCATGATAGGTCTCTGGGGTTACTCTGGGCACCTGAAGTGCTTTGCAATCGAGGGTAATAATATTTACGGGGTGGAGCCTCAGAATAATAGAATCGACATAGTGGCTGTGGTTGATTAGCGGCGAGGAGATATAGATGTGGCGAGAATGTATAGCTGACCCGGTCGAGGATTTTGGAGGAGATAGGACTGGGTTGCTGTCCCTTTCATTTCCTATCAAGTGTCGTGTGGCCCAGGATTTCCCGAAGAGAGAAAATATCCCCTCCATTCATCAGGTAGTTTATCGCAAACGTATGCCGGCAGAGATGTGCATGCAGTCTCTTCACACCGGACACCTTGGCCAGTCGAGAGAAAAGCAGTTTCACTGTGTTAACCAGAATCGGTCTCGGTAACTACTTCCGCTTCTACAACACCGAGCGTCCTCACCAGACACATGGTTACCGGACACCGGCCGAGGTATTCACCCCAACCCCGGTAGAAGCCACCAGTACAGGTATAGGTAGAATCTTTAACGCCAGACCCCTTGAGGATAGCGGTACCCGCTCTTAGCTACCTGTCCGAATTTCGGGGACCACCTCATTGATTGCAAGCGCACTCCTTTTGTGTTATAATTAAAATAAGTTTAAGTTTTGGTTATAACAAGCTTTTTAGAGGCTACTTACACAGAGTTTTCTTAGGTATTGGATGATCCGAGCTCTAACTAATTATGAAAAGAGGAGGTCATCCAATCAGTTTTCAAGACAAGTCCATCCAATGCTCCGATTGCGGCACCACGTTTAATTTCAGTGCTGAAGACCAGGAGTTCTACCAATCAAAAGGCTACACCAACGAGCCGAAGCGATGCCCGGAATGTCGCCAGGCACGGAAGTCAGAACGCTACGGCAACAGCAGTTATGGAGCCCCGCGCCAGATGTTCCCGGCTACCTGCGCCGAATGCGGCAAAAACACCGAAGTCCCATTTCAACCTCGTGGTGATAAGCCGGTTTACTGCAGCGATTGCTACCGAAAAGTCCGACCTGGTAGATAAGTGAGGTTAAGCAATGAGTAGTATCCGGGTTGAGGAGCTGGGTTGTTAATGCCGTTGAAGCCCTTACTCTCGCAGATAAACGCAGGACTACGATCCCCGAAATCAGAAGCAATAATCGACCTAATAAAAGAAGAGAAAGAAAATACCAAATAATTTGAGCCACCTGACCTACTATTTAGGCATGTGACTCGTATTTCACCAAGGAGTTTAATGAATTTCGATACCTTTAATTTTCATCCGAGTATCATGGCCGGTGTACGTGCGCTCGGTTATACCATACCCACACCAATCCAGGCACAGGCCATTCGACCTATTCTGCAGGGGCGGGATCTCATTGGTTTAGCCCAGACCGGAACAGGTAAGACGGCAGCTTTCGTACTGCCGATTTTACAGCGTCTGCGGACAGGCTCACGAGGGTGTGTCCGGGCTCTGATAATCTCGCCCACACGCGAACTGGCTGAGCAGACCTGCGAAGTTATCAGCAAACTGGGGGGTAAAACCCACTTGCAAGGCATTGCTATCTATGGCGGGGTGAGCATGGAACAGCAAATTCGGGGGCTGCGCAGCGGCGCGGAAATCGTCGCAGCCTGCCCGGGCCGCCTGCTTGATCACCTGTGGAAGGGTACGATTAGTCTATCGGGATTGGAAATTCTTGTCATCGACGAGGCTGACCGTATGTTCGACATGGGCTTTTTGCCCGATATCCGGAATGTTCTGGGGTGCATTTTACATAAATACCAGACATTGCTTTTCTCGGCCACTATGCCCACCAGTATCCGGCACCTGGTGCGCGAAATCCTGCATGACCCGGTCACCGTTCAGATCGGCCACACCTTACCGGCAAAAACGGTGTCACACGCCCTGTATCCGGTAAAACAGCACCTTAAAACAACTTTACTGAAGGCAATTCTAAATAAAATTGAAACAGAGTCCGTGCTTGTCTTCACCCGCACCAAACACCGCGCCGAACGCGTGGCGCAGCAACTGGTAAGGGCCGGCCATCGGGTGACCTCACTACAGGGGAACCTGTCCCAGAACCAGAGGCACGCAGCGCTTTCAGGATTCCGAAACGGCTCGATAAAGATTCTGGTGGCGACAGATATCGCTGCCCGCGGCATTGATATTTTGAGTATTTCCCATGTTATCAATTACGATATGCCCGAAAGCACGGATGACTACATCCATCGAATCGGTCGTACCGGGCGGGTTGAAAAAAATGGTAAGGCATTCACCTTCGTAACAGATGCTGATACGAGTAAGATAAAGGCTCTTGAACAGCTTCTTAAAGCGCCGCTGGAATGCCTGACACTTCAGGGCTTTGATTACAACAAGCCCATGGACAGAGAACCAGGCTATTCGGAACCACCGCGGCGGCCTTTCCAGGGAAGACGAGGGATGAGTAAACAAATGGCTATAAAGTAGGACAGGATTCTGCTTGCCAGCTGTAACATCCTTCTCATGTGGCAAACGAAGCCTCCCTAACCGGGGGCTTTTCTTTTTATTGTTAATTAGCCCTAGGCATATAAGTGCAATTGCATGTAAAGCACACTAGTGGATTGGGGGTACCCCACTCTGGAAAAGGATGCAATTGCCTCCTCTGATATAACAAAAGCCTCTCTTGTTAAGTACTTAACGAAACGTCAGAATGTTCAACTCTTAGAACAGTAGTAAGCCAATTTGTCCAGCGACGGAGTCCCCGGGCAGTTCGGGGACTCCGTCTTATTTGTCTACATCTCATGCTTTCCGCAAGTTCAAGCGATCCAATGGTGAATACTTCTGGTGTTGTATGACTATATGGCTTGATGCCAGATTTACATAGTGCCTCACCATTTCTAGTGTGGAATGCCCCAATATCTGCTGAAGGCTGAAGACGTCACCACCATTAATCAAAAACCTCGTTGCAAACGTATGCCTGCATAAGTGTGCATGAAGCCTGCAAACTCCCGACCTTTTTGCCAACCTGATAAACATTAGCTTCATGCTGTTCTCGGTCAATGGTTGGCTACTGATAGATAGAAATACATTGTTAGTAACAGGATTATTCGGTTTAGGCCTGAAACGGAACAGGTAGCGCTGCAAAGACTGGAGTTGTAAAGGTCAATAATAGGGCTAATACTAAAATCAACGTCAGTAGTAACCTTTTCATTTACTACCTCCCTTTTCAAGAGATTTATACATACTAATCAATCACATTATATATCTATACAAGAATTAGTCAAACCTATTTGCTAACATTTTTGCTAACGAACTTTTCGCCACCATAAATGACAAGGTGGTACTAAACAGTACCACCTGAAGCTAAATCTCAAATATAAAGTTACAACTAGTTACTTATCATTACTCTCAGGTACAAACCTCCTGTATCTTTTAAATTAGGACACGTGTATCCAAACATTTGACATTAAATACTTCAGTTATAAATTACCATTGAGCCACAATATTACTAATGTGGTCGCAGTGGCTGTAATAATTACCCACAGTAAATCCCCAAGCCTATTCTTGAACTTCCCCGTCGTAGACATGTCCTTGAGTTCTTTCAAGAGCTTGTGACCTTTTATGGTCAGCACTAATGACCTGAGTGTGAAACCATGTTTCGCATCCTTGACTAACTGTAAAGTGATGTATCCCTCTTTCTCCAGTTGCTTAAACCCTGTCAATAGCGAATGTGATTTATTCGAATCCGACGCATTAAAATGGAATTGTATATAATCACCGTCTTCATACCACAGCGCTAGTTCAAGAAGCCCTTGGATAGAGTCTAAGCCAAAGATATCTTTTGGGATTATTCCTTTTCGAGCAAATTGTTTCATTGAATGTTCCAGTTATTATAATAACTATTCTTGGCTAATGATGTAGTATATTATGATATCAAAATTAGCACATTAAGTAAACATAATAATAAATAGTTGCTAACATTTTTGCTAACGAACTTCTGAGCACGAAAAGTTACGCAAAGGTACTAAGAGTTACTCTTCATTACTGGGTGGTACAATACGCCTGTATCTTTTAATCAGGGTGTCACAGGTTCGAGACCTGTACGGCTTACAACAAAACGAGACTAAAAAAGCCCTCTAAGAAATTTAACTCAGGGGGCTTTTCCCGTTCTTATTCATTTAGCAGATAGATATTATCTCTCACCTCTGTCAGGTCGGGATTATTGATTTCTTCACGGGAATAAACAATGGAAATACCGTTTTCTCTCAAGAAGTCGGTATTGCTGGAGCCGTCACGCAGAAACTGGTAAGCTGTTTTATCACTCGGCTTGGGATATGCCTTAATCGCCGAATAAACCTCTTTCTCGGCGATAGCCATAAACGGAATACCCTTCTGGGGGTCAACTATCGCCTTCTTATGACCATCGCCGGTATTGTCTCTAATCCAGACAAAGGCTTGATAGTCCTGCTGGTCAATCATCTGGTAGTACTGGGTATTCTGCCGTGCCGGAATCGCCATTGCAATAATCCAGCCGATAAGTGCCAGGCACACAATATTGCCTGCATTTTCTTTGATAAAAGACGCCCTTGGCCAGGTGGTGAGCCATGCTGGTAGCTTAAAGCGCCTCACTCCCATCAAGCCGGCGCCGGCAACAACGCTCATCATCAACATCATGTATGTCAGACCCCGGCCATACATATCATGCTGTCCATAATTGAAGGTAAACATGACCATAAGCATCACCAGTATAATCAGTAAACCTAATATTAAAGTGTAATCCTTCTTCCTGCCCCGCATCGCCAGCAGGAAAATACCCAGAAGACCAAACGCAAGCGGGAGATAACCGTAGAGCAATATTATCCGCGGGTAATCAACATAAGTCGGAAGCGTCTGCTGCACAAATATTGATTTCACCGTGGTCATTACCAAATCGAGTATCCAGAAAAAGGGCACCAGGAAGGGAATAATTATAGCTGACGCCATCCCCAGACTGTGTTTGAAGTTACCTCTCAGACTGAGCAAAATATAGGGAACGATTACCATGACCAGACCCACTGCCGTCGTCGCATGTGTCAGCAGCAAAAAACAGAGAAAGATAAACAGCACCACGTAAGACCACACCGTCCTAAAATTAAAGGCTACGAAGAGACCTAACGGTATAAAGGGAAGCGCTATTGTTAACGGCACCAGGAAAGCGGGACCCAGTATCCCGATTGTCGTTGGCATCAAGCTGGTAAAAAAGGCGGCTTCCAGGCCAAACCCTTCCCTGCGAGCCAGGACGTAAACTGATAAAATGGTTATGATAAAGGCAATCCCCGGGAAATACCTGAAAATATCCATCCACGAAATGCCGCTTACCTGATGGAATATGCCCCAGAAAACATGGAAACCAGCTTCCAGAAAGCGGCCGGCACCAACGTCAAAGTTACCGCTGGCAAGCATTGTTTTGGCAGCCCCCATAGCCAGCCATTCGTCAAGATGCAATGCATACAGGTAGTTCTGGTGTGGTATATAAGTTATATAATACGCCAGCCCCAGTATCAGAATAAGCAGCAGATACTCGATATTGGCAATTCGGTGAGTGTTGTTATCATTCATCGGTTACAACCAGCCTTCAATAACCATGTACCGATAATACCAACAGCTGTTACCAGTTAGCAATTTTTTCTCTTGCATTGTACTATGAAGACTATCCATTGACAAGACGAATGGCAGAAACATAAGATTTCATTCTGAATAAAGAACGGGCTCTGAAATATCAGAGCCCGTTTAACTTATTGCAGGTAAAGGCTTAACCCTCCAGAATCTCCATTGCCTCTTCCCGATAAGCCTCCATGAGATAAGGTATTCCGGTAACCCTGGCACATTCTTCAGTCAGGGACATAAGTTCCCGACGCGTAAGTGCGGGCACACTAAAGCACCTGGCGCCCGCCATCAATTGCTGTAACCCCACCCTGATTTTATCACTGTAGCTATAGATTCCCACCGCACCAAGAGGAATGTTGTCTATTTCCTTGGCACCTACCATATCCTTGACACTTTCGTAGCAGACAAATATCTCTTCTACAGTCGACCCGAATTGACCGACCGTATTTGGCAACTTGCCATCTTTGAGCCACTGCTCGATATTCTTACCGACCATGCCCGGAATCATCAGCGCCCGTCCCATGCACACAGCCCTGGCAAACGGCGCGCCAAGAGCCAGCGCCTTAAAGACGCCATCTTCACTGCTGAAACCACCCGCAAAGGCAATATCCGATACCCGCTCACCATTATCTGTCAGTTTTTTACAAAATTCGTAAGCAGCGGCGTGCAGGTAAAGGCTGGGCATACCCCATTCTTCCATCATTCGCCACGGACTCATACCGGTGCCGCCGGGAGCACCGTCTATCGTGAGCAGGTCAATCCTGGCTTTTGAACACCACTTGATTGCCATTGCCAGCTCACGTAATCCATAAGCACCGGTCTTCAGGGTAACGCGTTTGAATCCTAAATCCCTTAAGCGCTGCACCTCGGCATAAAAACCTTCTTCATCAATAAAACCAAGACGGCTGTGGCGCTCAAACTCTTTAATAGCGCCATCTTTGAAGGCTGCCTGGTTAATGGAGTCTAAAGGATCAGGAGTGATAATATAGCCTCGTTTTTGAAGCTCTAATGCCCGTTCCAAACTATTAACCTTAATCTCCCCACCGATACATTTTGCGCCCTGTCCCCATTTTAATTCAATAGTGTCCAGTCCGTGCTTCCGGCTGACGTATTCAGCAACACCTAATCTCGTATCCTCCACGTTCATCTGGACCAGGATTTCACCGTATCCGTGATGGTAACGCCGATAGATTTCGATTCTACGGTCCATATCGGGAGCTAAGATGACTTTATTATTTGAATCAAGTTCAAGCTGCGGGTCGATACCACAGACGTTTTCGCCGCAGACCAGGGTTACCCCGCTGATGGCAGCGCCAACGGCGAAGTGTTCCCAGCTTTTACGAGCTATCTCCGTAGAACCCAGAGCACCGGTAAAGATAGGTACTTTCATCTTGACTTTGATATCCCAGCCATATTCAGTCTCCGTACTTACCGACGGAAAAGTAGCCGTATCCGGATCACCAACAACCCCGGCCGGTAATCCCCTGGCACCTAACGCATATCCCTGGATATTGAGGTGAGAGTAATCAAGCGGATAGTCCTTGTCACCTCCGGCGGTAATTTCGCCGTAGGGTCCGGGATAGATTAGTTCCCGACCGCGGAATGTAGACTTGAATACCTCACAGTTCCCGGTGCAGGTATCCGTACAGCGAGTGCAGAGACCACTCATGGGCACTACACTCTTGGAACGGTTAGTGGTTCTGGTGGCTTCATTTGAGTTTGGTCGTTGCAGGTTCATAATACAATACTCCTTTTCTAATACTTTTAATTGGATAAAAATATCCGTGCTTGTCTTTACATTCTTACAGGTATTCCCTTTTCTTTAAGGTATTTTTTAACATCCGGAATTGATATTTCCCCGAAGTGGAAAATAGTAGCCGCCAGCACCGCCGCCGCTTTTCCAAGCACCACTCCCTCATACAGATGTTCCAGCTTACCTGCACCGCCGGAAGCGGTAACCGGTATCGTCACTGCCTCCGCCACCGCTTTTGTCATCTCCAGGTCATAACCTTCTCTGGTGCCATCGGCGTCCTTACTGGTGAGCAGGATTTCCCCGGCACCCAGTTCCTCCACCCTTTTTGCCCAGTTAACTATATCAATCCCGGTTGATTCTTCCCCACTCTTGATAACTACTTCAAGTCTGGGAAGACCACTACCCTGAGGATTCTTTTTACCATCAATAGCAACTACAAGTTTCTTTTTTCCAAACTCCTTTACGGCTTCGCTAATCAACCCGGGATTCTTAATAGCCGCCGTGTTAATCGATACTTTATCTACCCCCATATCCAGCAAGGCTTTCATATCGCTTATGCTGCTTATTCCGCCACCGACGGCAAAAGGAATCGTAACCACATCACAGACTCGCTTTACCCATTCCAACCTCGTCTTACGATTCTGCACGGTTGCAAAAATGTCGAGAAAGACAAGCTCATCGGCGCCTTCCCGACAGTAAGCTTCTGCCGCCTCTACCGGGTCACGAGCATCTCTAAGGTCGACAAATTTTATTCCCTTGACCACTCTCCCGTCCTTGACATCCAGACAAGGTATGACTCTAACTTCGTTCATTTAATAACACCTCAAATCTATTAAATTCCCGGTACTCCATGACAGTGCTCATGGCATGGTTTTCAGCTTTAATGCCAGCCTCTTCAGCCGCCGCCACCGGGTTAAGCCCACCGAGGAGAACCATCCCAATTTTGTTAACATCTATGGAAATTTCACACACTGACTCGGTAGTATCCCCCATCATGAGCAACCCACCTAACCGAGCCTCCTCCAAACCGGCGATGATATCCTCTGCTATCGGGCGACAGAGTACCGGTATCTCTCGAAAATTGGCAAGTATTTTCCCATCACCTTCCAGGGACGCCTCCCTTACCGAAGTCATCCCAGCCCTGATGAATATCTCGGATGGGTCCAGGGAACAACCGGAATACTGGATGAGTTCCACAAAACGAAGGGGCTTATGATTTCGCATCTGGAGAATACCGCCAAATCGCGAGTCCATAGGTATGCCCGCTTTAAGTAAAGTGCCATTGAGCACAATACTGCAAACAGTAGCCAGGCCTATTTTTCCTTTGGGAACTGTGAACTGTCCCAGTTGTTCTCCCTCTGAAGCTGCGACTACGAGGTCACTGACACAAAGCCCCGATTCGAAAGCCGGTTTCATTGCCTGGAGTGCCTGGGCAAATTTTTCCTCTGGAAATAAGGAGACATTCGCCGGAATCTGACCACTACGTGTTCTGTAATCGAAAGTAGTACGAAAGGCAAGAAGCTCAATCTTGGATATGGCAAAACCAACCTTGTCTTTAACTAAGGCGCTCTTTACCTCATCTATCCCCTTTTCCGTGAGCAAGCGACCATCTCTCTGGCTGACCAGCCTGGTTAAGCCACGTTCATCCATCAACTTCAGGTGATATCTTACTGCCCTCTCGCCCAGTTCAATTCCCTGGTTTTTCAAATGATGCGCAATCACCCTGGCTCCCTGAGATTCTTCAGAACCACTCAGGATTTTCAAAATAGCAAGCACTTTTCTCTCTACATCGTGTGTTTCAAAACCCATTACAACCTCTAATTTAGGGTAATAGGAAACTGTTTACCTACAAAACCTAGCAATTATACCAGTTCTCATGAACGTAAGTCAACAGAGACTGACCCTGAAGATACCGGCTGAGCCAGGCGCAAAGGACAGCCAAACCAAAACTGGGGGACTTAGTCTACGTTGTCTGTCTGGTATGGCGAAATGGGTAGCTTTCTATTCCGTATTTATCTTTAATAAAACGGTACAGGTGTTTCTTATATTCCTGGGGCCAGCGTAATTGCTGTTTAATCAGAGCAACTATTTGCTTGCCTAATTCTTCGGCACTTTTCATAGCGTAATCATCTTTCCTGACCTCACCTTTCACAGAGGCATAACCGACAGCGTAGTCGGCGGGAAACATGTGCGCCAGTTCAATGAGATTGTTAAACTGAAGTGTAACCCCCTCATGCCCGCGAGAACCGGCAACGCTTATCACCCCGGCAACCTTGTTAACCAGCAGGTCAGTATAGTACAGGCAGTACAGGCGGTCGATGACGGTCTTGGCCTGGGCGGTTACCGAGAGAAAATATGACGGCGAGCCAAAAATAATGCCTTCAGTTGCCAGTATTTTAGGGTATAGCTCCTGCATATCATCCTTTATGTGGCACTCGCCGCCTTTCTTACGGCATGTACTGCAGCCATCACAGAACTTAAGGTCTTTACCAGCCACCGTCCACAGCTCGGTTTCGGCACCGTAACTGCGCGCACCGGCGAGAGCTGCATCCATCATTATCTCCGTATTTCCGCCTTTTCTCGGACTACACACGATGCCTAAAACCTTCATAACCAGACCTTCTTTCCTGTAAAATTGTTATCAGCGAAAAGCCGAATGGCTTATACTCCAATACGAATGTCTTATGTCAAGTGATACGCGCTTTACTTTATCCGCCATAGTACCAGACCGAGAACGCAGTGTCAAAACTGTATGATACACCAAATATTGTCTGGAATTTCTTTTTACTCAATCCTGGTTGTTCTCTGCTAACCCCTCACCCTTTATCCCTCTCCCCTTATGAAGGGGAGAGGGAAGAGTATTTCTTAAAGGGGCTTTGCCCCTTTTAATCCCCTTACTAAATAA